>JAEEGL015564086.1_pt1 | contig 14999 bp, 12 predicted proteins | sample 9134231 | NCBI WGS metagenome assembly JAEEGL01 (sample SAMN16246548, study PRJNA631951) | gut metagenome | biome: gut microbiome; feature: rumen; material: fiber-attached | host: Bos | place: Iran: Karaj | collected 2018-10 | reverse complement strand
TGCTTTTTTCCAAGCCTGACCAGGACACTGTCAAATCTGGACATACTACCTGAGTTCGTGTTCTGCAGTGCACTTTCCTCGCAAACGCAGTTCTCGAATTCCTTCGGTATCGGAGCAAGCACCTTCTCCAGAGCTTGAAGAGTCTCATACCTTGGCGATTTGGTGATCCCTCCCAATACCTTCTGGACTGTTCCTATGGGAAGCCCTGAGAGATAAGCAATCTGCTGGTAGGTGAAACCGGATTTTTCTTTTGCGCTAATGAGTTCTTCTATGGTCATGGGAGGCCTCCTGTATAAAATGGATATCCGAATAAGGATGTAACTAATAGGAAATATATTATTATAAATCCATATTATAATTATTCCTGCTTTTTATCAAGCTAAAATGGGTAGTTGCTTGCTGCATAAGAACGTGAGATTCACATATTACACGGAGTTGATCAGAATCAGGGAGGCTCCTCAAATCCTCAGTCCTTGGAGCTGACACTCCTGATGGACAGTCTGGCAAGTGCTCTGATAGAATGTAAATATTATCAGGCACAGTAAGGGGGAAGGTATGGACGTATTAAAAGAGCTGGAGTATTATTGCAACTTAAAGAACCCTGTTGGGGCGCTGCTTCTTACCGGGGAGTGGGGATGCGGCAAAACTTATCTTATCGAACATGAGCTGAAGGAACGTCTTGAGAAGACTCATGTTATCCTTAGAATTTCCCTTTTTGGAATAGACAGCCTTGAGGCTGTAAATATGGCGGTAAAAAAGAGCTGGATGGAGAAGAAGTTCGGTGTTCTCTCCAAGATCGCAGGTGCAGGAAAAAAGATCAAGGATCCTGCACTTCAGGTTGCTGAGCTTATTCCCGAAGGTGGAAAGGCCATTTCCACCGTTGCAGGCAGCGTATTGTCAATTAACGTATCCGATTTTATCAAGGTGGACAATGAGATTGGCGGGAAAAAAGTGGTGCTGGTCTTCGACGACCTTGAGAGGTCAAGACTTGAGACCACCGACATCCTGGGAATAATCAACGAGTTCTGCGAAAATCAGGGCTTTAACGTCATTGTGGTTGCCAATGAAGAGAAGCTGGAAGCTGCAAGGTCCAAGGACACCGATAAAGAGAAGGATTCGGAGTACAGAACCATCAAGGAGAAGGTGATCCAGAGGACTTTATTCTACGAGCCTGATTATAAGATAATCGTGGACTCCATCTTGGAGTCTTACCAGAAATCCCTCCAGGGCTCCATCGAATACAAGGGGCTTCTTAATCAGTATAAGGAGGGGCTGCAGGCTCTTTTTTCCGGAGAGAGCATAACCGGTGAAGATCTTGACACCATCGGTCTTGAGACCATCAGAAGACGGAGAGTATTGGATCCCAGAGATCCCCATTTCGATGAGCTCAAGGACCTTATCAGCAAGGGAAGACTTCATAATTTAAGAAGCTTTAAGTGCGCCATTCAGGACTTTTTCAGACTCTATGAGCTCCTGAGGGAGGACAAGGACAGCGGCCGCAAAGCGGCAGACCATATGGAAAAATGGCTTTATAGCTTTGTTTGCTGCATGCTGGCAGCCAAGGCTTTTCAATTTGATATTAATGATGAAGAAGACTTGTATAAGGCCTCCGGAGATATGGAATTTATTTATCCCACCTTTTTTGACGAGAGCTTCATGCCCTACCCTGTGGCGAGATGGATCTCCAAGGGCGTCTGGGACGAAGAAGGGGTAAAAAAGTACATTGAACAAAAGAACAGCGGCTTCAGCGAGCTTGATTTCCCGGGAAAGTCCATCTGCTTTTACGATGTGTACCAGATGGAGGACGAGGACATCGTGCCGGAATACACTGCCGCTCTGAAGCTTGCTTACAGCGGGGAACTGGTTCTTTTCCACTATTCCACATTCATTTCGAATCTGGCATCCCTGAGGCTCATGGAATATCAGCTGCCGGAGCAGGTGGACTGGAAGAAGCTCCGTGAGGGCATCAGCAAAAAGCTTCAGGCCATGCTGGAGCCGGGGGCTAAGGAGGATGAGACTCCCATGAGATCCGCCGAAACCGATTACTGGACCGAAGATGAGAAAAAAGCCTACGAGATGCTTTTTGACAGCAACATCAACACCAGGGTTATGTATGAGCAAAACAAGCGGGAGTTTATCAATATGCTCGCCGATGACCCCTCCGATGCCTTTAATTTCTGCCTTAACAATGTGTTGGACGACTACAACTCTGATATGGCAGAGGCTGTGGTGAAGGCCTTTGATGAAGCGAGCAACTACGACAAGTCCACCTTTTACAATGAGTTCTACGGAGCGATATATGACATCCTCGGCTCCGACGCTTATAAGAATAATCCTGATAAAAACAAAGGCGCAGGCCTTGATGAGACCATGAAGCTCCTGGATGAACTTAAGGTGAAGTACCAAAATATGCCTGTGGCTTTGAGTCATACCGACCTTTTTCAAAAAGCCGTGGTTATAGCGAAGAATCCGGACTGAGTGGTGACTGACACCGATTTTTGTAATAGTGGCGTAAGGTTTCCAAAGAATTTATATAGATTTTGACTTCTTTTATACATGAAATACTACTAATATTATATAATCAAGCTAGAAGAACTATTCACATAATTGCTGTAAAGGGAAAAATGAGAGGTAATTATGCAACAAAGCGTTAAAAAAGTAGGAAAATACTCGGTAAAAGTTGTAACAAGTGAAAAGGCGGCATCTGCTACAATTAGTAGTCGTGATAAAGAAATGGACAAAAGAGCAAAAGCGGCAGTAAAATCCGCTATTAAGAAGGCAAAAGTGTGCCATAAGCCCATTGCTAAGTATGACTTGGAAAAAAAGAAAGCGTATGTAGAACAAGCTGATGGGGTAAAGGTGTATGTCGACTAAAAAGCCAATGATTTTAGTGCTGGCAGGTCCTAATGGATCTGGGAAAAGTACAATTACACAATACTTCGATATTGTGGGCGAATATACTAATGCAGATGATGTAGTTGCTTCTACCGGAATGGATAACGTAGAAGCAGCTATATTTGTTGATAAAAAAAGATATGCTGCAATTGATGAGAAAAGAGATTTTACCTTCGAAACGGTTTTATCGTCGGAATACAAATTGGATATTCTAAGGAAAGCTAAGGCAGAAGGATACTTTATCAAATGTGTTTTCGTTCTTACTGTAGACCCTGCGATAAATGTAGCGAGAGTTAGAACCAGAGTTGCTCAGGGCGGGCATGGAGTTGAAGAGGAAAAGATCAAAACAAGATACTATAAGTCTATTTCTAATATAAAGGAATTGATTGAGCTTTGCGATATACTTCATGTGTATGATAACACTATTGAGCCTGTGAGAATTATAAGAAAGCACAAAGAAGATTTCTCAATATTTCCCAATGATATCTGGGATGGAGATAAAATATTGGAGTTGATTAATTAAAGAAATCAATATAGTACCCCCACCCCAAATGAAATAAAAATGTAACACCACCCGCGTAAAATCACAATTTGCGGCTATTGGACATGCTCCGATAGCCGCTTTTTAGCGCCTTTCAGGCTGTTTGAAACTTTCTTACTCCCACCGTTTCTGGGATTAACCCCAATTTATAACCTGTTAATAATTTTAGAAAAAGAAAATAGATATTCGGACATACAAAATGATCTTGATAACATATCTGTCTCTTAGATCTATTCAACCATATCGGTTTGACGCATATTTTTATACTTTGTATAATTTTTATATAGCATAATGATTATCCGGAGTGTAAAAATATGGCAGGCTCAAAGACTCACTTAGATCAACTTGAATCAGAAGCAATCTATATAATGCGCGAAGTGGCGGCAGAATGCGAGAAGCCGGTAATGCTCTATTCCATCGGCAAAGACAGCTCTGTCATGCTTCATCTTGCTCTTAAGGCTTTTTATCCTGAAAAGCCTCCATTTCCATTTATGCACATAGACACGACCTGGAAATTCCACGAAATGATCGAGTTTCGCGATAAGGTTGCTGAAAAATACGGGATAGAAATGCTTGTTTACACCAACGAAGAAGGTGTTAGGCAGGGCATCAATCCCTTTGATCATGGTGCAGCTTACACAGATATCATGAAGACCGAGGCTCTCAAGCAGGCCCTTAATAAATATGGATTTACTGCGGCCTTTGGCGGCGGACGTCGGGATGAGGAGAAATCCAGGGCAAAAGAAAGAATCTTTTCCTTCAGAAACAGTCAGCAGGCCTGGGATCCCAAGAACCAGCGCCCGGAGCTGTGGAACCTTTATAACACTCAGCTTCACAAGGGCGAGAGTATGAGAGTTTTCCCCTTGTCCAACTGGACCGAGAAGGACATCTGGCAGTATATCAAGCGGGAAAATATTGAGATTGTCCCCCTTTACTTTGCAAAGGAAAGACCCGTTGTATACAGGGACGGCAATATAATTATGGTGGATGATGACCGAATGAAGCTCCTACCCGGAGAGGAAATAAAGAACGTAAGTGTAAGGTTCAGAACCCTTGGCTGTTATCCTTTGACCGGCGGCGTGGAATCAACGGCAGATACTCTTGATGCCATCATAGAAGAGACACTGGGTGCTGTTAATTCAGAGCGCACCAGCCGCGTTATCGACAAGGACGGCGGTTCCGCCAGTATGGAAAAAAGAAAAAGGGAGGGATACTTCTGATATGAACGACCTTCTTAAATTCATAACCTGTGGCAGCGTAGATGACGGGAAATCAACGCTGATCGGACATATGCTATATGACGCAAAACTCCTTTTTGCCGACCAGGAGAGAGCACTGGAACTGGACAGTAAGGTTGGGAGCCGCGGCGGAGCCATAGATTATTCCCTCCTTCTCGACGGTCTTATGGCTGAGCGTGAGCAGGGAATCACCATTGATGTGGCTTACAGGTATTTTACAACGGAAAAAAGAAGCTTCATCGTAGCTGATACTCCCGGACATGAGGAATATACAAGGAACATGGCAGTCGGGGCATCCTTTGCCCAGCTGGCGGTTATCCTTATCGATGCCTCCCAGGGAATCCTTGTGCAGACCAGGCGCCATGCCAGAATCTGTGCCCTTATGGGAATCAGCCACTTTGTTTTTGCTGTCAACAAAATGGACCTTCTGCAGTACAGACAGCTAGAATATGAGAAAATTGAAAAAGAGATCAAGAAACTGGCTATAGATCTTGATCTTAAGAATGTTCAGATAATCCCTGTTTCTGCCACAGAGGGCGACAACGTCACCTATAAATCCGCAAGGATGAGCTGGTACAATGGCCCTGCTCTTTTGACATACCTGGAAGAGGTGGATGTGTCAAAAGAGGATCAGTCAGACTTTGTGGTTCTGACAGTCCAGAGAGTGTCAAGACCCAACAGAACCTTCAGAGGTTTCCAGGGCTGCATAGAGGCAGGCGCTATTCACACCGGAGATGAGATAACTGTTTTACCCAGCAGAGAGACCGCCAGAGTGGAAAGGATAATCTGCGCAGGAAAAGAAAGCGATAGTGCGGAAAAAGGCGATCCTGTATCCATAACCCTTGATAAAGAAATCGACGTATCCAGGGGCTGCGTTATCATTGGAAAAAACAGCCCGGAGGACGCCATACACGTATCAAGAATGTTTACCGCAGAAATACTGTGGATGGACGACGAGCCCCTTTATCAGGGAAAAAATTATCATCTGAGAGTCGGAACAAGGCTCATCCCCGCATCTGTCATGAAGATAAAGCACAAGATAGACATAAACACAGGAGAGCGTATTGCCACCACCAAGATCTACAAGAACGAAATCGCGGTGTGCGACATTGGAACCTCCCAGAATATAGTATTTACCAGGTTTGAGGATCTGAAGGCTCTGGGAAGCCTGATCCTTATTGACAGAGTAACCAATATGACCTCCGGCTGCGGAATAATTCAGCATTCCCTTCGAAGGAGCGATAACCTCATCTGGCAGCACATGGATGTCACAAGACAGTCCCGCGCGGAAAAGATGAATCAGAAGCCCGTGACCATCTGGTTTACAGGACTTTCCGGCTCCGGCAAGTCCACAATAGCCAATGCTTTGGAAAAACGTCTTTTCTCAGAGGGGCATTACACCATGCTCCTTGATGGGGACAACGTCAGGATGGGCCTTAACAGCAATCTTGGCTTTGAACCTGAGGATAGAATAGAGAACATCAGACGTGTGGCAGAGGTCTCCAAGCTTATGAATGACGCGGGGCTTATTGTTCTTACGGCTTTCATTTCGCCCTTTGCCAGTGACAGACAAAATGCGAAAACAATAATTGGAAGTGACAACTTCATTGAAGTATACGTCAGCACCTCTCTGGAGGAGTGTGAAAAGCGTGATATTAAGGGACTGTATAAGAGAGCAAGAGAAAAACAGATTCCAAACTTTACCGGAATCACCAGTCCCTATGAAGTTCCGCAGCATCCCGATATCGTGGTGGATACTGAGAAAATGAGCGTTGATGAGTGTGTTGAGGCTATAATGGGGAAACTAAATGAGTTATGTAGAACTTAAGAACATTAATAAAGAATATAACGGCTTTCAGGCCAATAAAGACATCAGCTTCTCCATCGAAAAAGGGAGCCTTACAGCCCTTCTTGGTCCCAGCGGCAGCGGAAAGACCACAATCCTTCGAATTATTGCCGGTCTTGAGGTTCCCACATCGGGAGAAGTATGGATTGACGGAAAATGCGTAAATGACCTGTCCCCGGCTGAGAGAGGGATAGGATTCGTGTTCCAGAGCTATGCCCTTTTCCGCCACATGACAGTCTACGAGAATATCGCCTTTGGTCTGGATATCCAGAAAAAAAGTAAATCCGAGATAGAAAAAAGAGTTAATGAGCTCATAGAACTAACAGGCCTTCAGGGCCTTGAAAAAAGATACCCAAACCAGCTCTCCGGAGGACAGAGGCAGCGTGTTGCCTTTGCCAGAGCCCTTGCGCCTGGTCCATCGCTCCTTCTTCTGGATGAGCCCTTTGCTGCTATTGACGCCAAGGTCCGCAAGGAGCTGCGCCAGTGGCTCAGAAAGATGATCTATCAGGTTGGGATCACCAGTATCTTCGTCACCCATGACCAGGACGAGGCAGTGGAGGTGGCGGACCAGATCGTGGTTACCAACGAGGGAAGAGTAGAACAGACAGGAACCCCCGCAGATATCTACAAGAATCCACAGACGCCTTTTGTGTCAAAATTCATCGGGAACGGCACTGTAATCAAGGATTATTACAGGATTCCCGGCTTTGAAAAAGGTGAATATCAGGGAGCTGTTATCAGACCTGAGTTCATAGAGGCTTTTAAGAGTGACAATCCCCGATTCAAGGATCTTCTGCCATTATCGGAGAAGGCAGTTATTAAGGACATTGTCTTTAGAGGCAATTACCTTGAGGTGAGCCTTGATGTCAACGGAGTTACGCTGACTTCTCACAGATCACTTGAAAGAAGACCTATCCACATAGGGGATGAGATGAATATCATAGTGTACCGGCTTCTTGCCTTCGACAACGAGAAGGCTTATCTTCTTCGCAACGAAGCTCTTATGAAAATAGATAAAAATGCCGCCACAAGTGCGTCCTACACCTATGGCGACGATGGATACTTTGTGATTTGAGGATGTCAGGGTCGAAAGTCTCTCTCGCGGAACAATCCGTGACATCATCCAACACTAGAGGTATCATTTACGCCCCTTTCTTCTCAAACACACTTCGCAGTATCAACACCACCACTGCGATGATCACCAGAATGGATGAAACTGCAAAAGCCGCAGTTATTGAATCCGAATCTCCCGCCATGTAGAAGGCATCTATCTCCAATGGAAGAGTAAAGGTCTTGCCCCTTGTCTTGGACAGGGCATTAACTGCGCCGAATTCTCCAAGAGCCCTTGAGGCGCATAGTATCATGCCGTAGATAAGGGACCATTTGATGTGAGGGAAAGTGACCCTCCTGAATATGGTAAATCCTCCTGCTCCCATGGCGGCAGCAGCCTCTTCTTCGTCAGTTCCCACAGAATTCAGAACCGGAATTATCTCCCTTGAAATAAAAGGGAAGGTCACAAATATCGTAGCCAGAACAACTCCCGGAATCGCAAACACTATTTTAATATTGGTTCCAAGGGCTGAATTTATGCCTTCGAGGATCGGATAGGCCCAGCCCAGTCTTCCGAACATCATGATAAAAGAAAGCCCTGCAATAACCGGGGAAATAGAAAAGGGAATATCTATCAGTGCGCCCAGCATGTGCTTACCTTTGAAACTAAATCTGGTCAGGGCAAAAGAGGCAACTATGCCAAAAAAGGTGTTGACCAAAAGGGCAAAGAATGTTGCTATCAAAGTCACCTTAAGGGCAGAGATAACCGTGCCTGTTCCCAGAGTGCCCAAATAGAAAGACAGTCCTTTTGCCAGGGAGTTCCTTATTACTGACAAAAGAGGCATCACCAGCATGAGAAATACGAAGATGATACTGACCGCTATATTGCAGCGCTTTGCTGCTTTGAATTTTGGAAGATTTTCTGCCGCTGACTGGGGGGCTATTTCATAGGTTCCCGAGGCGCGTCTTGCGCTTAGTATCTGTGCTCCGTTGATAAAAAGAAGCAGAAGGAACGATATTATCAGCATCACAAGAGCAATTGCAGTGGCCCCCTCGTAGTCCATATAGTTAAGTTTCTGCATTATTATATAGGAAATAACCTGAGTTTTTTCCTTGGCACTGTTTCCCGAGATATAGATGACGCTTCCGTACTCGCCGATTCCTCTGGCAAAAGCAAGACCAAATCCCGCCAGGATCGCACCTTTAAGCTCCGGAAGGATAACCTTTTTAAATGCCGTAAAGGGCCCTGCCCCCATGATGTAGGCGGTTTCTTCATAGGCGCCGTTTAGCTTCTCCAGCACCGGCTGAACCGTTCTTACAACAAAGGGAATACCGATGAATATAAGAGCCAGCGTAAGCCCGATATGGGTATAGGATACCTTTATTCCAAGCTTTGCCAGTGGCTTACCCAGTTCCCCTGTGGTGGAATACATCTTGGACAGAGTAATGCCGGCAACAGCAGTGGGCAGGGCAAAAGGAAGCTCTATCAGTCCGTCTATTATTCTTTTTCCCGGGAAATCATAGCGAACCAGAGTCCAGGCCAGGATCAGGCCAAAGATACTGTTAAAGACCGCCGCCAGAAATGAGCATATAAGGCTGGTTCCAAAGGCATTTAACACCTTGGAATCAGTTATCACTGAGAAAAAAGCAGAAGGCGACAGCCGCAGAGAATATACCAGCACCGAGGCAAGCGGAATAAGGATAAATACAGAGAGCATGGCGATAGTGATCCCAAGAGTCAGTCTAAATCCGGGGATCACGCGCTTTTCTTTTGTTTTTCTTCTCTCCGCTGTCTTTTTTGTCATATGCTTAGTTGTTGTATATCTCATCAAAGATGCCGCCGTCCATGAAGAACTTCTCGTAGGCAGCATCCCATCCACCAAAATCATCTATGGTGCAAAGATTCATTGTAAGGTCAAATTTATCGGAAAAAGTCTGCAAGATAGCCTCAGTGCAGGGTCTGTAGCCGTATTCACCGATGAGCTGTTGGGCTTCATCCGAGTACAGGTACTCAAGATAGGCGTTCGAAAGCTCTTGGGAACCGTTCTTATTGGCATTCTCGTCAACTATAGCAACACTGGGCTGAGCCAGGATGCTGATACTGGGGGATACAATCTCGTAGTCCTCAGGATATTCGGACACAGTGGCCAGAGCCTCATTTTCCCAGGCGATAAGAACGTCACCCTGACCATTCTCCACAAAGGTTGTAGTGGCACCCCGGGCTCCCGAGTCCATGACTGTTACGTTGGCATAGAGCTTTCTCATAAACTCTTTTACAGCTTCTTCATCCCCGCTGTTCTGTCTTGAGGAAAACTCCCAGGCTGCAAGGAAATTCCAGCAGGCGCCGCCGCTGCTCTTGGGATCCGGATTGATGATCTCAATCCCGTCCTTAATAAGGTCATCCCAGTCCTTAAGACTCTTGGGATTGCCCTTTCGCACCAGAAATACAATGGTGGAGGTATATGGGGATGAGTTTCTGTCAAATTCTGATAGCCAGCCTTTATCAATAAGACCTGCATTCTCTATTAAGGTAATATCGTGAGCCAGAGCAAGCGTCACCACATCCGCATCCGCTCCCTCAACAACGGACCTGGCCTGACCGCCGCTTCCGCCATGGGACTGGATTATCTCGACTTCTTCCCCTGTTTCTTCAAGATAATGGGCCTTAAACAGCTGATTGTATGCAGCATACAGCTCCCTTGTGGGATCATAGGAGACATTGGTGATGGTGCTGGCTTTTTTGCCGCTTGAAGATGCCCCGTCAGCTGCTGAAGAGCTTCCACAGGCAGTAAGAGCAAGGATTGTAGTAAGTACCAATGTGGTAGAAACGATAGTTCTGCGAATATTCAGTGATGTCATTTTATTCATAGCCGGCCCTTCCGTAGAATCATTAACTGTATATTTATAATTTTAAAACAATAAAACGTATAAATAAACCATGAAATTGAATGTGGAGTTTTTACTGAATTTAAAGTAAGTGAAAAATAATTAACCGAAATTGATTTCGCCTAAATCGATTTCGGCTAATTCAATTCTCATATGCGGACGAACTACAGATGTGAATGCATATTACATGGGAAATGGCGGCTGATCGGCCACATAATCTGCTAATGGATTCAGGCACCGCTAGCCTAAAATGAAATAAAAATGTAACACCACTCGCGTAAAATCCCGATTTGTGGCTATTGGACATGCTCCGATAGCCGCATTTTGCACCATTCGATGCCGACTATATGCAGAAGAATGGATGAATAAAAAAATGATCAAAAAATAAAAATGAAAAAATCCAAAATATAATTACTGGATTTGAAAGATAAATGCAAATACACAAAATAAATTGACATGTCGTACCTATAAGCATATACTCGAATCAAGAAAGGTGGTTTGATATATGCTTATTCAATTTTCAGTAAAAAACTTCATGTCATTTAAAGAAAAGGCTGTTTTGGCCCTGAATCCTTCCGTTGATACAGAACATCCGGAGAATATCAACAATCAAAACGGCTATCAGGCAACCAATCTTATAGCTATATATGGAGCTAATGCTTCTGGCAAGACCAGTTTGTTCAGGGCTATGACTGCTGCAATAAACATGATCAAAAGGTCCAATGAATTGCAGGTTAATCAGCCTATAAATATGTTCCCACCCTATAAATTTGCTGAAGACACAGTAAATGAACCATCGGAATTTGAGTTCATTTTTATTGCTGATGATGGAATCAGGTATGTTTACGGCTTTTCTGCGAATAATGTAAGGATCACGGAAGAATACCTCTACCAGTATAAAACTCAGAGACCGACAATGATATTTGAAAGAACTGAGGAAAAATATGAGTTCAAGGCTAAAAAATCCCAATTGGATCCCCTTGTAAGGTTTAATACTCCTAACAAGCTGTTTTTGTCTACTGCCACAAATTGGAATACAGAATGTACAACAATTCCATATAAGTGGCTTTCTGAAAAAATGGCAACTTTTACCGATACACAGACATTGACTGATCTGTCGATGGAATTGTACAGAGGGCCAGATAAAAAAGAGTATATAAGCTTCACGGAGGAGTTATTACAGGCCGCAGACATTAATATATCCAAGATCAATATAAGTGTAAAGAAAGTAAAGATGCCTGCAGCCATCGCAGCTCCACAGCTGTTAATTAATGGCCAGCTTGTAACACCGATTGGAAATCCGGAGCTGGAACAGATAGAAGTAATGACTGAGCATATCATAGGCACTGGAGAAAAAGCCACCAGCTATACACTTGGAATGGGTGAAGAATCCCTGGGTACCAATCAACTGTTTATTCTTGGCCCATTTCTGAAGGATGCTTTCGAAAAAGGTATGATTGTAGTGGTTGATGAAATAGATAAGAGCCTTCATACCTTTATTGTTAAGCACATAATCAATCTCTTTAGAGACAAGACAGTTAATAAGGCCGGAGCACAGCTCATTTTTACTACTCATGATACATCACTGCTTTCGTTGTCAACCTTTAGAAGAGACCAGGTTTACTTTACGGAAAAAGATAACAAAACCGGAATGTCTGTTTTATACTCCCTTGACGAGTATCCTGTGAGAAAAACAGACAATATTGAAAAAGGATATCGTTTAGGCCGGTATGGTGCAATCCCTTATATTTGCGGGGAGGAATTGTAATGGCTGGGCGAAGCTTTAGTGTTAAGGAACGTGGAAAAGGTAGTAGACGGGAAAAATCAGTATATCTGATAATTGCTGAAGGCAGGAATAAAACAGAAACGCAGTATTTATCACATTTTCAGAAATATGAAAATGATTATAATATCAAGTTTGTCAGTGCAGGCAGTAAAACAGATGCAATATCCTTATATGAGACCATGGTATTGAGATGGAACGAGCAGGAACTTTCTATTGAAAAGGGTGATAGAGGCTTCATTGTTCTGGATATTGATAATGATCCGGAAAAGGCTGCTAAGGTTCAGAATCTGATAAAGAAAAACAAGAATCCGGGTATAGAATTTGTGGTTTCTAATCCAACCTTTGAAGTATGGTTGCTGCTGCATTTTACTTATACAACAAAATATTATAAGAATAGTCAGGATGTCATAACGGATCTGAAAAAGTATATTCCGGAATATGAGAAGAACCTTGATGTATTTGCTAAGTGCGAGGAAAGAATTCAGGAAGCTATCAAGAATACACAGAAACTGGAGAAGTATTTTGAGAATAGAAAGTGGCCATCGGTAGATTGTAACCCTAGGACGGATGTTGGGGAGATGGTGAAGAGGCTTTGCGGTGAGTATTGAGGATATTAGTATGAATGATAAAGAAGCATTTTCAAATAATTACAAAGGATTAAGTCGGACAATCAAATTATATGCAAAGATGATTACTCAAGTTATGCCAGGTGATGTATTAAGTGATGCAGAAAAAAATATTAGGAAAGCTATAAGGCAATTTACGAATATTCTGACGACAGACTATATGAAATCGTTTTATGAGTCTGTTGACACATTCAATACAGCTGTTGAAAACGCTAAATCAAATCCCAACAGCTTCTATAACTATTATGAATATCAAAAAAGACTGGATACATACCATTGGGCATGGCCATATCAAATCACAGCGGAGGAACTTAAGGATCTTCTCGAAAAAGCCACAAATGAAGAACAGTTTGATAAACTTATGGTTTCTTTCTTCAACAAACAGAAAATGGAAAACATACTTTGTGATATAGAGTGTCAATTACCGCGAAAACAAAAGACTATATTTAAACAGATTGAGAATTCGTATAAGAACAGAGATTATGCAATCATAAATTTAGCACTCTGCTCTATAATCGATAATTTGTTAAGCGTATTATTAAAGAACAAAGGATGTACCAAGCGTATAGGGATACTGACACCAATTTTGAAATACTATTCCGAAAACTATAGTCTTTCGGAAGTGAGTTTTTTATTTGAGTTGCATATGTTGGCGAATAATTTGGATATGATATTTGGTAATTATGATTTTAGCCAGAAGATTATCATAGATTCAAATAAAAAAGCTCGTAGGCATTTGGCTTCACATGGAGTTATGTATTCTAATAGAAAAAGTGATAGCATTATGTTATTGAACACACTTGAGGCTTTGCTTGACATGACAGTATATTTATTGCCATTTAGTGGGACTTTGCAGAATGGTAATAATAAGGCGTTTACGATTACTGCTAAGCCATGGGTTGTGAAGAATAGAATAAATAAAACAATCGTGAGTAATGAACCCTGACAGTGAACTATGTACTCTGATGATTATTTAAACTATCGACTCAGAACGCAGACTATGCATCTGCTGCATGGAAGTGACACCAATTTTCCCTTATGATACCTTTTTCTTTTGTTTCTCCCAGGGAAGCCACTTATTATCTTCGCGGAAGTCTTTCTGGATCATCATTTCCTGCAGTGCGTGATTAAACCTGCTTTCAACGAACATGCGGTATTCTTCCCTGCTATTATTTCTAAAAAAGCCAAGGATCCTGGAAGTGGTAGTGATCTGGGATATGAGGACCTCTGCCTTGGTATATGCTATCTGCTTGTCATATTCGGGATCGTTTACGAAGGCAGCGTAGCTTCCATATTTATAGTCCAGTATTTCCCTGACCATACAGGCTTTTACCGGATTGAGATGGATGTATCTGCTGGTCTCAAGAAAGTAGACCTCATCCTCGATGAGTTTAGATTTGAATCTTCCTTCAAAAAGATGGCCGTGATAGCCGTACTTCTGGTTGTAGTACTTGGCGTAGGCGTTGAGCAGGTCCTGCATTACCTTGCTGATGGTTGTATCGCCGGTCTCAATGATCATGTGGAAGTGGTTGGTCATTAGGCAGATGGAATGAACTTTGAAGCCATGGAGGGCCATGAAGGTGTCGATACATTCCAGAAAGAAGATGTAATCATCATCATCTGCGAAGATCTTTTTTCTGCGGATCCCGCGGCTCATGACGTGATAAACTGCGTTCTTGTACCATATTCTTTTAGGTCTTGACATAAAAAATCCTTGTGTAGTAAGTATTCTCTGTTTCCAAATTGTTGGGATAAAGTTCGAACATGAAGTGTTCTGCTTCTCCGATTCGATATGAGATTGCGACAGATTATCGCAACGCAGATAGGTTAGCACATCACCGGAGAAAATGCAAATGATTTAATTTTGGGCGATCCAGAGATTCCTTGGCTGTGGTGGGGATTACACATGTATGGTGATTCTTGTCTATTTGGTACAAGCATCTTGTAATACTCGGACGTTAGTTCCGCAATTATCCGGACAAGGTTTCTGCTAATATCCGGACAAGATTCCTGTATCAAGTGGACAAGATGACATCTACTTTTTATATTACTCGCTTGCCGTTTTATTGTCATCTCCGGCGTCAGCCGGCATATGTTCTATCGTAGGACGGCGAGAAGGACCTTTCAGGTC
>JAEEGL012106886.1_pt1 | contig 14999 bp, 8 predicted proteins | sample 9134231 | NCBI WGS metagenome assembly JAEEGL01 (sample SAMN16246548, study PRJNA631951) | gut metagenome | biome: gut microbiome; feature: rumen; material: fiber-attached | host: Bos | place: Iran: Karaj | collected 2018-10 | reverse complement strand
TTCCGCGATCCCCCTTCGGAGTATCGCGACGCGCCCTTCTGGGCTTGGAATACCCGCCTGACCCCTGAAAAGCTGACCCGCCAGATCGGGATCATGAAGCGGATGGGGATGGGCGGCTATATCATGCACGTCCGGACCGGGATGGACTCCCCCTATCTGGAGCAGGAGTTCCTGGACTATATCCGTCTCTGCACCGACGAGGCCAGGCGGCAGGAAATGCTTGCATGGCTCTACGACGAGGACCGCTGGCCTTCGGGTACGGCGGGCGGCCTGGTGACGAAGGATCATCCGGAGTATGCCCGGAAGACCCTCCTGTTCACGAAAGAGCCGTACGCGCCCGACCGTCCGAACCGCGCAAACGGCCCGGAGCCCGGCCGGGGCAGGAGACCGATCCGGCAGGATAACGGAGAACTGCTCGCGGTCTACGACGTGGTGCTGGACGAAAGCGGCTGCCTGGCCTCCGCCAGGCGCATCGGAGAGGATGAGGAAGCCGTCGGCACGAAGTGGTACGCCTACATGGAGTACGCATCGGACGACCCCTGGTTCAACGACCATCCGTACGCAGACACGCTCGACCCCGAGGTGATCGCGGAGTTTATCCGGATCACGCACGAGACCTATTACAGGGCGCAGGGAGAGGAGTTCGGAAAGACGAACCCTGCTATCTTTACTGACGAACCGCAGTTTACGCAAAAGATCACCCTCGGTTTCGCTTCGGGCGACCGGGATGCGGTCTTCGCCTGGACGGCGCGTCTTCCGGAACGCTACCGGGAGCGGTACGGGGAAGATATCCTGGACCGTCTGCCGGAACTGTTCTGGGAATTGCCGGACGGGGCCGTCAGCACCGCCCGCTACCGCTACCACGACCTGGTGACGGATCTGTTTGCCAAGTCCTACGCCGGGCAGATCGGTGACTGGTGCCGGGCTCACGGAATCGACCTGACGGGGCATCTGATGGGCGAGCCGACGCTTGCGACACAGACGCAGATGGTCGGGGACGCGATGCGCTCCTACCCGGCCTTCGGGATCCCCGGGATCGACATACTCTGCGACCGGCGCGAATTCAACACGGCCAAGCAGACCCAGTCGGTCGTCCGGCAGGCCGGAAAACAGGGCATGCTCTCGGAACTCTACGGGGTGACCGGCTGGGACGCCGACTTCCGGCTTTACAAGCTCCAGGGCGACTGGCAGGCGGCGCTCGGCGTGACCGTCCGCGTGCCGCACCTCTGCTGGATGAGCATGAAGGGCGAATCCAAGCGGGACTATCCTGCCTCGATCTTCTATCAGTCCCCCTGGTGGGAAAAATACCGCCTGATCGCGGATCATTTCGCCCGGGTCGGGACCGCCATGACCCGCGGAAAAGCCGCGGTGCGGGTGGCGGTGATCCATCCGATCGAGAGTTACTGGCTGCATTTCGGGCCCGCCGAGCAGACTGCCGCCGTCCGCGGACGGCTTGAGAAACGGTTCAAGAGCATCGCGGAGACGATGCTGTTCGGAAAGATCGATTTTGACTATCTCTGCGAAGCGCTCCTGCCGGAGTTCTGTCCGGAAGCCGCCTTCCCGCTGAAGGTGGGAGAAATGGCGTACGACGCGGTGGTAGTCGCCTGTGAGACACTGCGGAAGACGACCCTCACGCGGCTCGCGGCTTTCCGTGAAGCGGGTGGGGATCTGATCTTCGTCGGGGAGCCGCCGCGTTTTACGGATGCGGAGCCGGATGAGGGCCCGGCCCTTCTGGCGGAAAAGAGCCGCCGCATCGGCGAAGACCCGGAAGCGCTCCTGGAAGCGCTGGAACCCTACCGTTTTCTGGATGTCCGGAAGGCGGACGGGAGCCGCGACGACAGGCTGCTCTATCAGCTCCGGGAGGACGGAGAGGACCGGTTCCTCTTCCTGTGCTGCGGAAAGACTCCGGAGTCGCCCGACGTGGAGGACGTGGGCTGGAGGCAGATCCGCCTGTCCGGCGTCTGGAAACTGACGGAATACGATACGATGACCGGAGAGATCCGCCCGCTTCCCGCTTCGGTGAAGAACGGAAAGACGGTTTTCGAGCGGGAGTGGCATATGCAGGACAGCCTGCTTCTTCGGCTCACGCCGGGTCTCCCCGCGGAGGCGGTCCCGGAAAAGAAGAGAGAAGCGGCAGCCGATCTGGTCTTCGGGACGGTCCCGGTCCGGAGAGACGAACCGAACATGCTTCTGCTGGATATGGCCGAGTACTCCCTGAACGGGGCGCCCTGGCAGTCGGAGGAGGAGATCCTCCGGATCGACAACCTCGCGCGGGCAGAACTGGGCATCCCGCTGCGCCGGAAAGAAGTCTGCCAGCCCTACCGTCTGCCGAAGGAGGAGGCGAGTGATCAGATCTCTCTTCGTTTCCGTATTCCCTCGGAGATCCGGACAGGTCCGCTTCTGCTCGCGCTGGAAGAACCGGAACATACACGGATCGCCCTGAACGGTGCGGCGGTTCCCCCGGCGCCGGACGGCTGGTTCGTAGACGAAGATATCCGCACCGTGCCTCTGCCGCCGCTATGCGAGGGCATGAATGTTTTGGAGATCACGGTCCCGCTCGGAAAACGGACGAATCTGGAGGCCTTCTATCTGCTGGGAGATTTCGGAGTCCGTGTGAACGGGACGGTGAAGACTCTGACCGCCGCACCGGAAAGACTCGGCTTCGGAGATATCGTCCCGCAGGGACTTCCGTTCTACACCGGGAATCTGCTGTATTCGTTCCGGATCCGGAGCGACGGAGGACCGGCGTCGGTGCGTGTGCCGCGCTGGCGGGGCGGTCTGACAGAGGTCTTCGTGGACGGGAAGCCGGCGGGAGAGATCGTCTTTTCCCCGTATGAACTGCCTCTTCCGCCTCTTGCTCTGGGAGAGCACACGCTGGAACTGAAACTGTACGGGACGCGGTACAACGGTTTCGGACAGCTCCACCACACGCCGGGCGTGTACTTCTACCAGAGTCCGAATTCCTGGCGGAGCGACGGGGATCTGTGGAATTACGAATACCAGCTGAAGCCGATGGGTATCCTGAAGAGCCCGGAACTCACCGGGGCGGTCTTCCTGCGGGAAGACGGGACGGTCCGGCGGGCCGGCCGGCAGACAAAGATCCGGGAACGCAGCTGAAACTAAAAAAGGCAGGCATGCAGCCTGCCTTTTTCGTGTGAGTTCCGGCGCCGCTCAGCCGACCACCGTGGTCTCCGAGACCGGGATCCTGTCGATGGTCCCGTAGAACTTGATCACGACGGGACCGCCCTCCGGGGAGTGCAGCTCGAACACCGCCCGGTCGTTTCCGTAGACCCGGATGACGTACGGGAACGGCGCGTCGTAGTCCTTCGCATAGCGGTCGGAATAGACGCCCCAGGGCGTGACCGCATGGCCGGAGCCCTGCACGTGGGTGCCTTCGTTATTGATGCTGCCCGTGGCGCTGCCCATGCCCAGGACGCCGGAGATCGAATAGCTGTTGGCCATGTCCCCACTGGTCATGTGGTAATCCCAGTCGAACCAGTAGGAGAGCGGCGCGTCCGCTTTTTCGAATTCCTCGCTTCCGCTGCCCATCTGGGCGAGCATCGGGGCCGCGACCGCGTCCGCGTAAGGATTGTCCGAAGGCTTGTCGATCACGTTGCCGTTTTCATCCAGCCGGAGGTCCAGGCTGCCGATGAAGCCTTCTTCCTTTTCCTTGTTGTAGGGCGAGAGCTGCATGATGAAGTTGTCGTTGCGGAACCAGCCGTTCATTTTGTTCGAGGAAGTGCGGCCGCCGAGGGAACCGATCATCTCGGTCAGCCCCGAAAGATCCGCGCCGAAGGCCATGGCCAGACTGCCCCGGTAGACGCCGTCCCGCTCCGTTCCGACGTGGCTGGCGGACAGCTTGAGATCGTATTTCACCTCGGCCAGGCCCATCGCGTCCAGCTTCGTCGCTGTGTCGAAGGAGAGGGTCCAGACGTGACCCCGGTTCTGCCGCTGGTCATCCTGCCACTGCGCGTCCAGCTTGTCCCAAAAGGCGTCCACGCCGCCTTCGCCCCAGCCGTTTCCGGTGCCGGTTCCGGCCGCTGCGGCGCAGGCGCTGACAGCTTCCGCGAAGACGTCCGTCTGGACGGCGGGTTCCGCGGCAACTGTCTCCGCGGCGGGTTTATTCTCCTTCGGCTTCAGCATGCTGTCGATCGCGCCGGATACCGCGTCGGTCGCGGCCTGTGTCAGTTTTTCTTCCGCTTTGTTGACGGCCGGCCGGATAATCTTCCGCGCCTCCGTTTTGAGGGCATTGCCTACTTTTCCGGCGATGTTTTTGAAGAGACTGTCCAAAACTCCCATGTGAGGTCTCCTTCCGCAGATTTGTCTGAATGGGCAGGCACATCCTGCCGTTACGGGTGCTCCTGGCGTAAAAGTAAACTATTTTTGCTCTTCTTGTCAACAGAAAAAACGATTTTGCAGGGGAAAAACAAGGAATACTGGCAAAGTGTGCGTGTTTGCGGTATAATCCCGTCAGATAAGGCGCACCCGCGCCGCGGAAAGGAACGGTGAAACGGATGACGGACACGAAGATCACGGAAGTATCGGTATACCGCAGCGGTATGACGGTCAAACGAACAGCTAAGATAGAACTCGAAAAGGGCACCCAGACGGTGCGCCTCACAGGCATGCCCGCGAACGCGGATCAGAGCTCGCTCCGGCTGAGCGTCCCGGAAGGGATCTCGGGCTCGAACGTCCAGGTCGAGTATCCGACCCGGGAGGAGCAGCAGGAGAAGACAGAGGCTCTCCGCCGGCAGATCGAGCGCGTAGGGCAGGCAGTGAGCGCCCGGGAAAAGCAGATCGGCCTGTGGGAGGCGAACGCGGATTTCTCTTCCAAGGAGAACATCTCCGTTTCCGAGATGACGGCATACCTCGTCGGGCTGCCGAAGCATCTGGACGCGCTTCGCGAGGAGATCGACCAGCTGAACGAGCAGAGGAAAGAACTGAACAAGCAGCTGAAGGAACTGCAGCAGGCGGCTGCGCAGCCGGTCGTGGCGGCGGAACTGGCTGCTCCCGAAGCCGGCGTGTATCCGGTGGAGATCCGCTACCGGGATTACAAGGCCTCCTGGACGCCTGTCTACGAGATCCACGCGGAGGACGAACCGGACGCGCTCATCCTGCGTCTGCGCGCCAAGGTGATCCAGAATACCGCCGAAGACTGGAAAGACGTGAAGCTCACGCTCTGTACGGGCGATCCCTCGGTCTCCGGGACGATCCCGGTGCTGGATCCCCTGAAGGTCCGCTTTTACGTACCGCCTGTGGTCGAATCCCGAGCCCGGAACGCCCTGATGGGCGGCGCGATGATGAAGGCCGCCATGGCCGCGCCGATGGCAATGGAAGATGCCTGCGTCGCGGAGGAGAGCGCTGACTTCGGTGTGACCATGGCCCGGGTGAGCGCCGGCAGCGGCCAGGCCGTGAAAGGTGAAACCATGACGGAATACGCGCTTTCCGGCTGCTGGGATCTTCGGAAAGGCCAGGAGATCGTCTGCGACATCGAGACGAAGAAGCTCCCCTGCGAGTATCATGTGGCGGCCTGTCCGCGAAAGAACGAGAGCGCCTTCCTGGCGGCGGAAGTGAAGACTTCGCTTCTGGAGGATATGCAGAACACCGAGGCGGCCGTCTTCCTCAAAGGCGCCTTTGCGGGAAACGTCATGCTCGAGCCCGATATGACGGAGGAGACCTACGATCTTTCGCTCGGCCGTGACGAGACGGTGAAAGTCAAACGGACGCAGAAAAAGCGCTACACTTCCACGGTGCTGCTTAAAGGGCAGAAGAAGACCGAGTATGAATATGAGATCTCGGCCGCTTCCCGCAAGGACAAGCCCTGCCGCGTGACCCTGACCGACCAGCTGCCTGTGTCCGAGGAGAAGACCATCGTGGTGGAGACCGGGACGGTCTCTGAAGGGAAGCTCGAGGGAGAGACCGGCATCGTGACCTGGGACTTCACACTGAAGCCGCAGGAGAGCCGGACCGTCCGCCTTTCCTACAGTGTCGCCTGGCCGAAGGATAAACGGATCGAAGAAGTGAATACCCGCCGCTAAGCGCCGTCAAGGGCCCTCCGCGTCTGCGGAGGGCCCTTGCGCGTCGAAGATTGTTTTTCTCCCCCGCCCCTTCGGTTAAGAAAAAAAGAAACTGCGCCCGAAGGCCCGGATGAGAGGATTTCCGGCTTGTCTTGCGTCCGCGGGTATGGTATAAAGACAGTTGGTTTTTTATGTGAAAAACCGTCATTTTGGGGAGAAAGGCACAGGACGGCAGCCATGATCTTCGATCTTCAGAAAGCCAGTATGTGGAAACGGGCCTCGGCCTGGCTGCTGGACTTTATCTCGCTGACGATCCTGGCGACCGGCTTTGCCTGGGCGATCTCCTCGCTGACGGGCTATGAACGGTACGGCGCGGAACTGGAGAAGGCATATACCGCTTATGCGGAGGAGTACGGCATCTCCTTTGAGACGACCGAGGAACAGTATAACGCGATGAGCGAGGCGGATCGCGCCCGCTACGATGCGGCCTACGCGGCCCTCTCGGCAGACGGGGCCGTTTTGAAGAATTACAATATGATGGTCAGCCTAACCCTGCTGATGATCTCTCTGGGGATCCTGCTGGCGATGCTGATCGTGGAGTTCCTCGTGCCTTTGAAGCTCGGAGACGGGCGGACCCTCGGCAAGAGGATCTTCGGGATCGGGGTGATGCGGACAAGCGGCGTCCGTATGCCCACGGTCGCCCTCTTTATCCGGACGTTCATCGGCAAGTATACCGTGGAGACGATGATCCCGGTCACGATCCTTATCATGATCTATTTCAATCAGATCGGCGTTCTCGGCCCGGCGATCCTTTTCCTGATCCTGCTGGTGCAGCTGGGCGTGCTGATCGGAACGAGGACCAACTCCGCCATCCACGATCTGCTGGCGGACACCGTGACGGTCGATTATCCCAGCCAGATGATCTTTGCAAGTGAAGAAGAACTGCTGAAAGCCAAAAAGAAGGCGGCCGCGGAAAAAGCCTCCCGGTCTGTCTACTGACCAAGAACCCACATTCAGTTCAAATACACACTATAAAGAAGGGGCGCCATGAAAGTAGAACTGCAAAACCTGACCAAAGTATTCCCGAACCGGAAAAAGGGCGGGGACGACGTCGTAGCGGTCAACGATTTCACCTTTACCATCCCCGATGGGAAGCTGATCGGACTGCTCGGACCCTCCGGCTGCGGCAAGAGCACCACGCTCTACATGATCTGCGGGCTGCAGAAGCCGTCCGGAGGCAAGATCTTCTTCGGCGAAGACGATGTGACCGAGCTTTCGCCGGAAAACCGCGGAGTGGGGCTGGTATTCCAGAACTATGCTCTGTATCCGCACATGACCGTGAAGCAGAACATCATGTTCCCTCTTCAGAACCTGAAGGGCGCCGACAAGATGAGCAAGGAAGACATGCTGGAGCGCACCGTCAAGGTGGCAAAGCTGGTGCAGATCGACGAACTCCTGGACCGCAAGCCCAGCGAGCTTTCCGGCGGCCAGCAGCAGCGTGTGGCGATCGCCCGCGCGCTGGTGAAGATGCCCCGCGTCCTTCTGCTCGACGAGCCGCTGTCCAACCTGGACGCCCGGCTGCGCCTGCAGACCCGTGAGGAGATCCGCCGGATCCAGAAGGAGACCGGCATCACGACCGTGTTCGTCACCCACGACCAGGAGGAAGCCATGAGCATCTCCGATATGATCGTCGTGATGAAGTCCGGCATCCTGCAGCAGATCGGCCAGCCGCAGTCGGTGTACGACGATCCGACCAATCTGTTCGTCGCCAAGTTCCTTGGTACTCCGCCCATCAATGTGTTCACCGGCAGAGTGGAGAACGGCGGCGTCTATATCGGGAACGACTGCGTCCTGCGCGTGTCTGACGTGGAAGACCAGGAGGTCATGATCGGCATCCGTCCCGAAGGTTTCGTGCTGGATGATTTCGGTCCTTTCGTCTGCGACCTGGTGGGCGTCGAGGTCATGGGCCGCGACGTGAGCGTGGTGTCGACGAACGAGGCGGCCGTGAACGAAACGATCCGCTCCATCATTCCTGCGGAAAGCAAAGTCGATCCGGAAGCGGCGGCGGTCCGTTATTCGATCAAGCCGAGCAAGATCTTCCTCTTCAGAAAGGATACGGAAGAGCGCATCTATTTCACGGAGGCGTAAGATGGTAGACAGCAAGCAGCAATGGAAGGCGTGGGTCTATCTCTCGCCTGCCATCATCCTTCTTCTGATATTCACCGTGTGGCCGATCATCAACACGGTCCGCATGGCTTTCCTGGAAGGCTACAGCGGACTGGGCATGCTGGGCGGGGAATCCTTCCCCTTCGGTCTCGGGAATTTTACAAAAGTACTGCAGTATAAGCAGTTCCTGAACTGTCTGAAGACGACCAGCATCCTCTGCGTGGCCACGGTGCCGCTCTCCACCTTCCTCGCGCTGCTGATCTCGGTGGCGCTCAATTCGATCAAGCCCCTGCAGAAGGTGCTGCAGACGATCTTCTTCCTGCCCTACGTGACCAATTCGATCGCGATCGGCATGGTCTTCGCCGCGATGTTCAATATCGTCGGAAGCTTCTACGGGACACCGAACCAGGTGGTCCTTACGGCGGGTATCGTGAACAACGTGATCGAGTTCTTCGGCGGAACGGCCGTCAACTGGATCAACGCCGGCTCGACCTATCTGAACAACATGATCGTCATGATCATCTACATCATCTGGAACGCCCTCCCTTTCAAGATTCTGATTCTCCTCGGCGGGCTGCAGAGCATCAACAAACAGTACTACGACGCCGCGAAGGTGGACGGGACAAGCCGCCGCCGGGTCTTCACCCGGATCACGGTGCCGCTCCTGTCCCCGATGATCGCCTATGTGGTCATCACCGGCTTCATCGGCGGATTCAAAGAGTATTCCAGCGTCGTGGGTATATTCGGTGCGAGCATGGGGCCGGCGGATGACGCCAAACGCCTCAACACGATGGTCGGTTTCATTTATGATTCCCTGAGCACCAACAGTCAGGGGCGCGCCAGTGCGGCCGCGCTCATCCTCTTCGGGATCATTCTTGTCTGTACGCTGATCAACCTTAGCGTCAGCAAGAAGCGGGTCCACTACTAAAGGAGGCGCGCTATGGCTGAACAAACCGCCGTCATGAATGAACGGAACATGAAACGGCTGACCTCCTCGCAGGCCGTGGGCCAGTTCGCAGTCAAGTTCTTCACCTATCTCTTCCTGATCGTCATGGCAGTGATCGTCCTCTTCCCCTTCTACTGGATGATCAACTCCTCGCTGAAGACACTGGAAGAATACCGCGCCAGCGTGCCGACATTCTGGCCGCACCGGGTAATGCTGGAAAACTATCTGGAGGCCTTCAACGCCGCCAGCCTGGGACGCCTTTTCGTCAATACGATGATCGTCGGCGTTATCTCCACCATCCTTTCCCTGGTGATCACCGTGCTCAGCGCGTTCGCCTTTGCCCGTCTGGAATTCAAGGGCAAGAACCTGCTGTTCGCGGGACTGCTGGCCACGATGATGATCCCCGGCGAGCTCTTCACGATCACCAACTATGCGACGGTGACCAACTTCAAGTGGATCAACACCTACACCGTCCTGATCGTCCCCTTCCTGGTCAGCGTGTTCTACATCTACCTGCTGCGCCAGAACTTCCTGCAGATCCCGAATGAGCTGTACCTGGCCGCCAAGGTGGACGGGACCAGCGATCTCAAGTATCTGTGGAAGGTCATGATCCCCCTGGCCCTGCCGACCCTCATCTCCATCACGATCCTGAAGATGATGGGTGCCTGGAACTCCTACATCTGGCCCCGCCTGGTCGCGAACGACGAAGCGCACCGTCTGATCACGAACGGTCTGCGGAACGCCTTCACCGAAACGACAGGCGACGTGAACTATCCGGTCCAGATGGCGGCGGTCGCGCTGGTATCGGCTCCTCTGTTCCTCGTGTTCGTCTTCCTGCGGAAGTACATCATGAAGGGCGTGAGCCGGAGCGGCATCAAGGGATAATACGGTTCTTCATTATTTCAAAAATAGAGAGAGAGGAAAAACTATGAAGAAAACGGTAATCGCTCTGCTCCTCGTGCTGGCGCTGGCGCTCTGCGCCTGCAGCAACGGAGGAGAGCAAAACGAGAGCGGCTCGAAGGAGGAGACCAAAGCGACTCCCAACTTTGATGTCCCCGCCGGCGGTTATGACGGCGGCGAAGTGACGATCAGGTTCTACCACACCATGGGCTCCAACCTGAAAGACGTCCTGACGCTTTACATCGAGGAGTTCAACAAGCTCTATCCGAACATCCACATCGAAGACAGCCAGGTCGGCGGTTATGATGATGTGCGCGACCAGATCAACACGGAGCTGACGGTCGGTTCCGAGCCGAACATCGCCTACTGCTATCCCGACCATGTCGCGATGTACCGCAAGGCCAAAGCCGTGGCGCATCTGGACAACCTGATCGACAGCCAGATCACTGTGACCCGGGCCGACGGGACGACCGAGATCCTCGGGCTGACCGCGGAACAGAAGGCGGATTTCATTGAAGGCTACTACAACGAAGGCACCCAGTTCGGCGACGGCCTGATGTACACGATGCCTTTCTCCAAATCCACCGAAGTCCTTTACTACAACAAGACCTTCTTTGATGCCAACAACCTTCAGGTCCCGAAGACCTGGGACGAGCTGGAGACTCTCTGTGCGAAGATCAAGGAACTCGATCCGAAGTCTATTCCGCTCGGCTACGATTCCGAGGCCAACTGGTTCATCACCATGTGCGAACAGTACGGTTCTCCTTATACCAGCGCGAACGGCGATCATTACCTCTTCAACAATGACACAAACCGCGGGTTCATCAAGAAGTTCAGCAGCTGGTATGACAAGGGCTACCTGACCACTCAGACTCTGTACGGCGCCTATACTTCCGGTCTGTTCACGAATGTGGATCCGGACGGCATCCACAGCTACATGTCCATCGGATCCTCCGCCGGCGCGACCCATCAGCGGCCCGCCAAGGTCGACGGCAGCTATCCGTTCGAAGTCGGCATCGCCACGATCCCTCAGGTGGACGCCTCCAAGGCCAAGGTCATTTCCCAGGGCCCGAGCGTCGTTATCTTCAAGAAGAGCAATCCTCAGGAAGTGATCGCCTCCTGGCTGTTCGTGAAGTTCCTGACCACGAACGTTGAATTCCAGGCGGAGTTTTCCAGCGTGTCCGGTTATGTGCCCGTGCTGAAGAGCGTTGCGCAGAACCCGGCGTACGCCTCGTTCCTGGGCCGCGCTGACGGCGGCGACAACGTGGCAGCCCTCAGCGCCAAGATCTGTCTGGAACAGGTGGATGCGTACTACACGTCCCCCGCCTTCGTCGGTTCTTCGACTGCCCGCTCGCAGGTCGGATCGCTCCTGGCCAAGTGTCTGCCTTACGACGCTTCGGCTTCGGACATTGACAAGAAGATCCAGGATGCTTTCCAGAATGCGGTGGACGAGTGCGAGTATCAGGGCTGACCGTCCGTAATACTATGAAAGCAGTACGAAAAAAGCTGAGTTTCCTGTTGCTTCTGTGCCTTGTGTGCGCTCTTTTCGGAGGCTGCAAAAAGGAACCGGTGGGGGAGTCTTCCTCCCCTGCCGGAACCGAGCCGGCGGCGACGGCCGCACCGGCCGAAGTCCGTGACTTCGTATCCGAACTGAAGCTGGACGAGTCTTCGTCCACGCTGAAGCAGAAAGTGACGGTCAGGACGTTCGTGGACGGGGATACCACCCATTTTGCCGTTCCGGCGTCCGTTGATCCGGAGGGCGTCTTCAAAGCCCGGTATCTGGCGGTCAACACTCCCGAGTCTACCGGTAAGATCGAGGAATGGGGCAAAGCAGCCTCCCGTTTTACGAAGGAGAAGCTGTCCTCTGCAGCTGAGATCCTGATCGAGTCGGACGATGACAAGTGGAATGCCGATTCCACCGGCGGCCGTTTTCTGGTATGGGTCTGGTACCGGTCGTCTGCGGGAGCCGACTGGCGCAACCTGAACCTGGAACTGCTCCAGGAAGGCTACGCGATCGCTTCCAACTCTGGCGGCAACCGCTACGGTCAGACCTGTCTGGCCGCCATTGCGCAGGCGAAAGCGCAGAAGCTCCACATCTATTCCGGCGAGAAAGATCCGGATTTCTTCTACGGCGATTCGATCCCGCTGACGATCAAGGAACTGCGCCTGAACCCGGAGGCTTACAGCGGAGCCAAGGTTGCCTTCGAGGGTGTGATCACCCGGGACTACAACAACGGCGTCTACATGGAGGAATACGACTCCGAGACGGGGCTGTATTTCGGAATGTATATCTACTACGGCTTCAACCTGTCCGGAGAGGGAATGGGCATCCTGAACGAAGGGAACCGCTCCCGGATCGTGGGGACTCTGCAGTATTACGAGACCGGCGGGACCTGGCAGGTGTCGGGCCTCAGCTACCGGATCATGAAGCCGGATGATCCCGGCAATATCCAGAAGATCAGCGAGGGGAACCCGGCGGCCTATACCGAAACAGATGCGAAGACGTTTGTTTCCGGGGAGGTGACGCTGGAGACCGGAGAGGGAAGCGTAACAGTTCCGTATGCGGCGGCAGTCATGAATACGACCGTGTCCATGGCGGGTCTGAAGGTCGTGCGTATCTACACGACCGACAACAAGGAGAGTTCCTCCTACGGCGCGATGACGCTCACCTGCGAAAAGGACGGCGTCACTCTGACGGTGCGCACTTCCGTGCTCTACGACGAGAACAAGCAGCTCATCACTCAGGATGCCTATGAAGGCAGAGTGATCGACGTAAAAGGTGTGGTGGACTATTTCGACGGATCCTGGCAGATCAGGGTCTTTTCAGAGAAGGACATCACAGTACATTAAGAAGGAGAAAACGATGAAGAAACTGACAGTATTCGGCCTGATCCTGGCCCTCTGCATGACGCTGCTGGCGGCCTGCAAGGAGACCCCCAAGCCGACGGAGCCCGAATCGACTGCTTCGGCGGTGGACGAGGATCTTCAGAGCGCCCGTGAGATCGTGTACAACATGTACAAGGATCTGGCCGCGGCGACGCCCTCCGATTATGAACTGGTCGCGGTCTCCAAGATCGGCGACGTGACCTTCCCGGTGGAATGGTCTGTGAACGTAAAGACCGGCGCCGCGGATGCGGTCAAGGTCGTTCCGAACGGAACCAAGACCACGATCGACGTGAACGAACAGACTCCGGAGCAGGTGGACTACACCCTGACCGCCACCATCAAGAACGCGGCCGGCAAGACGGAGACCTTCTCGTTCGATCACTACATCCCCGCCTACAAGGAATTTGACTGGAACGACTATGCGGCTGCCGAAAAGGGAGCGACGGTTGTCGTGAAGGGCGTGGTCACGGGCATTATTTCCAAGACCAAGGGCAATTCCTCCAACTGCCTGTATCTGCAGGACAGCATCGGCGGCTTCTACGTCTACAACATGGCCGAGGATCCTGTGGCGCTGGGCATCCAGCAGGGCTACACCGTCCGTGTGACCGGTGAGCGCGACACCTACAGCGGCACCTATGAGATCCAGAAAGGCGCCGTGGAGATCCTGGATACCACGACCAAGATGCCTGAACCGGTGGATTACACCGAGATCTACAACAGTGCCAAGGATCTGAAGGACGAGGCGCTTGCCGGGAAGCAGGCTCTCTACGTCACGATCAAGAACGTGACGATCATGGAGAACGGCGGCTCCGACGGCAGCTACTATTACTTCGGCAACGACAACATCAATCTGAAGACCTACGTCCGTCTGTCCTCCTCCGTCTGCCCGATCACCAAGGATGAGCAGACTACCTTCAAGGAACAGTTCCTGTCCCATTTCGGCTTCGTGGCCAACGTGACCGGCGTCATCTGCGTCTATGACGGAGCCTTCTATCTGAGCCCCGTGACCGCGGACGCGATCGAGTACATCGGCCTGCCCGAGAAGTCCGATGCCGAGAAGGCCGAATTCGAAGCCGGCAATCTGGAACTGCCTGAGAAGATCGTGGAAGATACCGAGATCGAACTGGCAGTGGTGGGCAAGAGCTACGAAGACGTGACGGTGGAATGGCTGTCCGACAATGCCTGTGCGGTGGTGGAAGGCGGCAAGCTCGTCATCACCTGCCCGGACGAAGATACCGAGGTGAAGATCACTGCGACCGTGAAATGCGGCGCGGAAACTCAGACGAAGGAGTTTACCGTGTTTGTGGAAGCGGCGGCGACCGACCTCTATCTGCCGGAGATCGTCGAGACTCCTGTGGCCGGCGAGGCGTACAAGCTGGTGCTGTTCCAGAACGCAATCGGAAAGACCCTGTACTTTAACGGCGAAGCCAGCGGAGACCGCTACCTGGCATCTACCGAGAAGGCCGACAAGGCGGTCGACGTGTTTGTCGAAGAAGCGGAAGGCGGCTACAAACTGTACTTCACTGCTGCCGACGGGACCAAGACCTATATCGTCCCCGGCTACAACGCAAGCGATAAGACCGCATGTCTGCTCGTGCCCGAAACCGAGGTCGTGAGCGTGTGGAACGCGGACGCGAAGACATTCTTCACGACCGTAAACGACAAGGAGTTCTACATCGGCACGTACAGGACCTACGAGACCTTCAGCATCTCCGAAACGAGTTATATCACCGGCGATAACGCTGTTAAGATTGATGACAGCCAGTTCCCGTCCCGCCTTGCGAAGGTTTCTCCTGCCGTTTACAAGATGACGGTCGCTGAGACCCCTGAGACCGAAAAGGCCTATAAGCTGGTACTGTTCCAGAACGCGGTCGGCAAGACGCTGTATTTCAGCGGCGAAGCCAGCGGTGACCGTTACCTGGCATCCACCGAGAAGGCCGACAAAGCGGCCGACGTGTTTGTCGAAGAAGCGGAAGGCGGCTACAAACTGTACTTCACCGCTGCCGACGGGACCAAGATGTACATCGTCCCCGGCTACAACGCAAGCGATAAGACCGCGTGCCTGCTGGTGCCCGAGACCGAGG
>JAEEGL010823876.1_pt1 | contig 14999 bp, 10 predicted proteins | sample 9134231 | NCBI WGS metagenome assembly JAEEGL01 (sample SAMN16246548, study PRJNA631951) | gut metagenome | biome: gut microbiome; feature: rumen; material: fiber-attached | host: Bos | place: Iran: Karaj | collected 2018-10 | reverse complement strand
ATATCCTATAATTCCACACATAAATTCCTTTCTGATATATTTTTTGGCATAATCTCAATTTTACTTTTGTAATATATCTAACGATTTCCCGTAGTAGCATCCGCTCGGTTCTCTCGACAACTACTAACCTCGTAGCCATTATGGCATCGCGCTCATTATATAGTCTTTCACTATCCTCCTTAAGAATATATAACTAATTTAATTATATTAAAAACAAAAAATAATTGCAAATTACTTTGACTATTTACTATTTTATTGACATTTATTACTATTTGTTCTACCATAAACATAATAATTTTGTTATAATTAATAATGAAAAGGGAAGTGAAAGTATGAAAAATAAAGCAATTACAAGTCGCGATGAAGATTTTGCAAAATGGTACACTGATGTTGTTAGTGCAGCTAAATTGGCTAGTTATACATCAGTTAAAGGATGTATTGCTATTGAGCCGAATGGTTATGCGATTTGGGAAAAAATGCAGAAAATACTTGATGATAAATTTAAAGAAATGGGTCATGTTAATGTACAAATGCCAATGTTAATACCTGAAAACCTATTAAGAAAAGAAAGTGAATTAGTAGAAGGATTTGCTCCTGAAGTAGCATGGGTATGTGAAGGTGGAAGTAAAAAACTTGAAGAAAGAATGTGCATAAGACCTACTAGTGAGACATTATTTTGTGATTACTATAAAACACATGTTCAATCATATAAAGATTTACCCAAATTATATAATCAATGGTGTAATGTACTAAGATGGGAAAAAGAAACTAGACCATTCTTAAGAAGTAGAGAATTTCTTTGGCAAGAAGGTCATACTATTCATGCAACAAAAGAGGAAGCTGAAGAAGAAACTAAGAAAATGGCGGAAGTGTATCGATGGTTTCATCATGATATTTTAGCTATTCCTAGTATTTCTGGTTTAAAGACAGAAAATGAGAAATTTGCTGGCGCAGAATATACTATTACTAATGAATCACTTATGTATAATGGTGTAACATTACAAGTTGGAACAAGTCATTACTTTGGACAAAAGTTTAGTGAAGCTTATGATGTTAAATTCTTAAATAATAAAAATGAATACGAATATGTTTATCAAACTTCATGGGGAACAACTACTAGAATGATTGGTGAATTAATTATGGTTCATAGTGATGATTATGGATTAGTATTACCACCAAGAGTAGCACCTATAGAAGCAATTATTATTCCAATTGGTACTAGTGATGAAGTAAATAACTTAGTTAATGAATTTAATGATAAATTAAATAAAAATAATATAACTACAAAAGTAGATTTATCAGAAAAATCACCTGGATTTAAGTTTGCTGAAGCAGAAGTAAATGGTATACCAGTTAGAATAGAAATTGGTGAACGTGATCTAAAAGAAGGTAAAATAACAGTAGCTCGTCGTGATACAAGAGAAAAAATGATTATTGAAAAAGATGTTGATATTGTTAAATATGTTAGTGAACTTCTTGAAACTATTCAAAAAGATATGTATGAAAAAGCAGTTGAAAGAAGAGATAAACTTACATTTACAGCTAAAAACTTAGATGATATTAAAAATATTTTAGATACACAACCTGGATTTATTCATGCCGATTGGTGTGGAGACGCAGCTTGTGAAGAAAAACTTAAAGAGTTTAAAGGATGTCGTTCTCGTTGTATATTACCTGAATCACTAGTAACAGGAAAATGTGTATGCTGTGGTAAAGAAGCTAAACATCATGTATTATGGGGAATTCAATATTAATAAGGAGTTAGAATATGGGATTATTTGATAGGTTTAAGAAAAATAATAATAAGGATAATAGTGTTGATGAATTAGTTAAGAAAGCAGATAAATTAACTGAAGTTATGGCTCAGCAAGAAAAAGCTATGGATGATACTGAAAATATTGCTAAAATACGTATTGCACGAGCTAAAAAAGAAGAACATTATAAAGCATTAATGAGTCGTATAATTACATTATTACAACTTCATATGAAGAAAATAATTATAATTGAAAAAAATGGTGCAGATAAAGCGGCTGAATGGCTTAGAGAATATAAGGAAAAAATGACAGATTATGATTATCGATATGGTGATATTAATCTTCCAGATTTTCCACTTACTGGTGATGATATTTATTATCCTAAGAGAGATTATGCTTTATTAAAGACCCTAGAACAATTATTAAATACTAATGATGAATATCGTACTGGACAAGAAATACTTGGAGGTATGGAAGATGTTTTTCGACCTATCGATAGCCAGGAACCATTATACACTGTTCGTGGTGGAAGAGTAATTACTGATGCCATTATAGATGCATATATGCCAAATGATGATCTAGGGTTAAAAGGACGAAGTAGATAAAAACTATCAATTTGATAGTTTTTTTATTAATTTATGTAAAATAATGGTATTTTTTATAATAAAAATGAGAAGGACTAGATTTTTTTTAAAAAATGTGATATTATTATTATGGTTTTTTGTCTACTAATTTATGAAATCTTCATAAATTGATAGCAAATGATTAAAGAGGTTGATTGTGATATGTTTAATCTTGCTTTAGGAATTATATCATCATTTTTTATAGTTTATGGCTTGTACTATGCAGTAACAGGTGTTTTTGCGTTCAAAAAAGATGTTGAAAATAAGCCAATTAGTAATAAAAAACATAAATTTTCAATAATAATAGCTGCTCGTAATGAAGAGAAAGTTATTGGTAATTTAATTGATAGTTTAAAAAAGCAAAATTATGATAAGAAAAATTATGAAATTAACGTAATAATCAATAATTCTACAGATAAAACTTATGAAGTAAGTAAAGAACATGGGGCTAATGCTATTAAATGTGAAGTTCCTGTTTCATCAAAAGGTGAAGTATTACGTTATGTATTTGATAAATTTAAAAATAAAAAGTTTGATGCATATATTATTTTTGATGCAGATAATGTTGTACATCCAGATTTTTTACATTATATGAATGAATCATTAAATTGTGGATATAGGGTAGCTCAAGGATTTAGAGATAGTAAGAATTATAAAGATAATTGGATTAGTGGATCATATACTTTGTTCTACTATTTACAAAATTTCTTCTTTAATTTATCTCGTAAGAAATTAAATTCATCAGCATCTATTAATGGTACTGGTTTTATGGTTCAAAAAGATTTTATTGAAAATATGGATTTTAATCCAGTTACATTAACTGAGGATGTTGAGTTAACTACTTGGTGTGCAATTCGTAATGAAAAGATTGACTTTGTTAAAGATGCAATTACTTATGATGAACAACCAACAATATTTAGTGTATCACTTACTCAAAGATTACGTTGGTCTAAAGGAAATTTACAGTGTTGGAAGAAATATCATCGTTCATTAGTTAAAACATTTAAAAAAGAACATAATTTAGCAGCTGTTGATATGTATTTAAATAATTTAGCAGCTATTGTACAAGTATTAACAATGTTAGTATTTATTGCCGGATTTGTTGAAAGAATAATTACTACAAGAGTAGTATTCTCAGTATTTGGTATTATTGGATTATTACTTTCATATGTTGGTACGTTAATAGTATCACTATTTGTTACAGTTAATAATAAAAAGAGTGTTAATGCAATGTTGCCAGCACTTATCTTATTTAGTTTATTTATGTTAACATGGATACCAATAAACTTTGTATGTTTATTTAAGAAAAATATTAAATGGAAACATATTGGTCACGATAAAAATGTTAATATTGATGACATAATAAAATCTAGTTAAAAAACTAGATTTTTTTATAATATTTTTTTCTTTCTTAATTTATCAAATATTCCAAACATACTCTCTATCATATTAGCCATCAAACATACTATGAAAGCAGCTATAACATCAAATATATAATGTTGTTTAACAAATAATGTGGATAAAACTATTAATATTGAGCAAATTGTTATCAATGTTTTTCTTTTTAATGTACATTTACTAATAATATAACTAAACATTACTTGAAAACAGAATATACAATGTAGTGATGGAAAACAATTAAGTGGTGGTTCATCGAAGTAATATGTTATTTTTAAAACTAAATTAGTAAATGGATCATAATTTGGAATAGGTGGGCGATACATAATAGTTGGAGCAATTAAATATATTGAATCACATATTATAATTGCTATTAATACAGCAATAAAACCTTTATAATATGCTTTTTCATCTTTTAGATAAAGTAAAATAAAAGCTATTAAACTAAATGGATAAAACATATCATAAATATATACTGTCCATCCCCAAAATGGTATTTTATCATCTAAGTAATAGTCTATATATACTGGATTACTTTGAAATAATTTGATAAACCAGTACAAGAACATATTACCCAAAAATATAATACACATTGTAATAACAAACTTTTTATTATTATTTATGAATTTTTTTAATTTTTGCATAAAACATCACGTGAATAGTATAACATAAATTTCTTTTTTTGTTCAAAATATTGTATACTTATAATAGAGGTGTTATATGGAAGAAGAATTAATGGATTTAAGAGAAGAAATTGACATATTGAACAAAAGAATTGAAGCATTGGAAGCAAAAGATAATCGAAGAAGAGCTTTTGGCTATACTAAGATATTAATTAGGGTGCTTGTTATTTTAGCTTGTGCTTTTGGTGCATGGCGTGGATATGAGTATTTATCTAAAGAAGTTCCACGTATTATGGAAGAAAAAATTAAAGAGTTAGATGTTACAAAGCAAATAACAAATCATTATCAATAAATTATTTAAAAAATGATTGAAATATGATATACTATTATTATAGTGGGAGTGTATGTAAATGACACAAGAAAATAGTAAAAAACGTTTATTTGTTAGTATACTCGGAATAATAGCGATAGTGGCATGTGTTGGTGGACTAACTTATGCCTTTTTTAACTATGTAAGAACAGGTTCTGTTAATACAATAAAAGTTGGGAAAATTGTGTTTAATTCAAGTGAAACAGACTCTATTCATCTGACTAATTTTATACCAATAAGTAGTGAGGAGGCATTAACTGATAATGTTAATGCAGGAACAGCTTCAGTTAGAATATCTGGTGATACTGATTATAATGGTGGTATTGAATATCTAGTTAAAACTGTTGATGTTAATAATATTGTTAATAATAAAACAATACCTATAAGTGTTATGGTATCATTTTCAGAATCAACCGGTAAAACAATAGGAACAGCTGATAATAGTTATTTTGCTAATCGTGGTGGAGATAGTTCTATTTATAAATTATTATCTAATGGTAAAGTAATTGGTGATGATAATATACTTGTTGGTTATATTGCTAAAGGGCAAACTGGTATAGATGGAGTTTTATCAATTAGAGCTTATGTTGATGAAAATGATATTATTGTATCTGATACATATTCTGAACCAACAAATAAAGTTGTATTAACTACTAGTGAATGGAGTAGTTTAAAAGGAAATAATGCTTTATCATTCAAAATAAAAGTAGAAGCTAATGAAGGTACATGGGTGCAAAATATTACTAGTTCATATATAATTGCTTTTAATTCTGAAGGTGGTAGTTTAGTAAATAATATTGAAGTGGATCAAGGTGGTTTAGTAGGAGAATTCCCAAGAAATCCAACTAGGGCAGGCTATGTATTTAATGGATGGTTTACTGAAAGAGAAGGTGGAACTCAAGTTACTGAATCAACAGTTGTTAATGGTAATATGAATTTACATGCTCAATGGGATAAATTAGTATGTTTAAAAGTAACAGAAGCTACTGATTTACATACAGAAACATGTACTACTACTGGTAGTAAACCTGGTTCTTGTGCTTCTTCTGGTTATTCAGCAGAAAATCCAACAATTACATATGGAACAGTTCCAACAAGTAGTCCAGTTTCAGGAGATGCATATAACTGTGATGTTAATAATGATGATAATTATACTTCACAAAATAATGGTAAATTCACAGAAAGATTTTATTATGTAGGAAAAGATAATAATGATAAAGCTATGCTAATTTATTATACAAGTATTGATGAAACGGGTGCAGTAGATACAAGAGATAGACAAGGTGGATCATATCATTATGATGTAGCCTCGACTTATCTTCCTACTACTACAGATTGGTCAAATCCAAGTCTTACAACTTATAATGGCAAAGCAGCTAGATTCTTAAAATATGCAGATGTTCCATCAGAATGTATTAATAATATGGCGCTTTGCCAGTATATGATGGAAAATAGTCGTTTCCAAGATGATAATAAGGGACGTGCAGGTATTTGGCTTGAAAGAAACAGTAGTAATAGTGATAATACAACTAATGGAATTAGAATTCAAACTAAAACTAAGGTAGTTGCCACTTCAATGAATTCAACTGATACTTCTAGTGGTAGTGAAAATACTACAAGACCAGTAATTGAAATACCAGTAAGACTTATTGAAGGATATAAGAAAACATATCATGTAACGTTTGATTCACAAGGTGGAAGTACAGTTAGTGGAAGAGATGTTGAAAGTGGTTCACAATTAGGTGCATTACCAGCTGAACCAGTAAGGGCACATTATACTTTCGCTGGATGGTATACTTCACCAACATATGTAAAAGAAGTAACAAGTTCAACGGTTATTGAAAGTGAAAGAACTTTTTATGCTAAATGGGAAGAATCTGAAACACCATATAACACAGTTACTTTTAATGCGGGAGATGGAACAGTTTCAGACACAGAAAGACCTGTTGATAGTAATCATGCTGTTGGAGAATTACCAATTCCAACACCACCAACAGGATATATATTTGATGCTTGGTATAATCAAGCAGGTACCGAAATATATACAGCTGAAACTATTATTTCTGATGATATAACTTTCTATGCTAGATATACAGTAAATACTAATTATGTAGAAATGAATGGAACATATTATACAACCATTCAAGCAGCAGTAAACGCTGCACCAACATCGACTAAAACAACAATTAGGGTATTACAAGACATTACGTTAACTGGCGATGGTTACATTGATATAACTTCATCTTCAAATACAGGAAAAAATCTTGTATTAGATTTAGGTGGACATAAGATAGATTATCTAGTCGGTAGTTCAAATACTAAAAATGTAATTAAAACAGCAGCAACAATAGAGATTAAAAATGGTACGATTAATTCATCTGCTAAAGCAGGTGCGATTGATATAGTTGAAAATGGAAAATTAATTATGAATAGTGGAACTATTAATGCAACAGGAGAACGTCAAGCTGTTTATAATGAAGGCGGAATAGTTGAAATTGGTGGAACAGCAGAATTTACATCAAATACTTCTGGTACATATGGTGGTTCTAATAGAGCTACTGTACAAAGTAGTTCGGGTAGTTTAACTATAACAGGTGGAACAATAACAAATTCTGCTGGAGCAGCAGTATCTTTTGCAGATGGTACATTAATTATTGGTACAGAAGATAATGCATTTGATAGTAGTTCACCTGTAATACAAGGTAAAACATATGGTGTATCTTCGGCTTCGGCTTCATTCTCATTCTATGATGGAATATTAAAAGGTGAAACAAATTCAACAGATGTTGATATAGATACAAAAATAACTAGTGAAACAGGTGCAACTAAAGTAATTGGTACAAGTGGAGCTTATAAAACTTTAATATATCAATTACCACAAGTACAAAGTTACTATACATTAAATCTTAATGCAGGTGGAGGAACAGTAAATTCAAATAGCGTTCCAATTACTGTCGGTGATACTATTAATTCAAGTGAACTACCAACTCCAACATGGGGTAGTAAAACATTTAATGGATGGTATTCTGATGAAGAATATACTACAGCAGTACCTAGTACAATAACAGCATTAGTATCAGGAACGGCAAATTTATATGCAAAATGGACTTATACACCAGTTAATGCAAAAGTAACATATAATTCTACTAATGATGCAATGACGGAATACTTTAGTAATATAAGTACATGGAAAGATTTACCACAATCTACTTTTCAATCTACAATGCTTTCAAACTTTAATACCAATAGTTGTTCTAGTTGTAATGCAGAGAATAATTGTACTAATCCATTATCTGGAACACAATGTGATAAACCAAAATCATATAATACAAATGTTGGTGGAGCGGTAAAAGTATATTTATATGAGGAAACTAATCATGTAATAAAGAAAGAAGCTCTATATGCCAATGGTTCTACTGGAACAATAATTAATCTAATTCCAGGACAAACTTATTATTGGGAAAAAGCAAGTGATTCAACAGTTAATGGACTTATTGAATTTACAACTCCAAGAAGAACATTAGATGCCGGAAACGTTCGAAATGTACGTGATTTAGGTGGAATGAATGTTGATACAAATAATGATGGTACTGTTGATGGAACACTTAAATATGGTAGATTATTTAGAGGAGCAAAACTTTCATCTAGCCAAGATGATGTAACAGCTTTAACCAACTTAGGAATTACAAGAGAAATAGATTTAAGAGCAGATTCTGAGGGAAGTGGTCAAGTACGCCTACCAGTTCTTGATAATGGAACAGGTGGAAGTGATATCGTTATTGAAAACTATTTGATAAACCATACATCATACACATATTCATATACACATGGTGGAAATTCATATACTTCTGTAGCAGCTAATACAAGCCGTGCTTCAGCCCTTAAATCCGCAATAAAGACAACAATGCAATATATTGTTGATGGAGATAATATTTATTTTCACTGTACAATTGGTACAGATAGAACGGGTACTATTGCATATTTCTTAGAAGGATTACTTGGAGTAAGTGAAGAGGATCGAATAGAAGACTATGAATTATCATATTTCTTTGGATTAGTTGTTAATCTTGGTGCAAGGGATCGTTATCATGATGACTTAACCAGTACACCAATCTATCCAAGATTTAAATTCATGCGTACAATGTATCAAACAAATCAACAGATTTATAATTGGTATACAAGCGTCGATCCAGCAAGTGATGACTTAACTCTTCTATCAGATTTTAGAGATGCAATGATTAATTATAATTCATAAAAAAATAGTAAGAAAAGGCTTAGTAAAAACTAGGTCTTTTTTGTGTAAAAAAATCGACAAAAATCGGCTAAATTCGTTGAAAAATATTGACAAGTGTGATACTATTATATAGTACTAGAGTAGTGTGTCAATTGGACACTATTCTTATACGAAATATTGTAGTAAAGGAGGTGTGAACAGAATGAAAGGAAATAAGAAATTATTAGTTGTTGCATTATTATTACTATTAATTGCTGTAAGTTATTCTACTTATGCAATTTATAGAACTAATTTATCTGCTAATACAACTGTTAGTACAGCACATTGGTCAGCTGTTTTAAAGAAAGGTTCTACTACAGGAACTACAATGAATTTTACTATGGCTGACTTAACTTGTTCTGGAACTAGACATGGTAAAAATGATACAATAGCTCCAGGTGATACTTGCACTGTACCAGTAGTTGTTGATTTGGATGGATCAGAAGTAGATGCTGAAGTAACTGCCTCACTTGGAACAATTACAGGAACAGTTGAATCATCTCGTTTCACAGTGACACTAATGAATGGATCTACTGATGCTACAGGCGTTGGTCAACGTGTTAACTATGGTACAACAGATGGTAGTATGGAACTTACATATACTTTAACTCTAACATGGCTTGGTGATACTGATAATTTAGCTGCTGATGGAAAAGATGTTAAAGATGTTTCTATGCAAGGACAAACAAATCTTGTTATTCCTGTAACTATTGATGCACATCAATATATGGGTGCATAGTTTAAAAGTATACTTAAGAATAATTTGAAAATAATTATTCTTTCGTTTAAAGCCTATAAAGCTTGTAGGCTTTAAAGGAGAGAACAAGGAGAGGTTATGACAAATACAGAAAAAAAAGAATCAAATAAAAAAATAGATTTACTTGTTAAGATTGTATTGATTATTATAATAATTCTATTATTAATCCATAATTGTGCGTTAATTAAGAAAAGGAACAATAGTGGAAATGTTGATATAATCGATATTAATTGCAATGGTAATCAATGTAATTCAGTCCCAAAAGAAATAAATAGTATTAGTTTTTCAACTGATAACGTAAGTGTTGTAGTGGGAGAAAAATTACCACTAATTGTTATAATAGATCCTACTTCTTTATCAAATACAAAATTGACTTGGATAAGTAGTGATCCAAATGCTGTAAGTGTTGATGAGAATGGTGTGATTACGGGCTTAAAAGAAGGTAGTGCAATAATAACTGTTACAACTCCTAATGGTAAGACTGCTACATGTAATGTAACTGTAACAAAAAAAGTTGTTAATGTTAAAAAGATAAAATTAAGTTCGAATAAATTAACTATTAAAGTTGGTTCTGTAAAACAATTGATTGCAACTGTTGAACCAAGTAATGCCACAAATAGAGAACTTGTATTTTCAAGTAGTGATCCAAGTATTGCAAAGGTAAATAGTAAGGGTGTTATTACTGGTTTAAAAGAAGGTACAGTAACAATAACAGTTAAGACAAAAGATGGTAAAGTTGTTGCTAAAAGTACTGTTAAGGTTGAGAAAAAACAAAAACCAACATCAATCGAAAGTATTTCTTTTAATGAAGATAATGTTAGTGTTAAAAAAGGTGATTCTTTAAATTTAATAGCAGTGGTTAAACCAAGTGAATTATCATCTTCTAAATTAACTTGGACAAGTAGTGATTCAAGTGTAGTAACAGTTGATGAAAATGGAAAAATCACTGGATTAAAAGAAGGAACAGTTGCAATAACTGTAACAAGCTCTAATGGAAAGACTGCAACTTGCAAAGTTACAGTAACCAATGATAGTGTAGATGTAGAAGAAATAGTGTTAAATCCTAAAAACGTTAATTTAAAAGTTGGTGAAACTTCTCAAATAACATCTAAAGTATTACCTGAAAATGCAACAAATCGTGAACTTGTTTGGTCAAGTAGTGATTCAAGTATAGTAACAGTTGATGATAAGGGCGTTATAAAAGGAGTTAAGGCAGGGACAGCAACAATAACTGTTAAGACAAAAGATGGTAAAGTTGTATCAACAGTTAAAGTTACGATTGAAAATGTTCCAACTCCAACACCGATGGTTATTGAAAGCGTACAATTTAATGAAGATAATGTTAGTGTTAAAAAAGGTAATTCATTGAATTTAGTAGTTGTGGTTAAACCAAGTGAATTATCATCTTCTAAATTAACTTGGACAAGTAGTGATTCAAGTGTTGTAAGCGTTGATGAAAATGGTAGAATTACCGGATTAAAAGAAGGAACCGCAACAATAACAGTAACAAGTTCTAATGGTAAAACTGCAACATGTAGCGTAACAGTAACTAAAGATACAATTCCTGTTGAAGAAATAGTGTTAGATCCAACGGATGTTACTCTAAATGTTGGCGAAACTACTCAAGTAACATCAAGAGTAGTACCTGAAAACGCAACAAATAGAGAACTTGTATGGACAAGTAATGATTCAAATATTGTAACTGTTGATAATAATGGATTGATAAGAGCAATTAATCCTGGTACAACAACAATAACTGTTAAAACAAAGGATGGAACAGTTACTGCTACTATCAACATAACAGTTGAAGATGATCCAACTCTTAAAGTGTTTGATGATGATAAACCACCAATCGAATGGAATGGTGCAAGTGATTTAAAAATATTCTCTAGATCATTTTATGATTTGGATGATGTTATAGCTCCAGAAAGTTCAAATACTTATAAATTTGTCGTTAGAAATAGTACAGGTATGAAAATAAAATATAATGTTTATTTTCATGAAACTAATAATTATGAAATAAATATGAAATATATGCTTAAAAAGAACGATACTTATATCATTGATACTTATTCAAAAGCAGATGATTTAGATATTTATAATTATGTATTAAATCCTGGAGAAGTAGATACTTATTATTTGGATTGGAAATGGATAAGTAGTGATAATGATACAAATATTGGTCAAAACCCAGAAGCAAATTATGGCTTAAGAATCGAAGTAGAGGCTGAAAGTATAAATGAATAGAATTTTTAAAATAGTTTTTAATTGTTTATTAGTTTTCGTTATAGTTTTACTAGTAGCATACATTACATTAAGATTTACTAATAAAATTGAAATATATAATGTAGAAACTGGTTCAATGGAAGATAAGATACATGTTGGTGACTATATTCTATTGTTTAAAAAAAGTAATTATAAAGTTGGTGATGTAGTTACTTATAGAGTTAAAGATTATTTTATAACTCATCGTATTGTCAAAATAGAAAATGGTAAAATTATAACAAAAGGTGATGCTAACAATACTGAAGATGATGGTATTTCTCCTGAGAGAATAGTTGGAAAAGCTGTATATTGGGGTGGATTATTAAATATTATTATTAATTTTAAATATGTTATTATAGCTATTTTGATTGGATTATATCTAATAAGTTGTTATCTTGGTGATGATAAAGAAAAAGATATGGTCGAAGATAAAAAGAAAGAAAAAGTTAAAAATAGTGATATATATGAATATAAAGAAGAAGACTTAATAGCAGATGAAGATATTATTCCAATTGAAGATAAAGAGGAAAAAGTAGTTGTTGAAGAAAAAATCACATTAAATGATGATGATCAAATTGATTTTGAAAAAACTAAGACAACAGTTAAAGAAGAAACTGAGCCAATTGTCTTAGATAAGAATGTGATAGAAATAGAACCTAAAAAGAAAAGTATTAAACCAACAACTAAAACAACTAATGTGAAGCCTAAAAAAGAAACAATGGCAAGTTCAACAAAAGCAAGTACAAAGAAATCAAATACAACAAAAAAAACAAGTACAAAGAAAACTACAAAAAAGACAAGTTCAACAAAAACACAAACTAAAAAAACAACTAGTACAAAAATTAAGAGTACTAGTACAAAGAAAAAAGCAAGTTCTAAAAAATAGTTAAAGGAGGGAAGAATATGCGAAACAGATTAATTGAAATAGTATTATTGGTATGTTTATTAGCGGTAGTTTGCATACCTTCTTCCTTTAGTACTTATCGAAGTATATCTAATGCAAATAGCTCGTTTTCAACATCAGTGTGGGATGTAGACTTAAATCAAACAGGTATTAGTGGTGATGTTACAGTAATGCCAGGAGGAAGTAATGGAACATATACTTTAAACGTTGTTAGTGAATCAGAAGTAGATGTTATATATACTATTACAGTTAGTAATATTCCAAGTGGTGTCTTAGTATCACTTAATAATTATAATAATGGAGCATTTCAAACTCCAACAAGTGGAACTGTGACATTTACTGATGCTGGTACAATTAATTATACTGGTCAAAGACAAACTGTAACTAGAACACTTACTTTTAAAGCAAATTCTGGTACTAGTCCTGTAAATAATCAATCATTAACTGTTAGTGTTAACTTTAGACAAGCTTAAAAAGAAAAAATATAAAGAAGAGAGGTGATATTATGAAAAACATTAAGTTGAAACTACTAATAATAGTTTTAATGGCTTTTTCATGTGCATTTTTCTTCTCAATAAATAAAACAAAAGCAATATATCGTGAGGTTAAGAGTACAACAATTCATTTAACTGTTGCTAGTGAAAATGATTATGTTGTAACATTTGTTTCTAATGGTGGAACTAGTGTTCCATCAAGAACTGTATCTCCAAATAGTGCAGTAGGTACATTACCTATTCCAACAAGAACAGGTTATAATTTTGCAGGATGGTTAGATTCAAATAATCAAAGAGTTCGCCATTCAACATTGATTACATCTGATACTACATTACATGCTGAATGGACAAAAATTGTATGTAAAAGAGTAACTGATGAAAATAATCTACATAAAGAAACTTGTGTTTCTTCTGGTGGATGTGTAACCGCAGGCATTCAAGCTGGGGACACTATTACATATGGTACTGTTGGTAATGGTGTTCCTATATCAGGTGATGCATATAATTGCGATGTTAACAATGATGGAAATTTTGATACAAAAGAAAATGATAATAAGACTTTTAAAGAAAGATTTTACTTTGTAAAATCAAAGACAAATAGTGGATCTGAAGACTCAGCAGTTATGTATTATTCAACAAGTTTTGATGCTAATGGAAGAAATAATCGTACACAAAGTGATAATGATATTGGATCATATGGTTATACTGAAGCGTTAACACATTTACCAGATTCAACACTTTGGAATAATCCAGGTCTATTGGATGTTGATGGTAATGGTGCTATATCAAGAATTCTTACACTTGCTGATGTTGAGTCAGTATGTGGTACACCAGTATATAAGAATATTTCATATTTTAGATCATGTGGAAAGTGGTTTTTGTTTGAAAATTCAAGATTTCAATCAAATACCCTAGGTCGTTCTGGAATTTGGCTTGAACAAGAAAATAGTACGTATTATCGTATTCAGGTTCATTCATTATATTTAGAAACACCAGATAAAGGTGCAGCTAGTGAGAATACAACTCGTCCTGTTATAGAAATACCTATGAGAGCACTAGAAGGATATTATGATGAAGAAAGATTTACATTAAGTTTTAATACATATACGGGAGATCCTAATCCACTTAATAGTGTAAAAAGATATCGTGGTGAGGCAATTGGAAGTCTTCCAACGCCAACAAGAGCAAATTATACTTTTGAAAATTGGTATACTGATTCAGGATATCAAAATGTAGTTGATCCTACAGCACTTGTTTCAGGAAATATGACACTTTATGCTAATTGGGAGCCAGAACAAAGTGTTACAGTTACACTACATTTAAATGATGGAACAATTGTTTTAAATGGTAATACAATTTCAAGTAGTACTACAACAGTAACGTTAAATTCTGGTGATTTATTAGATGATTTACCAGATCCAACACGTACTGGATATACATTCCTTGGGTGGTATACAGATAGTGGATTTAATAATACATTTGATGATACAGTGGCAATTACATCCAATTTAGATTTATATGCTAAATGGGAACAAGTT
>JAEEGL016758774.1_pt1 | contig 15000 bp, 6 predicted proteins | sample 9134231 | NCBI WGS metagenome assembly JAEEGL01 (sample SAMN16246548, study PRJNA631951) | gut metagenome | biome: gut microbiome; feature: rumen; material: fiber-attached | host: Bos | place: Iran: Karaj | collected 2018-10 | reverse complement strand
GGCAGAGTGCTTGGAAGAAGCGCGACGTGACGGGTGCTACCGACTATGCCATCCTGCAGAACGAGCGTCGCATGCAGAACGGTTTGTCTCCGCTCTATGTCGACCCCTATAACCTGACAGATGCCAATGGCGAGAAGATCAACGGCTTCGGTACTGACTGGCAAGACCTGGTATTCAACGACAATGCCCCCATCCAGCAACACGACCTCAGCATCAGCGGAGCTTCCGAGAAGGTGAACTACTACCTCTCCTTGGGCTACTTCGATCAGGAGGGCATCGTGGGCGGTAACTTCGGACAGTCGAACTACGACCGTCTGACCGTCCGTTCCAACAACCAGTTCAACCTGCTCGATGCCACCAAGGAGCGCAACTTCCTGAACAAGCTCGACGTTGGCGCGAACATTTCTTATATGCGTGTACACAACACGGGCGTTGAGTCCAACAGCACCTGGGGCTCGCCCCTCGGCTCGGCTCTCTATCTGGCGCCTACGCTGCCCGTCACGCTGACACAGCTGGGCTATGACAAAGTGGGCGAAGAGATGATTCCCCGCTATGGTCAGGCCATGATCGACCGGTACAGCGCCTACGATCTCTACTACGATGCCAACGGTTATCCTTACACCATCCCCGGCTACGTGGGCAGCTATCAGGAGCAGAACAACCCCATCGCCATGATGCAGGGCAACCCCAACAAGAACTGGAGCCACAAGTTCATGCCGAAGTTCTCGCTCGACCTGCAGCTGTGGGACGAGCTGAGATACCACTTCTCTTACAGTGCCGAACTGTCGTTCTGGGGCTATGATGGCGCTACGCTGCAGAAACACTATTTCTCAGGCAACAACAACAGCGACCACACGCAGGCCGTTGCCTACAAGGGCAACAACTCGACATGGCAGGTTGAGAACACGCTGACCTACGACAAGATCTTCGGCCGTCACACCATCGGCATCGTCCTCGGTCAGAGTGCTCTGAAGACGAAGGGCGACGAGCTGGGCGGCTCGCACTGGTATCTGGTGAACCCCGACAAGCCCAGCATCAACTACACCACGGGTGGTGCATTGGAGCTCACCACCGATGCCGACGGCAAGGTGACGGGTGCCAAGAGTCTCGTCAGTGTGTGGGGCGGCCCCTACACGCAGCATCGCCTGGCCTCGCTCTTTGCACGTCTGAGCTACAACTTCGACGAGCGCTACATGCTTCAGGCTACCGTCCGTCGCGACGGTTCCAGCCGCTTCGGTTCGAACAACAAGTACGGCACCTTCCCCTCGTTCTCAGTGGGTTGGAACATCATGAACGAGCAGTTCATGGAGCAGACCCGCGACTGGCTCACCAACCTGAAGCTGCGCGCCAGCTGGGGTAAGAACGGTAACGATAATATCGGTGACTTTGCCTACACCACGCTGACTGCCACAGGCGGAAGTAGCAACTATTACTTTGGGCAGACAGCCGCCATGACCTACGGCTCGAAGGCCAACCGTCTGGCCAACGAAGACCTGAAATGGGAGGAGAGCGAGCAGACCGACCTGGGCCTCGACTTCGGTTTCTTTAACAACCAGCTGACGTTCAGCGTTGACTACTTCGTCAAGAAGACCAACGGCATGATCATCGATATGCCCATCCCCAGCTATGTCGGTGAGCAGCGCCCCCTGGCCAACGTCGGTGACATGGAGAACAGCGGTTGGGAGTTTGAGCTGGGCTACAAGTGGAACATCGGCGATGCCCACTTCGCTGTGAAAGGTAACGCATCCTACCTGAAGAACAAGCTGACCAACATCGGTAACGACACGGGTTTCCTGAACTATGGCATCAGCCAGTTTGCCGATGGTGGCACACGCGCTGAGAACGGACAGCCCTTCCCCTTCTTCTATGGCTACAAGACCAACGGCATCCTGCAGAACCAGGCTGAGGCCGACGCTTACAATACGCAATACGGCGCCAGCTCGCATCCAGGCGACTTCCGTTTCGTCGACACCAACGGCGACAATAAGGTTAACTCCGACGACCGCACCAACATTGGCGACGGTATTCCCGACTGGACCTTCGGCCTGAACTTCGATGCCGAGTGGAAGGGCGTCGATCTGGGCGTCTTCTTCCAGGGCGTGAGCGGTGTAGACGTGTTCGATGCTACCTACCGCCAGGACATTGCCTCGGGTAACTATCCCACCTGGATACTGCAGCGCTGGACAGGCGAAGGCACCTCAAACACAGTGCCTACTCTGGGCGACTCTAAGAACTGGGTATGTAGCGACATGTATGTCCGCGATGCCAGCTACCTCCGCCTGAAGAACATCACCCTGGGCTACACGCTGCCCCGCAGCCTCACCAGCCGCATCGGCATCAGCCGCCTGCGCATCTACGGGCGAGCCGAGAACCTCTTCACCTGGACCAAGTACTGGGGATTCGACCCCGAGATTGGTGCAGGATGGGATAACGATCGTCAGAAGCACAACACTGAGTCTACGGGCGTTGACTACGGTGTCTATCCGCAGGCTCGCACTTGGACCGTCGGCCTGAACCTGTCGTTCTAACAGCCTACCCCCTGCCCCCCAAAAGGGAGGGGAGAATGGAAAGAGTTGCAATCAGAAAAAATAACGCCAAAAAAAGAACAAATATGAAAACAAATATCAGAAAGAAAATTAGTACAGCTATCATCGGATTCAGTACTATATTAGCCCCCCTCACCTGGGGAGGGGTTGGGGGTGGGTTCCTCCTCACCGCCTGCAGCGACGACTTCCTTGAGGTGACAAAGCCCGACGGCGAACCGCTCGAGGAATACTACACCACCGAGGAGACCCTCAACGAGGCACTCACCTCTGCCTACGCCCCGCTGCACTGGCCCGACTGGGACAACAAAGAATATAACGACCTCACCGTCGATGGCGAAATCATGGGCGACGACTTCTGGGTGGGCGGCTCTGACAATACCGACAACCAGCACTGGCACCGCCTGTTTAACTTCGAGGCCGACGGCAACAACACCCTCGGCACACTCTGGGGCGACTTCTACAGCGGCATCAAGCGCTGCAACGACGCCATCAAGTATGCCAGTTGGGAAACAAAGGCTAGCGCCAGCTTCCGCCGTTCCATGGAGATGCAGGCCCGTCTGCTTCGCGTGTACTATTATAACATACTGTGGCACTACTACGGCAATGTGCCTTTCTATCTGGAGAACCTTTCATTGCCTTACACGGCTCAGCAGATCACGGCCGACGAAATCTACGCCCGCCTGCTCCCCGAGCTGGAGGAGATCATTGCCGCTAACGTGCTGCCCATGCGCTGGACGGCTGCTGAGAGCGGCCGCGTGAGCCAGGCGTTCGCCTACATGCTCTATGCCGAGATGGTGATGTACCAGAACGACAGTGCCCGCTATCCTCAGGCGCTCGCCTATATGAAGCAGATCATCGCCGACGACAACTACGCCCTGAACCCCAGCTTTGCTGACTTGTGGTCGGAGAACGGCGAGTGGTGCAAGGAGAGCATCTTCGAAATCAACTACAACGACGACCAGGCCCAGCGCGACTGGGGCAATGCTGCCCTCAATGCCGGTGGCACCGTGTTCCCCACGCTCTGCTCACCCAACGGATGGGGCGGCGGTGAAGGCTGGGACGGCGGCAACGACGGCTGGGGCTTCCTGCCCATGAAGGTCGAGACCTACAATATGTTTGCTGAGGGCGACCAGCGCCGCGACGTCACCTGCTGGGACCTTCGTGCCTATAGCTACACCGAGCGTTACCAGGACACCCATATTTGGCACGGCAAGTACCGTCCGCAGTCGGCCAACAGCAAGGACTGCCCGACGTCGAAGAACCTGAATTTTAATAACAACAAGCGCATCTACCGCTATGCCGAGACCCTGCTCAACGCTGCTGAGCTGCTGCTGCAGACGGGTGGCAGTGCCAGTGAGGCTGCAGGCTATGTGAACGAGGTCCGCACTCGTGCCGGTCTGGCAGCGCTCGCCAGTGTCACCATCGACGACATCTTCACCGAGCGTCACTTTGAGTTCTGCGGCGAGGGCAAGCGCTACTTCGACCTCGTACGTGCAGAAGGCATCCCCGGTGCCACACAGAAGGCCAGCACCGTCCTCGTCCCTGACAGCTATGGCTACCGTACCAACTCCTGGACTGCCAGCAAGAAGTACATCCCGCTCGCCCAGAGCGAGCTCGATGCTGATCCCACGCTGAAGCAGAATAACTATTGATCTTTCCCGACTACGAATTAAACGAATTTCACGAATAAGCGAGAACAAAGTCAAGTTTACTTGAACTATGTCGAGCGAAAAAGAAATCAACAAAGTTAATTTCACGAATTATGAAAACAAAGATATATAACCTATTCCGCACAGGGCTGATGTGCTGCGGCGTTGCCGCAGCGATGGAGGCCTGCTCTCCCGATGAGTTCAGTGGCGCCGACGCCAACGGCATCCCTACCATTGGCAGCGCCGACTTCCAGCTCTCCGTCGATCAGGAGACCAACCAGATGGTGGCTACCTATACGCCACAACCTGGAACTTATCCCGTCTGGATTCTTGACGGCGCCACTTACTCCACACTCAACGAGGTGGGCTACAAGAACGATGAAGCTGGTACGCACACCGTCGAACTGCGCATCGCCAACCGCAACGGCATCAGCCAGGCGGGCGTGAAGAAGGAGTACACCTTCAACGAGACCAAGATTGACTATTCAGCCGATTTCCGCCGCATCACCGGCAAGGAGTGGCGATTCGCCAACAAAGAGAAAGCCCACCTGGCTTGCGGCCCTGCTGGAACCGATGGCGCAGGCTGGTGGGCAGCTGCTCCCGACGAGAAGAAAGCCTTCGGAATGTACGACGACCGTATCACCTTCACTGCCGACAATCGCAAGGGTGGCACCTATAGCTACAACCCCGGTGACGACGGCTTGACATACGTGAATACGGGAACAACGCTTTGGGGACCTTCTGATGCTGACTTCGACGTGGCCATCGGTGCACAGACGGCTGAGTGGTACTTCGAGCCAGGGACCTATTTTTATGAGGATGGTGGTGAGTTGGTGTACGGCAACTGCACTTACATTGTGCTGGCACCCAATACCGTGTGGCCCTACATCAGCGACGACAAGCAGTACAAGGCTCCCCGGTTCCGCATTGAGCAGCTGACGGCCAAGAAGTTGGTGCTCATTTACGATAACTATGACGAAAATGACAAGGGCGTCATTTCCTGGCGCTTCATCTTCACCAGTGAGGAGGCCGAGAAAGAATGGAGCGGATTCGACGCTGACAGCCAGTTCAATATGTGGAAGGGCATCACCCCGACCATGGAGTTCTGGTATGCTCCCGGTTGGAACCAGATCGACGACCCAGGCTTCATTGATGCTGGCAACGACTACACCATCTCGCTCCCCGAGGCAACGACCGACCAGTGGCAGGCACAGGTGAAGTTCCACACCGACCTCACCACCAACGCTGCCACCAACTACGACTTCTCGGCAGTCTTCAACAGCGACAAGGACCTGAACGGTGCGACCGTGAAGCTCGTCCTCGATGGCGATGACGGCGTGTTCTACTTCACCGACCGCATCGACCTGAAGGCAGGCGAGGACTACATCTTCTGGAAGAGCGACATGCCAGGCATCGACATGCCCAAGGTGATGCTCGTGCTTGACTTCGGTGGTTGTCAGGCTGGTACGACCGTCAACGTCTCGAACATCGTGCTGAAGAACCATGCCGACGACGATGGCACCGTGCCGCCGACCGACAATCCCGATACGCCCGACAATCCCGACGGCCCCAAGATGGACTGGGATGCGGCCTCTTCCGCCAACCTCTGGGCTCCCGTTGAGAGTGGCGATGCCTTCATCAGTGTCACGCCGTGGTTTGCTAATGACGGCTGGAGCCAGATTGGCGACCCCGCATGGAACCACGAGAACGGCGTTTGGAGCCTCACCATCCCCGAGGGCATGGGCGGTAGCCAGTGGCAGGGCCAGTTCCCCATCAACACCACGCTCACGGCCAGCATGAGCAAGAAGTACAACTTCTATCTCGTTCTCGAAGCCGACCAGGATTGCCCGGGCGTGACCATCAAACTCACGGAGACCGACGATGCCGACGGCACCAAACACGATGGCAACTTCTTCTTTGCCGACCGCCACGATGTCAAGGCCGACGAGCCGTTCATCTACAAGGCAGAGGGCGTATCGCTCTCGCAGAACGATGCCCATGCCCTGTCGCTGTTCTTCGACTTCGGCGGCTCGCCCATCGGCACCAAAATCAAGATCAGCAACATCTACTTTGAGGAGAATCTCTCCATGAGCTACGACGATGCCAACAACCTGTGGAAAGCCGTCGACGAGGGCAGTGCCTTCATCAGCGTCACACCGTGGTTTGCCAACGACGGATGGAGTCAGATAGGCGATCCTGCATGGAATCATGAAGGCAGCAAGTGGAGCCTCACCATCCCCGAGGGCATGGGCGGCAGCCAGTGGCAGGGTCAGTTCCCCATCAACACGACGTTGACGGCAGCGCAGGCCGACGCCTACAACTTCCAGTGCACCATCCTGGCCGACAACGACTGCCCGGGTGTGACCATCAAACTGACGGAAACGGACGATGCCGACGGTACCAAGCACGATGGCAACTTCTTCTTTGCCGACCGCCACGACGTGAAGGCCGACGAGCCGTTTGTCTACAAGATGACAGGCGTCAAGCTGTCGCAGAACGATGCACACGCCCTGTCGCTGTTCTTCGACTTCGGCGGCACGCCTATTGGAACGAACATTGTCATCAGCGACATTATCTTTGAAAAAGCACAATAAATGAAGCGGTTCATGTTATATACAATGATGATCTCGCTCGCCGTGGCAATTAGCAGCTGTGGTGGGAGCGATGACAACGACGAACAGCCCGCAGCAGTGGCTATCAACGTGTCGCAGGAAAGCATCAACGTGCCTGCCGAGGGCGGTACATACACCGTCAACGTCACCACGACGGGCAAGGAGTGGGGCGCCTACGCCGATCAGGACTTCATAACCGTCGAGACCGAGAACGCAGCGTCTCAATCGGGAAAGCTGACACTCATCGTTGCCGCAAACCCAACGACCGGCGAGCGTAGCGCCACAGTCACCCTGATGTCCGCAGCTGCCCGCAAGACCATCAGTGTCGCACAGGAGGCTGCCGCACAGTCGGCCTATAATGCGCCTGACGGCTACCGCCTCGTCTGGCACGACGAGTTCGACAAGGGCACAGAGCTCAACGCCGACGACTGGACACACGAGGTGAAAGGCAGCGGATGGGTGAACCACGAGCAGCAGAACTACGTCAACCACAAGACGCCCGACGGACAACTCGTCACGGAGGTGAAGAACGGCAAACTGCGCATCACGGCTCTGAAGGAGAACGGCAAGATCTACTCGGGCCGCGTCTATGCAAAGGTGAAGGAAGGATGGACCTACGGCTACATCGAGGCCAGCATCAAGCTGCCCAAGGGACGTGGCACATGGCCTGCCTTCTGGATGATGCCCGTCAACTTCCGCTCATGGCCTGCCGACGGCGAGATAGACATCATGGAGGAGGTGGGCTACCATCCCAACTACGTGTCGTCGAGCCTCCACGCCAACGCGCACGTTCACAGCAATGGTACACAGGTGACTCACGAGATGAAGTGTGATGGCGCTGAAGACGAGTTCCACACCTACGCCATCAAGTGGACCCACCAGAACATCACGACTTACGTCGACGGCAAGGTGCAGCTCAGCTACGACAACCGTGGCTTGGGCCGTGACGACTGGCCATACGACGATCCGTTCTACGTCATTTTCAACCTCGCCTGGGGTGGTGACTGGGGTGGAGCGCAAGGTACCGACGAGAGTGCCCTCCCCGCCGTGATGGAGGTCGACTACGTCCGCGTGTTCCAATAAGTTTCCTCAAAAGGAGGCTTTTTCAAAAGAAAATCCGAATTGCTTTTGCAGTTCGGATTTTTCTTTGTACCTTTGCCGCCCCAAACAATAACTATCCGTTACACTTCGCACGTACCACTTGTTATGAGACACATACTACTGACTGCCGTACTGATGTTCTGCCTGCCCAACTGCCAAGCGGGGCACAACGACCTGACCGACATATACCGCACCATCGACGAGGCAATAGCGCACTCGGCCGACTATGTGGCCGACTATGAACAGAAGACGGCCGAACTGAGGACGACCCTACAGCGCACTGCCGACAAAGAGCAGCAACTCTACCTGACGCAGCAGCTGTTTGAACGTTATCGTGCCTACAACAACGACTCTGCGCTGTACTACATCAATCAGGCTATTAAGCTCGCTTCCCAGACGGGGCGGGCGGCAGTGGCTGCGCGGTGTCAGGCACTGATGGCTTTTCAGTGCTCAACGGTGGGCATGTACACCGAGGCACTTACGATACTTGATAAAACCAATCGCCAGCAGCTGGACACGCTGGGACTCACTGACTATTACAATGCCCGCATGCACGTCTATGGCGAGCTGTGCTACTATACCCGTCTTGACAGTCTGCACCGCCACTATCGCAAGCTGGCCGACAGCTATCGCGACTCGGTGCTGATGGTGGCATCGCCACAGAGCGAGACCTATCTGTTGCAGAAGGAGTTACAGCTCATGGACCAGCGCCGGCTGAAGGAGGCCTTGAAGGTGAACGACCAACGGCTGGCAGCTGCCGATAGCGGGTCACACCAGTATGCCATCGTCGCCTACTACCGCCACATCATCTGCAACCAGATGGGCGATGAGCGGCTGACGCGCTATTGGCTGGGACAGTCGGCGCTCTGTGACATTCGCGGAGCTGTCATGGACCAGGCGTCGCTGATCATATTGGCGCAGCTGCTCAACGACGACGGCGACTTGGCGCGTAGCTACAACTACATTCGCTTCACCTGGGACTGTAACAACCGTTTCAACACGCGTATGCGGTCGTGGCAGATAGCACCCATCCTGAACGTCATCGAGTCGGGCTATCAGCAGAAGATGCACAACGGTGCCGTGCGGATGCGCTGGGCATTGGCCGCCATCAGCGTGTTGGCCTTGCTGGTGTTGGCGTCGCTCATCAGCACATGGCGTGAGAAGAAGCAGCTGAGTCGTGCGCAAGCGCAGATGAAGCGGCTGAACGAGGAACTGTCGACCGTCAATGCGCAGCTGTCGACCGCCAACACGCAGCTCTCGGCCGCCAACGCCCAACTGTCGACGCTCAACTCTCAGCTTACTGAGTCAAACCACGTGAAAGAGGAGTACATCGGGCGCTTCATGAGTCTCTGCGCGCAGTACATCACCAAGCTCGACAACTACCGCAAGATGGTGCTCCGCCGAATGAAGCAGAAAGAGCTCGACGAGCTGTTCCGCATCGTGAAATCGACAGAGCTGAAGGACCATGAGCTGGAGGAGCTCTATGAGAACTTTGACTCGGTGTTCCTCCACCTGTTCCCCAATTTCGTGGCCGACTTCAACGCGCTGTTGACTCCTGAGGCGCAGATTCAGCCGAAGGAAGAGCACCGGCTGACCACCGACTTGCGCATCTTCGCACTGATCCGCCTGGGCATCGAAGACTCATCGAAGATTGCGGAGTTCCTCCACTATTCGGTGAATACCATTTATAACTACCGTGCACGTATAAAGAACGGGGCAGCTGATTCGCGCGACGACTTTGAACGGCGTGTCAAACAGCTGGGTCTGCCGAGGTAGGCCTGCCATACGGTATCCACTTTCGGAAGTCTGACTGTTGCGGACAAGTCTTTCATACACAGTCTCTTGCATGGCGAGAGGCTTGTTGCGTTTCCACTTTATCGCCCACACCTCTTTATATATAGCAAGGAAATGACTACTTTTGCACTCGAAAAGTAACCATCCTAATAAACCGAGTGAAATATGAAACGACTACTGCTTAGCCTGACCGTGGCCTTTGTCCAACTGTCAGCAGGACTCGCACAACAAGCGACCACTACCGTGTCTGCATCTGGAAAACCGATGCCCGCCTACCTCGACGAGAGTCGTCCCATGGAGGAGCGCGTCGAAGATGCGCTCAGCCGCATGACCCTTGATGAGAAACTGCACATCATCCATGCCCAGTCGAAGTTCTCGGCTGGTGGCGTGCCACGTCTTGGCATTCCTGACCTGTGGACCGATGACGGCCCCCACGGTGTGCGCCCCGACGTGCTTTGGGACGAGTGGGAACAGGCCGGGCAGACCAACGACTCGTGCGTGGCATTCCCTGCACTGACGTGTCTGGCTGCCACGTGGAACCCCGCGCTGGCCCGCCTCTATGGCGAGTGCCTTGGCGAAGAGGCGCTCTACCGTGGCAAGGATGTCATACTTGGCCCCGGCGTCAACATCTTGCGTACGCCCCTTTGTGGCCGTAACTTTGAGTATATGGGCGAAGACCCGTGGCTGGCCTCGCGCATGGTGGTGCCCTATGTGCAGGGACTGCAGTCGCGTGGCGTGGCTGCCTGCGTGAAGCATTTCGCCTTGAACAACGATGAGGAGTACCGCAATCAGGTGAACGTCAAAGTCAGCGACCGTGCCCTCCACGAGATCTACCTGCCTGCGTTCCGCGCTGCTGTCACCGAGGGTGGCGCCTGGTGCCTCATGGGTAGCTATGGGCTCTATCAGGGTCGCCATAACTGTCACAACGACCGGCTGCTGAATCAGATACTGAAGCGCGACTGGCAGTTCGACGGCGTTGTCATCAGCGACTGGGGTGGGGCACACGACACCCACGAGGCTGTCACTGGCGGACTCGATCTGGAAATGGGTTCATGGACTAACGGTCTGTCGTGGGGCGCCTCGAACGCCTACGAGAGTTACTACCTGGCCCGTCCCTACCGTCAGGCCATCATCGAGGGACGCTATTCGACGAAGGAGCTTGACGATAAGGTGCGCCGTCTGCTGCGCCTGCATTTCCGCACCACGCTTAACCGTCATCGTCCCGTTGGCTTCCTTTGCAGCGAGAGCCACTATGAAACTGCACGGCGCATTGCCGAGGAGGGCATCGTCTTGTTGAAGAATGATAAAGTCAAAAAGACAAAGAAGGAGAAAGCTGCGCCACTGCTGCCGCTCGATCTGACGAAGACAAGGCGGATATTGGTGGTGGGCGAGAATGCCATTAAGATGATGACCGTGGGTGGTGGCTCCTCGTCGCTGAAAGTACAAAAGGAGGTGCTCCCTCTCGATGGACTGCGTAGCAAATGCTCAATGGTCAATGGTCCGCTCGAGCTCCGCTCGCTTGCTACCAAAGGGACGCAAGAATGTTCAATGCTCAATGCCCAATGTTCAATCGACTTCGCCCGTGGCTACGTAGGCGATACGGTACAGAGCTACAATGGTGTCACCATGGGCCGTAGCCTCTACGACCTTCGCACCCCCGAGGAGCTGCGTGCCGAGGCTGTTGAGAAGGCCAGACAGGCTGACTGTGTCATCGTGTTCGGTGGCCTGAACAAGAGCGACTATCAGGATGCCGAGGGTCACGACCGCAAGTCGTATGAACTGCCTTACGGGCAGAACGAACTTGTCGAGGCGCTTCTCGCCGTCAATCCGAAGCTGGTGTTCGTCTGTATCTCGGGCAATCCTGCATCGCTGCCATGGATCGACCGTGTGCCAGCGGTGCTTCAGGGATGGTTCCTTGGCTCGGAGGCTGGCACGGCTTTGGCCTCGGTACTCACCGGTGAGGCGAACCCCAGCGGTAAGCTGCCCTACACGTGGTATGCTGATCTCAAGCAGTGTGGTGCCCATGCCCTCGACACTTACCCTGGCACGTGGCGTGCCGACCACCTGGTCATCGACGAGGAATACAAGGAGGACATCTTCGTTGGCTACCGCTGGACTGACAAGCAGAACATCAAGCCGCTCTTCCCCTTCGGGCATGGCCTGAGCTATACCTCGTTCCGGCTTTCGGACATCCGTTCCGACCGACAGGAACTGGCCGCTGACGACGAAATCACTTTTACGGTCAACGTGAAGAATACGGGTACGCGGGCTGGTGCCACCACTGTTCAGCTCTATGTCAGCGATACCAATTGTTCGCTATCGCGTCCCGCCAAGGAGCTGAAAGCTTTTCAAAAGGTGTTCCTGCAGCCCGGCGAGGCACGTGACGTCCTGCTGACCATCGACCGTCGCGCCCTGTCGTTCTTCGACGACCGCACCCAGCAGTGGACAGTCGAGCCGGGCGACTTTGAGGCCCTTATCGGTCAGTCGGCCGGCGACATCGCTGCAAAGGTTAAGTTCAGACTGAACTAACTCTTTTCCCAGGGCCCACTTTTGTGTCTCCGAGAAGACCACCAGTTTGCTCGGAGAAGACTGCCAGTTTGCTCCGAGCGGACTGCCAGTCTTCTCGGAGCAAACTGTTATTGTCCTGAACCCTCCTGAAATGGGCATCTGTAAGCGGCATTTTAAGGACTACTCTATCGGAAGATGCAAAAAAAATGCAAATAACGGCGGTTATTTAAATAAAAAGTTGTATCTTTGCAAAAATTTTTCACTTTTGTCCAAACATGAACATAATTGATAAATGAACTATGAAAAGTAAACTCCGTTTGTTAGCATGCCTGCTATGCTGCCTGCTCGCCTGTCCGTCGCTGAAAGCCACGGACAACGTGACCAGCCTTCCCAACGTGGTGTATGTTCAGGGCGCCACGCTGCAGGCAGGCTCTGAGGCAGTGCTCACTGCCGTCCTGAAAAACAACCTCAGTGCCGTGGGTTTCCAGTTCGACCTCTGCCTGCCCGCCGGCTTCACGCTGTCCGGCAGTCCCTCGTCGTCCGTAGCCCCCGGCTCCATCGTCAGTGGTAACAAGCACATTGTGAGTGCCGCCTCCCGCAAGGACGGCTCTTGCCGCGTGCTCTGCTACTCACTTCAGAACACCGGCTTCACATCGTCCAATGGCAGTGCCGCCGAGATCCGCGTGAAGGTAGGCTCCACGGTGGCCGCCGGCTCCTATCCCGTCGTCCTGAAGAACGTGGAGATCACGACCGCCGGAGGCCTCAAGGTAGAGCGTCTGAAGACCGTGACGACGACGCTCGTCGTTGACGGCAGCGTGCGTGGCGACGTCAACGGCGACGGCGAGGTGGGCATCGGCGACATCGTCGCCGTCACCAACGTCATGGCCGGCATCACCACTGATGCGGCCATCGTTGCCCGTGCCGACGTGAACGTCGACGGCGAGGTGGGCATCGGCGACATCGTCGCCATCACCAACATCATGGCCGGCACGTCGCCGGCGCGCGAGCATCGTGCAAACAAAGTGTCGAACCCTAAGCATTAAGAGCCATGAAAACGTTCCGCCTTCTTTCCACTTTGTGCCTGCTGCTCTGCAGCATGGCCCTGCAAGCCACCACCTACGAGTACAACGGCTTCACCTTCGACATCGACGTGGCCTCGCAGACCGCCACGCTGCTGCAGAAGTCGTCGGGCAGCTATTCCGGCAACATCATCGTCCCTGAGACCTTCGTGGGCCCCAAGGACATCGAGTACACCGTGACGGCCATCGGCGACAATGCTTTCTATGGCTGCAGCGGCATGACCTCCGTGAGCATGCCCGTCACCGTGGAGTCCATCGGTGCCAGTGCCTTCTACAACTGCTCGGCCCTGGCTACTATTCCCATCCCCGCCCTGGTCGACTTTATTGGCCAGTCGGCCTTCAGCGGCTGTACCAAGCTCTCCAGCATCAGCCTGCCGTCAGGGCTCACCTCCATAGCCCGCTACCTGTTCGACGGCTGCAGCAGTCTGGCGTCCGTCACCTTCGGCCAGCAGATCACCTCCATCGGCGACTATGCCTTCCAGAACTGCACCAAGCTGGCGTCGGTGTCACTGCCGTCCCCTCTTAAGACCATCGGTAGCTATGCCTTCAGCGGCTGCACGGCCCTGGCCTCACTGACACTGCCTTCCAGCGTGACCTCCGTGGGCAGCTATGCCTTCCGTAACTGCAGCGCCATGAGCAAGCTGACGCTCTCCAACAGGTTACAGACCATCGGCGACTATGCCTTCTATAACACGAGCGCCCTGTCGGTGCTCACCATCCCCGCCTCGGTGACCACCATCGGCAACAACGCCTTCTCGGGTTGCGGTGCCAAGCAGTTGGTCTATGCCGACGGCTGCACCGTGGCCCTGCGCACCTGGGCCACGGCCATCACCTCCGTCACGCTGCCCTCCTCGCTGACGTCGATAGCTCCCAGCGCGTTCTATGACTGCTCGCAGTTGGCGGCCGTCACCCTTCCCAGCGCGCTTCAGTCCATCGGCGCCTCCGCCTTCTACAACTGTGCCACCCTTTCCACGGTGACCATCCCCGCCTCGGTGAGCAGCATCGGCACCGATGCCTTTGCCCGCTCCGGCGTGGCGTTATTGGAGTATGCCGACGGCTGCACCGTGGCCCTGCGCACCTACGCCACTGGCCTCACCTCCGTGGTCATCCCCGTCACGGTGTCGTCCTTCGCCGACGGTGCCTTCTCCGGCTGCACCAGCCTTGAGAACGTGCTCATCTTCAATGTCGAGATGTGGAACCACCTCTTCTCGAAGCTGACCTCCAACCCGTTCCCCGTCAGCCACCGGCTGTTTGTGAACGGCAACCTGCTGACGGTGCTGAACGCCGACTTCGGCCGCGACGTGTCCAACTACGCGTTCTACGGCTGCAAGGGCCTGCGCCAGGTGAACCTGACGGGCAGCATCACGGGCGTGCAGAGCTATGCCTTCACGCAGTGCCCCGACCTGGAGTCGGTGGCCATGGCCTCGAGCGTGGCCTTCATCGGGCAGGATGCCTTCCAGGGGTGCTCCAGCCTAAGCTCCGTCCGCATCGGCAACGGTGTGAAGACCATCGGCAAGAACGCCTTCTATGCCTGTCCTAAGCTGAACAGCGTCACCATGGGCACTGGTGTGACCCAGATTGGCGACTACGCCTTCAAGGGCTGCTCCGGCCTTCCCCGCCTCGAGCTGCCCGCCACGCTGACGACCATCGGCACGGAGGCCTTCAGCGGCTGCCACGAGCTGGCGTCCATCGAGGTTCCCGCCGGCGTGTC
>JAEEGL016720032.1_pt1 | contig 15000 bp, 13 predicted proteins | sample 9134231 | NCBI WGS metagenome assembly JAEEGL01 (sample SAMN16246548, study PRJNA631951) | gut metagenome | biome: gut microbiome; feature: rumen; material: fiber-attached | host: Bos | place: Iran: Karaj | collected 2018-10 | reverse complement strand
TCTTAGAAAGTTCTACTATCTATACGTGTCACCCCGTTTTGAATGGTGACGCTTGTCAAACCGGAACAACCGTAGAAGGCTAGCTCACCTATACTGGTTACGCTGTTCGGAATGGTAACGCTTGTCAAACCGCAGCCGTAGAAAGCCCTATCGCCAATACTCGTCACGCTATTTGAAATCGTGATGCTTTTCAAGTTGGTGCAGCCGTAGAAAGCTCCCATACCTATACTTGTCACGCTCTCGGGGATCGTGATGCTTTTCAAGCCGGTGCAGCTGGAGAAGGCGCCGTCTCCAAGAGCAATAATGCTGTTTGGAATCTTGACGCTTTTGATTTTTTCACATCTGATAAACGCTTCTTTACCAATCACAGTAACCGGTTTCCTTTTACAGGTCGACGGCAGGATCAGATTGCCTGACAATTCGATGTCCTTCCGCGCATTTATCTCAAAGGTCCCATCATTGAGAGGCGTGAACACATACAGGTCGCCTTTAGTTACAGGATTAGTTTCCGTCGGCTCAATGATCCCGTCGGTGCAGTAGCTGGAGTATATAGGTGTGTATTTATCCCACTCGTAATGCTTTTCTATTGCTTCCCACTGATCCATAGTGCCTTGATAATGAATGTTTGTCAATCCAGAACAACGATAGAAAGCGTATCTGCCTATACTTGTCACGCCGTTCGGAATCGTAATGCTCGTTAATCCGGTGCAGCCATTGAAAGCGTCCAGTACGAGGCTTGTGACGCTATCGGGAATCGTAATGCTCGTTAATCCGGTGCATTTGCTGAATGCACCATTCCCAATGCTTGCGACGCTATCGGGAATCGTAATGCTCGTTAATCCGGTGCAGCCATAGAAAGCACCACCCTCAATGCTTGTGACGCCGTCCGGGATTGTAATACTTGTCAAGCCTGAGCAACCAAGGAAAGCAAAAATCCCAATGCTCGTGACGCTGTTTGGAATTGTAATGCTCGTCAGGCCGGTGCATTCTCTGAAGGCTTGTTGGTTTATTCCAACGACCGGATGATCGTTGTACACAGCGGGAATCACGACGTCTCGATCCAGACATGTCCCGATGCCCGAAACTACATACGACTGCCTATCCTTGGAAGGAGAAAACTCCAGCCCCTCGCTTGGTACCGCGGTTGTTTCGTCGGGGTCAGTTATCGGTTCTGTTGCCGGCTCTGTCACAGGGGCAGTGTCAGGCGTCGTTACGGGTTCTGTTGCCGGTTTTGATCCGCACTGTGTCATCGTCAAGATAAATACGGCCAAAATGGTGCAGACGGCTGCTTTTTTCAGTGTTTTCATTTCTTTCCTCTCAAAAAAGTGTGCGGCACGAAGCCACACATCGAAAAACGCATGGCCTCGTTGTCGCCAAAGAACTTTCGCACGATTTTTGGTATGCGGAAAAGAAGCACGCGGTTTTGCCGATAGTAAAAATGCGCACCAAAAAATCGTGCTATCATGTTGTTTGGCACTTTTAATTTACCACATTTTCTTTTATTTTTCAAGAGTTTCAGAAAAAAAGGGCCGCCGTCGGTCGGGCCGGGACGGCAAAACGCAAAAAATCCCCCGCGCCGTAGCGCGGGGGCTGGTGACCCGGACGGGAATCGAACCCGTGTTACCGCCGTGAAAGGGCGGTGTCTTAGCCTCTTGACCACCGGGCCGGTGGTAGCGGAAGTTGGACTTGAACCCACGACCTATCGGGTATGAACCGATTGCTCTAGCCAGCTGAGCTATTCCGCCGCAAAAGAGCGTTTCGTCGGAAACGCTTTAGCATTATAACATAGGATCGCGGGTTTGTCAAGGGCTTTCTGAAAAAATAACGAAAAAGCCGCCGCGGGCCGGCTTTGCCGGTTTTTTTCGTCCGTTTTTTCCTTCGTTTTTGCCGTATTTTGTTAAAATATTTGTCGGAATTTGTTGACAAATCGGCTGCCGCGTGCTATAATAATATTCGTAACAGGAAATCTTTAATTCGGTACCGAGAGACCGGCAAGATGGACATAGGCGGCCCGTGGCGCGACGGGGATTCATGTGCGCGGACGGGGAATGAGTAGGTCTTGTCGGATCGGTCCGGCAGGACTTTTTTGTATCCGAAAGGGAGGGCTGTTATGGAGACGAGAGTCAAGTCGCGCATCCTGGACGGCCCCGCCGTCGGGCGTGCGCTGATACGGATCACGCACGAGATCCTCGAACGCAACCACGGGACTGACCAGCTGTGTCTGGTCGGGATCCGTACGAGAGGCGTCCCGCTCGCCGGGCGGATCGCCGACAATATCCGCCGCATTGAGGGAGCCGAGGTCCCGGTCGGGAGTCTCGATATCACGCTTTATCGCGACGATCTGACGGCGCTCGGCGATATGCCGGTGGTGAACGGGAGCCATATCCCGTTTGCGGTCGAGGGAAGGCACGTGGTCCTGGTCGACGACGTCCTGTTTACCGGCCGGACGGCGCGGGCGGCGATCGAAGCGCTCTTCCGTCTCGGGAGGCCGGACGCGATCCGGCTGGCGGTCATGATCGACCGCGGTCACCGGGAACTGCCGATCCGGGCCGATTTCGTCGGAAAGAACGTGCCGACCTCACTCTCGGAAATGATCGCCGTCCGGACCGTCGAGACCGACGGTGAGGATGCGGCCGATCTCTGTGAGATCCTGAAGTAAAAAAAGCCGTATGGCTTAAAATAATGGAGGGAACCTATGAAACTCATCTACAGCGTCAACGACAAACCCAAGTTCGGACAGTTGATCGTCTTCGCGCTCCAGCAGCTCCTCGCTATCCTGGCCGCGACGATCGCCGTCCCCGCCATCGTCGGCAACGGCATGTCCCAATCGGCAGCCCTGTTCGGCGCCGGCGTCGGCACCATCGTCTACCTGCTCTTCACCAAATTCAGAAGCCCCGTGTTCCTCGGCTCCTCCTTCGCGTTCCTCGGCTCGATGTTCGCCGCGTTCGGCGGCGCTGCCTCGGCTTCGGCCGGATACGCAGGCCTCCTGATCGGCGCCGCGCTTGCCGCGCTCGTCTACGTGGTGATCGCGATCGTGGTCAAACTGGTCGGCGTCAAATGGATCGATAAGATCATGCCCGCCGTCGTCATCGGCCCGACCGTCGCCATCATCGGACTTTCGCTGGCCGGCAACGCGATCGGCGACCTCAACAAGGGCAACGTTATGCACGACGTCACGGTTCAGGTCATCGAGGACGGTGCGATCGTCGATAAGATCGAACAGGTTCAGAACGCCTCCGTTTATCTCTGCCTCCTCTGCGGTCTGATCACCCTGGCGGTGACGATCATCGCTTCCGTCTACGGCAAGAAGATGATGAAACTCATCCCGTTTATCATCGGCATCGCGGCCGGTTACGCGGCCGCCGCGATCCTGACCGTGATCGGCAACAGCGCCAACATCCCGGCGATGCAGATCATCAACTTCTCCAGCTTCGCCAATATGAAATGGATTCCGGATTTCACCTTCATCAAGGCGTTCGAAGGGCTCAAGAGTCTCGACGGCGCCTACTTCGGCACCATCGCGGTCGCCTATATTCCGGTTGCCTTCGTGGTCTTCGCCGAGCATCTGGCCGACCATAAGAACCTCTCGAGCATCATCGGCAGCGATCTGCTGGCCGAGCCCGGCCTCTCCCGCACTCTGCTGGGCGACGGTGTCGGCTCCTTCGCCGGCGCCTTCTTCGGCGGCTGCCCGAACACCACCTACGGTGAGTCGATCGGCTGCGTGGCCATCACCGGCAACGCCTCGGTCGTCACCATTTTCTGCACGGCGATCATCGCCATCCTCGCCTCCTTCCTGGCTCCCTTCGTTACCTTCCTCGCCACGATTCCGTCCTGCGTCATGGGCGGCGTCTGCATCGCGCTCTACGGCTTCATCGCCGTCTCTGGTCTGAAGATGATCCAGCACGTCGATCTCGGCGAGAACCGCAACCTCTTCGTCGTATCGGTCATCCTGATCGCCGGCGTCGGCGGTCTGACCGTCAGCTTCGGCAAGGTCACCGTGACCGAGGTCGCCTGCGCGCTGATCCTCGGCATCCTGGCCAACCTCATGGTTTCCCGCAAGAAGACCGAGGAAGCGGCTCCCGCCGCGAAGGCCGAAGAGCCCGAGGCCTGATCCGCGGATTTTTGACAGATCTCATCCGGCGGAGGGCGGCGATGCCGCCCCTCCGCCGGTTTTTTTCGCCGGGCGGGGATTTCTTTGCGGAATCCGGCGATAAAAACTTGCAATCCGGCCGCGGTTGTGGTATAATGAGACTAACGAATGAAAGGTGGAATCAAGGATGAGCAAGATCCAGTATTTATGGAAAGACAGAAAACGGGGATTTCTCGGGCTGCCTTGGACTTTTACCCGTTACCGGCTCACGGAGGATAAGCTGATTATCGATACCGGCTTTCTCACCCGCGCCGAAGACGAGATCCGGCTCTACCGGATCCTGGATATCAGCTTGCGCCGTACTCTCGGCGAGCGGATCCTCGGCCTCGGGACCATTCACTGCTGCTCCAGCGACAAGACCAGCCCGGAATTCGATATCAAGCGGATCAAGAAGCCGAAGCAGGTCAAGGAACAGCTTTCCGATCTGATCGAGAAGGAGCGGCTGAACCGGCGCGTAGGCCTGCACGAATTCGTGGATCAGAACGAGGGAGACGGTATGGGCTTCCCGGATCATGACGACGACGAACACGGAATATCGAAATGAGACCTGTGAAAACCGCCTGCCGGACAGAAACGTCACGGCCGGCGGTTTTCGGCGAAAAGGGATTGACAAAAGCGAGTCGGTGTGCTATACTTTATCAAACCTACCGAAGAGATAGGCAATAAGGACGCGGCCCCGGTCCCGAAAGCCGATACCGGGACGGGGCGATCCAAGCGAGGTGAACGATGATGAATTATCCGAGAATTTTGACCATACAGGACATATCCTGCGTGGGCCAGTGCTCTCTGACGGTGGCGCTGCCGATCCTGTCGGCCTGCGGGCTCGAGACGGCGATCCTGCCTTCCGCGGTGCTTTCGACGCATACCGGCGGCTTTCGGGGGTATACGTTTCGCGATCTGACCGAGGATATGCCGGCGATCGCGGCTCACTGGCGCAGGGAGGAGATCGGCTTTTCGGCCGTCTATACCGGCTATCTCGGCAGCAGCCGGCAGATCGACTGCGTCCGGGAGATTTTCGATACGCTGCTGGTTCCCGGCGGGCTCCGGATCGTCGATCCGGCCATGGCCGACAACGGAAAACTGTATCCCGGCTTTGACGCGGCTTACGTGGAGGAAATGAAGCGGCTGGCCTTCTGCGCCGACGTGATCCTGCCGAACATCACCGAGGCCGCGTTTCTGACGGGGACCGAATACCGGGCGGAATACGACGAGGCCTATATCGACGGGCTTCTTGCCGCGCTGAAGCGGAACGGTGCCCGGCGCGTCGTCCTGACCGGCGTCGGATACGAGGAGAATTCGACCGGCGTCGTCGTGTACGACGGAACGCAAAAGCAGTATTACCGCCATATCCGGTATGCACGCGGCAGCCACGGGACGGGCGACGTCTATGCGTCGGCCTTTGTCGGCGCGCTCATGAGGGGCAGATCGGATTACGAGGCCGCCGTCATCGCAGCTGATTATACCGTGCGCTGCATCGAGACCACGGCGGCGCTGCCGGATCACTGGTACGGAGTCGCCTTCGAGCCGGTGCTCGGCGAGCTCATTGCCCGGCTGGATAAGTGACTGCCGATCCCGAAGAACCGTCGGGGGACCTTTTCGGAAGGTCCCCCTTTTTTGTCCGAAAAAAAACGTCCGGATCGGGTTCCCGATCCGGACGGACGGAGAGAGAAGGTTACGAGAGTTTGCCCAGATCCTCGATCATCTTGTCGATCTCGCCCTGCGCGACCGAAATGTTTTGGCCGATGAAGGAGGAGTAGCCCCCGTTGTTTTTCCGGACGCGGGCCATGAGCTGCGAGACCGTGTTGCCGAAATCCTTCATGGTGGCGAGCGGGAAGCAGCGGGTCTTGAAGATGATCTTCAGCATATCCTCGGAGCGCTCGTCGCGGAGGAAGCGGGCGCTTGTCAGAGCGGCGTCGAAGTAGGCGCTGACGACCGAGCGGTGAGAGGCGGAATGCAGGGCCTCGAGCAGAATGCCGGTCATTTCGAGACCGTCTCCTCCGAGATACGAGGGCACGGCGACGGGATATACCATCTCGAGCGAATAGGTGACGTAGTCCTTCTGCTCGGGATTGTATTTCGGATAGGGCAGGATGCCGAAATCGGTCTCCATGCCGCGGTAGCGGCGGGCGCACTGCAGGACCTCGCCGCAGAAGAGCGCCTGCTCGGCGCCGAACGTCTTTTCGATCCCGGCGCCGTTGCCGTTGCCTTCGGTGGTGTCGTACATGAAGCCCTCGGTCGAGAAGAGCTTGGCGACTTTTTCGCAGATGTCGTAGAGGCGTTCCTGATCGAAGCTGATGATCGGGAGATCGTCTTCATCCTTTTCGAAAAAGAGCTCGCCGCAGCCGTAGGTGAGGGCGTAGGCGGTATACTGATGGGTGACCATGCCGACGCGGTCGGTGTTGAAATCGATCCCCGTGATGCCGTCAAGATCGGCGACGGCCTTCATGCCGAGGGAGAACATGGCGTCGATGGTCCACTCGCCGGCTTCGACCGCGTCGTAGGGCTCCGGCTCCTGCAGGTCCTTCAAGATCCCCTTATTGAAATAGAGGACCCACGTGTAGTCATTGTAGAACATATTGGCGTCGCCGGTCATATAGAAGAGATGATTGCCGATGGTGAACGCCTTTTTGGCGCTCTGGTCCCACCAGTCGCGGGAGAGATCCACGTAGGGGATCTCGGTGAATTCAACGAAGCAGTTCTGAAGCGCGAGCGGGAACATCCAGGTAATGAAGCCGTAGCAGGCGTCGAACGAATAGTCCTGGGCATTGACCGAGCGGTAGATCTCGTTGTAGGTGTTGCCGTAGTGCTGGCGGTAGTCGGTGACGTCGACGTCGAAGCGCTCTTCCACGTACTGCGTGCGGTAGTGGATGGAGCTGATGAGCGGATCGGTGGTGTCGTCGGTATCCATCACGGTCATTTCGCCGCCGGTGATGTCGGTCGCGGTGAGGAAGGTGAAGGGCTGGCCGTTATACTTTTTGGCGGGCAGACCGTCGTTCTGAACGTAGGGGTTGGCGGATCCGGTATCCGGGGACGTAGCGTCCGGCGTGTCGACCCCTCGCTTGGCGCAGGCGGCCAGGACGCCGAAGAGAAACAGCGCGGCCAGAAGAAAGGACAGGATTTTTTTCATTGCGGTACCTCTTTCTTTTCGTTGCGTTCTTTTGGTTTTCGGAATCGGATTACGGAAAAGCGTTTCGGTTTTCGAATTTCAAAAAGGGGTTTCGGTTTTCGGGAACGGATCGCGGACGAGCGGCCCGAACAGGCGCGTGATTATCCGCGGCCGTTGGACAGCGAGAACGCCTCGCTTTTGATGCGGCTGCCGGATCCGCTGAACAGGAGGCCGTAGCCGCCGTTCCCGACGAGATAGGTGAGCGGCGAGATCTGCACGTAGGTCGTGTTGTCCCGGATCTCGATGCCGTTGGCGACGCAGTGCTTGATGTGCTGCGAGCCGATCGAAACGCGGCCCTCGGGGAGACTGGCGATGAGAAGGCCGGTCCCCGGGGTGGGCGGCGAGATCCAGCCGGCGCCCGAGATAAACGCGTTGAAGGAAACGGTGCTCTGGAGCGAGAGGGGATCGTCGATCAGGGCGCAGTAGCTGTGGCAGGCGTCGAGGACGCAGAGCTCCGAGAGGAAGATCTCACGGTTGCCGCGGGCGGCGAGCGCGTTGTCCTGCAGATAGCCGGTCTCGCCGCAGCCGTAGATCAGGACCTGGCCGACGTAGAGGCCGCCCATTCCGCCGCCGCAGTGGATGCCGACGCGTGTGAAGGTGACGGTGCCCTGATCCAGCAGGATGTCGGCCGCTCCGTCGGTATCCGAGGTCCCGCTGATCAGGATGCCTTCGTTCTGCGAATGGATCTCAAAGCCGACGTAGTGCGTGAGACTGCAGTTTTCCAGAAAGACGCCGTTCCAGAGACAGCTGCCGTTCCGTCCGTCGACGCGGCTGGCGCTGACGTCGCGCAGGCGCACGGTGTGTTTCATATTGACGAGATGCAGGGCGGCGCCGCCGGTCATGACGGTCCGGGCGTCGAGATTGAAGCCCTCCAGCGTCCAGCCGTGCAGCGAGTTTCCGTTATTTCCGATAAGGAAGAGATCAACGTCGGTCGAAAGGCCTCCGTAAAGGAAGACGGTCTGCTGCGGTCCGTCGCCGCGGATCGAGATGTCCTGCTTCAGCGGGAAAACGATCGGCTCGGTAAAGAGATAGGTGCCGGCCGCCGCGTAGCCGCTGCCTCCCTCCTCCAGGGCCGAAAGCCAGGCCCGGATGGCGGCGGTGTCGTCGCGGGAGCCGTCTCCGGCCGCTCCGAAGAGCCGAAGCGGGAGAGCGCCCTGCCATACGGCTCGCCAGCGGGTCCCGTCTTCTCCGACGATCACAGATCCGCCGTTATCCTTGGCGCTTTTTCTGACGTCGTCCCGGAGATAGGTGGCGCCGCACCCGTCGCCGCTGCGGTGATAGCCGGCGGTGATGACGACCGAAGCGCTTTGGCCGCTGACCTTGCGGAGCGCGTCAACGTTCTCGACTGTCACGGACGGCGAGCCGACGGGCGAAGGAACGGGGCCTCCGGCGGAATGACAGCCGAAGAGCAGAAAAGGAGAGAGGAACAGAACGGTAAGAGGCCAGAAACGAGAGAAAAAGAATCGTTTGATGGGAAAAACCTCGCTTTCGTTCCACGGTACGGCGGTCGAGGAACAGGGCAAACGCCTTAACCGCTTAAGTGTTTTCTGCCTCTATTATACCATAAAAACGCCGTTTTTTCAAGAAGGAGTTGTTTCCTCCACCGCGGGAAGGGACATCTCTTTCTCCTTTTTTATGCCCGCCGCAGAGGCCGGGAGTTTTGTCTGCCGACGGATTTTCTTTCTTCTATTTGTTCTGCCGCCGGGAGTAAAGGGTTTGTCTCCGACGGTGGATTTGCCTTCTAACCCTAACTAAGGACATCCCCGGCGGCAGGGACCGAACGCCGCGTCCCCAAGGGGTGGGGGATCCAAGGGGGAGGGGCATGGAGAAAGACCAAATTTCGGGGACGGTCGGTTTTCTGTTTCTGTCGGTTTGTTCCCCGAAATTTTCTTTCTCCCGCCACGCCCCCTGGCGCCTTCTTTGCTCAACTTTCTTTGCGGAAAGAAAGTTGAAAAAATATGTTGAGCAAGTTCTACTTTTTTCTAAACAGGTGACGCAGGGCGTACTAAGATTTTGCTTCTCTATATCCGAAGACTTTTTTCTCCGTCTTTCTTTCTGCGCAGAAAGAAAGACTCGGAAAGAAAGAGCGCCAAGCGGGGAGAGGCGGGTCGAAAAAGAAATCCGGGACAAAAGAAAAGCAGAAACCAAACGAAACAGAACCCGGATTTCTTTTTCTCCATGCCCCTCCCCCTTGGATCCCCCACCCCTTGGAGACGCGGCGTTCGCTTCCTGCCGCTGGGGATGTCCTTAGTAAGGGGGAGAAGGCGAATCCACTGTTGGAGACACGGGGGTGGCCCCTGCCACTCTTGATGTCTTTAGCAAGGAGAAGAAGGCAAATCCACTATCGGGGACGCGACCTTTGCGTAGCAAAAAAAAGTATGAGAGCCAAACCACCGTCGGAGAAGCGGCGCTTGAGGAGATGAAAAAAGAAAATGAAAAAGAAAAAGCAAAGACACATCCCCCTCTCCCGACATACACTGATAACGGCGGTCCGCCGCCTATCAAACAAAAAAAGGAAGCGCCGGCTTCCGCCGGCGCGAAATGATACTATGGAGCATTACAACCGATACCCCCGCCGCGGCGGGATACGCGCCTGTCAAAGCGCTCCTTCCGACCGGCTGCCCGGCACGGGGCGGGAAAACTGCCTCTGCGACGCCCAGCCGATCTCGCTGGCGATGGCCTACGTGAAGGATCAGCCCTTCGGACCCGTCAGCGACGCCTCGGAAGCGTGGAAAAACGGCACTCTCTTCCCGGCGCTCAGAATGCCTTTCGGAACGGGAGGAAAAAGAAGATGAACTGCTGCGACTCTCAACCGCGCGGCCGGAAGCCGCTGCTCGACGCCATCGGCGCCGTCAGTTTCGCCGCGGACGAACTGCGTCTCTACCTCGACACGCACCCCGACAGCCGGGAAGCGCTGTCGCTTTTCGCCGCTTATACCGAACAGCGGCGGGATCTGATCGCCCGATACGCCGAGGCGTTCGGTCCGATCAATTCCTATGATTTCAACGACAACGGCGGCTGGACCTGGAATCAGGCTCCGATGCCGTGGAAAGCGGAGGCAAACTGATTATGTGGGGCTATGAAAAACGACTGCAATATCCGGTCAGCATCAAAAATCCCGACGCCCGCGCCGCCAGAATCATCATCAGCCAGTACGGCGGCCCCGACGGCGAGCTCGGCGCCTCGCTCCGCTATCTGTCCCAGCGCTACGCCATGCCCGACGCCCGCGTCGCCGGCCTGCTCACCGACATCGGCACCGAAGAACTCGCCCACCTCGAGATCGTCGGCGCCATCCTCTCCCAGCTGACCCGGAATCTCTCTCCCGACGAGATCATCCGTCAGGGCTTCGACACCTATTTCGTCGATCACACCGTCGGCGTTTATCCGCAGGCGGCCTCCGGCACGCCCTTCACCGCCGCATTCCTGCAGTCGAAGGGCGATCCGATCACCGATCTGACCGAGGATATGGGCGCTGAGCAGAAGGCCCGCACCACCTACGACAACATCCTGAGGCTGGTCGACGACCCCGACGTGATCGATCCGATCCGCTTCCTCCGCCAGCGCGAGATCGTGCATTTCCAGCGTTTCGGAGAAGCCCTCGGCCTGGTCCGCGAAAAGCTCGACAGCCGAAACTTCTACGCCTTCAATCCCGCCTATCCCGGTTGACCGAGAACGCGAAAAAAGTATTTACAGACGCCGGAAAATGTGATATAATAGGAGAAACCGCTTCTCCGGAAAGGAAGGTCTCTCCTATGAACGCCTCTTCCGCGTCTGCCCGGCGCCTTCGGATCGCCGTCCCGGCCGCGGTCCTGCTTCTGCTGCTGGCCGCCGCGGTCTTTTTGCTCCGGGATCAGGTCCTCCCCGGATGGCACGAGAAAGACGGGATCCGTTATTACGTGACCTTCCCCTTCCTTCGCGCATCGGGACTGACCGCCGTCGGCGGCAGCGATTACCTCTTCTCGGACTACGGAGAGCACGCGCTCCTGACCGGCTGGCACAAATGGGGGGGAGAGCGCTACTGCTCCGACGAGAACGGCCGGATCCTCAAGGGCCCCGCGACCGTCGACGGCGTTGAATACGGCTTCGATCCTGAAACCGGGATCCTCTATCAGAACGTCACGCGGATCGAAGACGGCAAGCTGTGGTATTACGGCCCCGCCGGATTCCGGGTGTTCGGGATCGTCGAGCTGAACGGCGACAAATACGCTTTCAGCGAAAACGGCAATCTCCTGCGGGGACTGCAGGTCATCGACGGCAAGACCTACTATTTTGATCCCGAGACCGAAAGCATGGTGTTCGGCCTCCGCACCGTGGGCGGCGCCACGTATTATTTCGGAGAAGACGGCGCCGCCGTGTCCGGCGGCGTCACCGTCAACGGACAGTATTATGATTTCGGAGAGGACGGAAAGCGGATCGACTGACCGCTCCCCTCCGGGAAGAAAAGGAACGATTATGGCAGGAAAACTCAAGGCCGGTATCATCGGCGCGACCGGAATGGTCGGACAGCGCTTCATCACGCTTTTGTACAACCACCCTTATTTTGAAATCGCCGGGCTCGCCGCCAGCGGCCGCTCCGCCGGTAAGCCATACCGGGAGGCCGTCGCCGGACGCTGGAAGCTGGATCAGCCCTGTCCCGACGAGATCCTCGACATGACGGTCCGCGACGCCTCGGAGGTCGAACGCTTCGCCGGGGAGCTGGATCTGGTCTTCTGCGCCGTGGATATGAAAAAGGACGAGATCCGGGCGTTGGAGGAGGCCTATGCCGGGACCGAAACGCCGGTCATCTCGAACAATTCCGCTCATCGCTGGACGCCAGACGTTCCGATGGTGATCCCCGAGATCAACGACAGCCATCTCGCCGTGATCGAACATCAGCGGCGACGGCTGGGAACGCGGCGCGGCTTCATCGCCGTCAAACCCAACTGCTCGATCCAGAGTTACGTTCCGATGCTTTCGGCTCTGCTCGACTACCGCCCGACGCGCGTCGTCGCGACCACCTATCAGGCCATCTCAGGGGCCGGCAAGACCTTCCGCGAATGGCCGGAAATGATCGACAACGTCATCCCGTATATCGGCGGCGAAGAAGAAAAGAGCGAGCAGGAACCGCTCCGGATCTGGGGCCGGATCGAAAACGGCGTCATCGTCAAGGCGGAAGCGCCGCTCATCACCACCCAGTGCATCCGCGTCCCCGTCACGAACGGCCACACGGCCGCGGTCTTCGTGGACTTTGAGAAAAAACCGTCGCGGGAGGAGATCCTTTCCTGCTGGAAGAATTTCCGCGGCAAGCCGCAGATCCTCGGCCTGCCGAGCGCGCCGGCGCAGTTCATCACCTATTTTGAAGAGGATAACCGCCCGCAGACCGCGCTTGACCGCGAGCTTTACGGCGGAATGGGCGTCTCCTGCGGCCGGCTGAGAGAGGATTCCCTCTTCGACTACAAGTTCGTCGGTCTCTCGCATAACACGCTGCGCGGCGCCGCCGGCGGCGCCGTCCTGATCGCCGAACTGCTGACCGCCGAGGGCTGGATCACCGCTAAATAAAGCACCCCCCGCGTTTCCGCTGACGGAAACGCGGGGGCATTTTGTTTTCCGGGGTGCAGGAGAAAGGGACGCGCCGGGGGCTTTTTGAAAAAAGTCCCCCGGACCCCTCAAAAACTTTTGAAAAGAGGGACATAGATAAGGGTTTTGCGGGTTCGGGCGCTTTTTCCCCCAAAAAGCACCCGACGGGGTCCGGGGCGGCGCCCCGCGTTCTCTTTTCCTTCCAAACCGATCCGGATTCGTCAACGATACTACCCAAAAAGCCATTGTTTTGTTCGCTTGGATCATGCTATAATAAACTTACAGCGCTTTGCCGGCAGAAGTAGCTTTCATTTCCCGTTCCGCTCCGCGGCGGAACGGCAGACTGGAGTGATTCCTGATGCGCAAGTCTTTTTTCTGTGCCCTTTTAACGGTAATGCTCGTGATGATGACCTGTTTTTCCGGTTCCGCCCAATCCTCCTCCGACGTCGGGCTGGCTTCCTGCACCGACTGGCAGGCGCTCCTTCAGCGCCCCTATACCGACGGTGTTCCCGTCGGTTACAGCGAAGACGCGTATTCGCTCTATCAGCCGGGCTGGGGCTTTGACCGGGCGGATATTTATCGGTCCGGTTCCCAATCCGGATTCGGCATGAAAACGGAAATCTTTGTCGACGGACAACCCCTTCCGGCCGGCGACGGCGTTCACACGCCCGCCTACGTAACGACCGAGACGCCCACCGATCCCAAGCAACTCTGCACGTATCTCAACCACGCGACCGACGCCGACGCCGTCAAGGAAGTCTCTTTCGTGCAAACCGACTACGGCAACACGCTGGACATGGCCTTTGACGGCGACACCTCCAACATCGGCCGGAACTGGAACACCTGGTGCCCCGTCACCCGCTACGGCGACGAATGGCTGGAGGTCAGGTTCGACTCGCCGAAGGCCCTTGACGTCCTCCGGCTCTGGCTCTACACCGACGGGAACGTCTACCCGCCGCAGGCGGTGAAGATCCAGTACCGCGAAGACGGGGCCTGGAAGGACGCCTCCGGCGTCACCGTACCGGCTCTCGGCCAGGGCATGAACACCATCACCCTCGACACCGCCGTTTCCGACGCCTTCCGATTCGTTTTTACGCCCGCCGAGGGAAAAGCCCTCTCTTTCTACGAAATCGAACTGTTGGAGCGGATCCCCCTGACGCCCGCCGCCGAAGTGACCGGCTATAAGTATATCTCACCCGACAACGCGGCCGTCGTGATCCTCGACGCCGCCAACCGCTCCGACGCGCCGGCCGCGATCCGGATCGAGGTGACGCCCCTATATAACGCCTCTGTCTCCGGCGACCGGTTCACCGGCGCCATTGACGGCTTCACGCTCCTGACGGCCGGCGACGGCGCCTTTGCGCCAGCCGACGGAAAGCTGGTCGCCGAGCTGACGCTCGGGCCCGGCGAAACCCGACAGTTCCGCGCGGTCACCGCCTTCGCCGACAACGCCGAAACGGCCGGAACGGCGCTGTCCGGTCTGCTTTCGTCCTCCGATCCGCTGACCGATCAGAAAACGGCGTTTCTTGGCTGGTTCGACGAGAACGTCCCCTACGCCGATCTTCCCGACGAGACGCTGAAGCAGATCTACTACTACCGCTGGTATCTCTACCGCAGTCATCTTCGCCGCCTGGCCGACGGCACCTATACCGTGACCGAATTTCTCCCCTACGTTGGCTGGTCGGGCCCCTATAATACCATCAACATGGCGCTCGGCGCACACGCCGACGAAGGGCGCTGGATCAGAGACAACCGCTATCTGCAGAGCGCCCTGACCTTCTGGACCGACCGGGAGGGACAGCAGAACGCCCGCTCCTTCTCGACCTGGCTGCCGACAGCTTTCTATCAGTATTATCTGGTGACCCGCGACGAGGCGGTAACCGACCGGCTCGACGCGCTGAAGGCCGACTACGCCGCCTGGGAGGCAGGTTATTACGACGCAGGGACCGGACTCTTCTTCTCTAACAGCGGCGTCGACGGCATGGAGAATTCGGCCGTTCATCCCAACGACTTGGGGAAGGAGGGCTACCGTCCGACCGTGAACGCCTACCGCTACGGAGACGCGCTGGCGATCGCCGCCCTCTGCGAACTGACCGGCGATGCCGAGGGGGCCGCGCTGTATCGCGGA
>JAEEGL012610990.1_pt1 | contig 15000 bp, 11 predicted proteins | sample 9134231 | NCBI WGS metagenome assembly JAEEGL01 (sample SAMN16246548, study PRJNA631951) | gut metagenome | biome: gut microbiome; feature: rumen; material: fiber-attached | host: Bos | place: Iran: Karaj | collected 2018-10 | reverse complement strand
GATACATTGGAAAGAATACATAAGGCAGATGAAAAGGGTGAGATATGTGTAAAAGGATCCTGCCTTGCATTGGGATACTACAGAAATCCTGAGCAGACAGATCTGGCATTTGTCAGAGATCCGGAAGTTACTGCATATACGGATCTGATGTACAGGACAGGAGATATCGGATATTACGATGAATCAGGCAATCTATACTATGCAGGCAGAAAAGATCACCAGATCAAGCATATGGGACATCGTATTGAAATGGGTGAGATTGAGACAGTGGTCAATGCCATTGAAGAGATTAAGATGTGCTGTGCTGTATATAAAGAGGCAAAAGAGATGATCTATCTTTTTTACAGCGCTGATGAGGCCTGCGATGATGTCATTATAAAGCAGATCAGAAAGTGCCTTCCTGCCTATATGCTTCCCAATAAGTTTGTGTATATGCGGGAACTGCCTATGAATGCTCATGCCAAGATAGACAGGAAAAAGCTGGCGGAGCAGGAGATTTAATAAAATGGTTTATTCCTTTTCTTTTTTGCTGTTCGTAACAGTGCTTTTAATTGCATATTATTTTGTGTTCAGGAACCATCAGTGGATTGTGCTCCTGGTGGGGAGCCTTGCCTTTTATCTGTATATGGGCAAGGCTTATTCAGTTTTTTTGGCTGTCACGATGGTGATGACTTTTTTTGGTGCCAAAAAGCTGGAGCAGCTTACTGTCTTTCAGAAGAACAGTATAAAAGAAAATAAGGAGATCTGGTCAAAGGAAGAAAAGAAAGCTTTTAAAGCCATGGTTTCCAAAAAGAAAAGGATTCTTTTGACACTAATTGCAATTGTCGCCTTTGGGATGCTGATGGTATTTAAGAGCAAGAAATTCCTGCCCTTTAGCTGGCTGATCCTTCCTCTTGGAATGTCTTTTTATACATTCCAGTCCATTGGATATCTGATCGATGTCTACAGGGGAGATGTAAAGGCAGAGAAGAACTTCCTGCACTACGCCCTTTTTGTGTCATATTTTCCACAGATCATTCAGGGACCCATTAACAGATTTGATAAGCTGCAGCACCAGTTTTTTGAGAAACATGAATTTGATTTTGTGCAGATAAGATCCGGCCTCTGGCTCTTTTTGTGGGGACTGTTTAAAAAACTTGTGATAGCAGACAGGTTGGCGCTGTTTGTAGGCAATGTTACCGAGCGGAATGATGCGCCGGGTTCCATTGTGGTGGCAGCAGTTTTCCTGTTCAATATTGAACTTTACGCTGATTTCTCCGGGGGAATAGATATGGTCCGCGGAATTTCAGAAATGTTTGGAATTACACTGGCTGAGAATTTCAACAGACCTTTCTTTGCTACAACAATAGGTGATTACTGGCACAGATGGCATATGTCCCTCAGTAACTGGATCAGAGACTATGTCTTTTACCCTCTGGCATTTTCTAAGACCTACGCCAGTGCTTCTTCAAAGCTCTCCAAGAAAAATGCCCATCTGGGAAAAACTATCCCGGCGGGAGTCGTGTCTGTCATCACATTTTTGCTGATCGGACTCTGGCATGAGCTTAGTTTTGCCTATATCGCATATGGACTGTGGCATGGCTTTGTTATGGCAAGTGCCCAGATATTTGAACCTATTTTTAGCTATTTAAACAATCTCTTTTCGTTGAAAAAAGAGAGTTATGCCATGAAGCTCTTTGGAAGAGCAAGGACCTGGATTCTGATCTCCATTGGAGAAATGTGCACTATCACCGGCTCTTTTGCGGGATTTTTAAGGCTTCTTCACCAGATATTCCATGATTTCCAGTGGTTCAGAGTTGTCACGGATATTGAGCTCTTTAGCCTGTCCTACAAGGATTTCTTTGTGGTGGGCGTGGGTGTGATCATCTGGTATGTTGTCAGCGTAAGGCAGGAAAACGGCATGAAGATCCGTGAGCATATCGCTGCGCAGCCTTGGCTATTCAGATACGCACTCACTGCAGGTGTCATAATGATAACCCTGATCTTTGGAATCTATGGATCATCTTATAACGCTGCCGACTTTATTTATGGAGGTTTTTAATATGAAATCGAGATCAATAAAAACCTTTGTGCAGTTTGTGGTAGGCGTTGTGCTGCTGGCGCTGATGATTCTGTATGCATCAAAGGTTCTGGAAAGAAAAGATGCTTATGTGAAGTACGAAGCTTTTTTCAGAGAGGAAAATGATTTTGATGTGCTCTTCTTCGGAAGCAGCAACATGCAGCTCATGGTAAATCCGCTTCAGCTCTGGAACGAGCATGGGATTACCTCCTACAATTTCGGCAATACTTCCGAGAGATTGCCGGTGACCTACTGGACAATCAAGAATGCTCTTGAATATACAAACCCCAAGGTGGTTGTCATCGAAGTCAGCCAGTATGGTGAGACTTTAAAATACAAGGATATGTACAGTGTACATCTTGCCTGGGACAGATTTCCTCTTTCTATGACTAAGATAAAGGCTGTCTATGATACTCTCAGCCCTTCGGACCCAAGATATGAACTTTTATTTGATTTCATAATTTACCACGACAGATGGTCTGAGCTGACGGCGGAGGATTTTTTGGGAAATTTTTCCAAGCTGAGAGGCTATACCGTAAACCGTGAATATATAGTCTATGAGCGGCCTGAGTATGAATATCGCATCGACAGTGCTGCTCCGGAGACAGAGGGTGTAAGATACCTGGAAAAGACTGTAGAGGAACTTCAGGCAGCAGGAATACAGGTGGTGTTTGTTCATTCTCCCGAAGTAAACAGTGAGGAGAAACAGGCCAGAATTAATGCTGCTTCAGTTACAGCCAAGAAGTACAACGTTCCGTTTATTGATTTCACGGTAATGGAAGATTCTGTTGTTGATTATGCAACAGACATGTCAGATACAGATCACGTTAACATACAGGGAGCATCAAAGCTGACTCATTATCTCGGTGAATTCCTTGTTTCTAATTATAACCTCGAAAGCCATTCGGAAAATGCAGCTTACGAGGAGTGGGATGCGGATTATGAGCAGTTCAGAGCTGAAAATGAAGGGGCCGAGCTAAGAGAGGTTACACCGGAATAAGGCAAAGCTGTTTGCTTAGGGCTGGAAATATAAGATTTTCAGAATGTTTGCCGCTGCAAGCAGCAATGTTACTCCAAGGCACAACCATTTTGCCCAGATATTTTTTCTTACTGCATAACCCATAAGAACAGCTTCACTCATGACAATATGCTCAATGTACCTGTAGTTCATTGAGCATACATAAGGATTCTTAAAGGAAAAAATATAATAACTTATCAGGGTGACAAGCGTGAAGGTTCCAAATACGAGCTTTGCGGAAATTGTAAATACATAATCATTTAAAGCATCACTCATTACCATGTTTTTGGGAGGAACGCTTTTCTCTGATTCTCGCCAGTTAACCAGTAATAATATGAATGACACCGAGAGGATGATAGTTATAATTATTCTCAACAGCAATATGATATAGGATAGTTTTCTTACCTCGTCATCTACATATGACCAGACCCAGAGGTCGTTAGCGCTGGTTTTGATCAGCAGAGTCAACGGATTGATGTCGATTGCATCCGTATTGGTTCCTGCAAATGTATAGAGATATTTGAAGTGCGCAGGGGAAAAATCCATAAGCCTTTGAATAATAGTCTTTTCGCCAATATAGCCACTGACAAGGCTGGGGTCACTTATATCCCAGTTAAAGCTGAATGGAATATCCCATTTTATCCTCATCCATAAATACCACCCAAGGCTTAGGGGGCCGGTAATTAGGAACAGGCTGGCGATGGACACTGCATTGCTTATTCGGCCTAACAAAAATTCAAGTATAATAACTGCAGCAATTGGAATAGCCAGTAGTGCTGCAGATTTTTTTGTCCACATGGCAAGGATAAAGATTACAAGAAGAAGCAAAATATAGATTGTTCCTTTATGATCGACCAACAGCTTTCTGCCGGAAGGAAAAAGAAAATCATCCGTCAATGAACCGGTTGATTCGATATACCTAAGGATTACATAAACAGCTGAAATAACCAGCATTGTAATCAGGGCATCATTGTTAATGGTTGCAGATCTAAAGAGAAAGCTGGGATGAAAAGCCGCCATAAAAAGACCCATGTTCCGCGCATGGGTATCGGAAAACAGCAGACATAGTATTTTCCAAATAAAGAATATTGAAAGTGTTACATAAAAAAGAGGCAGTTGCTGTGCTATCTCAAAGTTTCCTGCTTGAGATGGGAAAAGTGCCCATACTACCTGAAGGAACTTGGCTGAGATAAAGTAATGAAGAGGTGGGTGCCAGAACTGGTCTACCTTACTAACGTTAAAATCAGGGAAACTGTTATGCTCAAGAAAGTATGCGATGTAACCGAGATTTCCGGCTTCAAAAGGGATTCCTCCATCGTGCTGGTTCCTGTAGACTGAGATGATGGATACATAGTATGCTCGAAATATAAAGCTTGCCACCATGATTACTAACGGTACTATATATGAAGTTATGTTACTAAAGAGCTTTTTCATTTTATATAATATTTCTTGTATAATTTTTTCCTATGATATTACAATACAATAAAAATTATTGCCACAAAAATATTCTATGGTACCTTATAAGAAAGATAAAAAATCACTAATTGATTTAGAAACATGTGGATACGGCAATGAACATAACTTTTCTGAAACTATACATAACAAATGAATTAAGTGGCAGCTTCTATAATTCGCAGGAAATCGGACTCGCAAAGGCAGTGACAGAGGCCTATCCGCAGCATAGGGTTAGCATTGTCCTTTTGAGCAGATCAGAGAGCAGAGTGGAGCAGATCACAGACAGGGTGACACTTCATGTAGTGAAAGCTAAAGGCTTGGGACATCATGGAATCATTGACCTTTCGCTGTTAAAAGAACTGAAGACTGATCTGGTGCATCTGCTGGCCGATAATATGCTTTATGCACCGAATGTGATCAGGTATTGCCGAAGAAACGGCATAAAGTGTCAGCTGTATATAGGTACTCTTTTTACTGATAACAATAAGTGGTATCGCAAGGCTCTGGACAGGCTTTTGATGTCCAGGAATATTTCTGAGTACAGAAAGAGTGCAGTATATGTGAAGACTCCTGCAGTTCAGAAGCAGTGCAAAGAGTTGGGAATAAAGGCAGAACTGGCTCCGGTCGGCTTAAATAAAGAAGATGTGATTCCATCTGAAAAAGCGATGCCGGATATAAGGCAGCAGTATGGGATTCCCGAAGATAAGCAGGTCCTGCTGTTTGTGGGAAGGCTTGAAGAGTATAAACATCCTCTGGATGCTGTGGAGGTTCTTGGAAAGCTTGAACTTATCCATGAGAAGAAACATTCAGAAACTTTGGATGCAAATGTATTGTCTAAGTCAAATTACCATCTGGTAATGGTTGGCAGTGGCTCCCTGGATGGCGCGATTAAGTCCCGGATTTCTGAATATGGCCTTGGTGATTCGGTAACTTTCCTTCCTCGTGTGCCCAATACAGAAATGAAGCATCTTTATAAAGCCTGCGATTATTTTGTGAATTTCAATCCTGACGAAATATACGGTATGTCAATCCTTGAAGCTATGGCCCATGGTTGTCCGGTGTTTGCGATTAGTGCTCCGGGGCCTGAGTTCCTTATTAAGAACGGGGAGACGGGATTTATCTGTAAATCTGTTGAAGACATGGCTCATAAGGTCGAAAAAATAAGGGAAAATGAGTCTGCAAGGGGTGAAATACTATCTCGGGCAAGGAATTATATTACAGAGAATCTCACCTGGGACAGGCTTGTTGATAATTTCTTATTATTTAAGGAAAAGGCGTAATTTTTTGTGATGTTTTATCAATGAGAATGTGTTAAACTAACCTTGGCATTTTATGGTCACTCGGGGGAGAGTGGTAAATAAGTGACCTTAAGCGGAAAGAAAAAGGGAGTTTGGTATGAGTAACAAATACAGAACATTTCAGACCTATGCACTCTGGGCGATAGATATGGCGTGCATAGTTATTTCTTATGTGTTCACTACGTGGCTTCGTTACAACAGCAATAATGACTGGGGTGACAAGACCCTTCACTACATGGTATGCGTGGTGTTCTTACTATTTTGTACCGGTTTTGCGCTGCTGGCAGACTGGAACAGAGACTTTTTGACCAGAGGATATGTGGTTGAACTGTTATCAGTTATCAGGCTGGTGGCTATCATCATTATTCCATCAATTACAATGGTATATTTCCTTGACTGGTCAAAGTATCTGTCACGTTTTGTAATCCTTAATTTTATCTGGATAGATATTGTTCTTACATTCGTGGCCAGACTTCTTTTCAAGAGTGCCTTTAGGAAACATATTTCCAGTGATCAGAACGTTATCAAGGTGGTTGTGGTTTCTGAGAAGGAACTCATGGATAAGACTGTAAAAAATCTTATCAAGAGTGGATCTACCGTTGGTTACAAGGTTGTTCGAGCTTATTGTGTTGATGTGGACAAGAACAGTCCGGAAGCTAATGACGACTGGTATATCGACGAAGTTCACGTTCATTATGGTATGGATAACCTTACCGAGCGTCTTATCACAGATCCATTTGACGAGGTATTTATTAACACCCCTAATATTCCTCAAAAGGATATGGAGGACATCATCCTTGGCTTTGAGGAAATGGGTGTCACAACCCACTACAATTTGGAACTTCCTGATCTGGGAAAGGCTGTTTCAGTTGTTGGGGATTTCCTTAACTACACGGTTATTTCCTACACCATGTTCCGTTCCAGCTATAAGAGGCTCTTTATAAAAAGAGTGGTCGACATAATCGGCGGCTTTGTAGGGCTGGTGCTTACCGGAATTATTACAATTTTCCTTGCTCCTGCCATTAAGCTTGATTCTCCGGGGCCGGTTTTCTTTTCTCAGACCAGAATCGGTAAGAACGGCAGACGTTTTAAGATCTATAAATTCCGTTCCATGTACATTGATGCAGAGGAGCGCAAAAAGGAGCTTATGGATCAGAATGAGATGAGCGGCCTTATGTTCAAGATGGAGGATGATCCTCGTGTTACAAAGGTAGGAAAATTCATTCGCAAGACCAGTCTTGATGAGTTCCCTCAGTTCCTCAATGTTCTTAAGGGTGATATGAGCCTTGTTGGCACAAGACCACCGACAGAGAACGAATTCCAGGAGTACAACGAGCATTACAGAAGACGTCTGTCCATGACTCCGGGACTTACAGGAATGTGGCAGGTTAGCGGCAGAAGCGATATTCAGGATTTTGATGAGATTGTTAAGCTTGATCTTAAATACATTGACAACTGGAGCCTTACAGAGGATCTTAAGATCCTGCTTAAGACTGTAGGCGTTGTACTTTTCAGCAAAGGCGCGAAGTAAACGATACTATTAAGAAGACTATGAACAGTTTTGATAATAAATTTGACAGAATAATAATTGGAGCCGGATTATATGGCCTTTATGCGGCATTGTTCTGCGCAAGGCGTGGCCTTTCTGTTCTGGTGTTGGAAAAAGAACCCGATGCCTTCAGCAGGGCTACCTACGTAAACCAGGCCAGGGTCCACATGGGATATCATTATCCCAGGAGCCTTTCTACGGCCATGAAATCTGCAGGATACTTTAAACGCTTTGTGGATGACTACGGATTCTGTATTCACAGTAAATTTGATCAGATCTATGCCACCTCGGAGAACTTTAGTTGGACCAATGCCCAGCAGTTTAAGGATTTCTGCAAGGCTGCAGGTATAAGATGCGACGAAGTTCCCGCTTCAAGATGGTTTCAGTATAAGATGTGCGACGGGGCATTTTTTACAGAGGAATATACCTATGATGCTCATGTGCTGAGAGATTATTTTGTGGATGAACTGGCGAAACACTCAAATGTGACCATCAAGTACAGCTCAGAGATAAAAGAAATAGAGCAGGGCGCAGATGAGTATCTGATCAGGCTTAAGTCCGGCGAGGAATTCAGATCCGGATTTGTGCTTAATGCCACCTATGCATCGGTAAATCAGATACTTGGAAAAGTGGTTTCAAAAAACGATTCAGTTAATGATGATTTTGCCATAAAGTATGAACTCTGTGAGATTATCCTGTGTGATGTGGATGATAGTTTAAAAGGCGTCGGACTTACTGTGATGGATGGTCCTTTCTTTTCCATCATGCCCTTTGGCCTTACAGGAACCCATTCCCTGACATCGGTTACATTTACTCCGCATTCTACCAGCTATGACAAGGTTCCGACCTTCAGCTGCCAACAGGGCTCAAGCTACTGCAGTCCGGTAAGTCTTGGCAACTGTAACCGCTGCCCCAACAAGCCGGAAACTGCCTGGGAATATATGAGCCACCTTGCAAGGAAATATATTAAGCCTGAGTACGGCTTCAGGTATAAGGAATCTCTTTTCTCCATGAAACCAATACTTAAGAGTTCTGAGATTGATGATTCAAGGCCAACGGCCATAAAGGTATATTCGGATAAGCCAACCTTTATAAGTGTGCTGTCAGGTAAGATCAATACTGTATATGATCTGGACAGTTATTTATGACGCCAAAAGAGTGAGAAAAATGGAAAATAAATTTGTATCATTGGTTGTTTATCTTCATAACGAAGAACAGACTGTTGAGAATTTTTTTGATAATGTCATTCCATGCATTAGTGACCTTTTCCAGAAGTATGAGGTTATTTGTGTGGATGATGCCTGCAGTGACGGAACTGTGGACAGGATCAAGAGTTATGCCCATGCGAAGCACTTAGAGGGTATCGTATCGGTTATTCATATGGGCTTTTACCAGGGCGTTGAGCCTTCCATGAACGCAGGAAGGGATATAGCCATTGGGGACTTTGTTTACGAGTTTGACCACATTGTGGTGGATTATGAAAAGAGCCTGATCAGTGATGTTTATCAGAAGATGCTTGAGGGCTATGATATTGTGGCAGCCTCCGGACTTCATAAGGGGAGACCTACATCCAGGCTGTTCTACGATCTATTTAATAAATTCAGCAAGTCTTTTGCCAAGATTGGTCCGGAGACCTTCAGGATCATCAGCCGCCGCGCCATAAACCGAATAAAGACCATAGGAACTCACATCCCTTACAGGAAAGCGGTTTATGCAAACTGTGGCCTTAATATGACGACCATCAGTTACAATGTGGTATCTGATCCCAGCGGCAACAATTCAAAGGCAAGTTTTTCGGAAAGAGGAGAACTGGCTCTTGATTCATTCATCTATTTCACAAATATAATGGAGAAGATTTCAGCCTTCATAAGCGGTGGATTCCTTATCGCAACGATGTTCTGCCTGATATACTCTATTATTGATCATTTCTTTGGGCAGAATATTGTTTCCGGTTGGCCATCCCTTATGAGTTTTATGTCCATCGGATTCTTTGGAGTTTTTGCGCTGCTCACAATCATTCTGAAATATCTGTCAGTAATGCTGAATCTGATATTCAGGCAGCAGAGATACATGGTTGCCGATATTGAGAAAATAGTAGGAAAGTAAGAAGTAATATGAATATAAATATATTGTTCCCGGTTTTGAACGAACATTTACGCCTTGAAAAAGGTATTGATAAGTGTGTGGCTTATATGAGGGAAAATGTGAAGATTCCTTATAAGCTCACAATTGTGGATAACGGTTCCGATGATGATACTCCGGATATTGCAAGGATGCTGGAAAAAAAGTATGAGGAAGTGGAGTACGTTCGTATAGAGGAAAGAGGTGTCGGAATAGCATTTAAGACCGGCGTTCTTCGTACAACAGCAGATATCGTTGGATATATGGACATTGATCTTTCTACGGACCTCTCATACCTTAATAAGACCATTGAGCTCTTTGAAAAAGATAAGAGACTGCAGTATGTTAATGGCTCCAGATTCAGCAAGCAGTCCAAGACCCATGGCAGAAAGTGGTATAGAAAGATCACATCCGCAGGGTTGATCGTGATTCTGAAGACTGTGTTTGGAATGAAAGCTACAGATGCACTTTGCGGCTTTACATTCCTTAGGACGGATGCGGCAAAGAAGTTGGTGAAGCAGTGTTCAGACGACAAGGGGTGGTTCTACACTGTTGAGCTTCTTCTTAGAGCTGAGCGCCAGGATATGAAGATTCTGGATATGCCTATCGAGTGGGTTGAGGACTATGACACCACTGTAAATGTGCCTAAGACCATTAAGAATTATATAATTCAGATCTTTAAACTTAAGAGATTATTCAGAGAAGAGAGGCGTTACGCCAAAATGTCGTAACCGGTGTATTGTAGGGCTAATGCTCTTGTTGGTAACTACATTTGAGAGGGAAGTATATGTTAAAGAGAATAGATTTATCCAGGGATTATAAAAAACATGAAGCTGAGTATCAGGCAGCAATCAAGGCCTGCTGTGAAGATACTGCTTTTTCCGGCGGCAAATATGCGGATAAGTTTGATAAGGAGTTTGCGCAGTTTCTTGGAGTTAAGTATGTACAGGGCCTTAACAACGGCACCAGCGCGCTGCACTGCGCCATGGCAGCTCTTGGTATCGGTCCGGGGGATGAAGTTATTGTTCCTGCCAACACATATATTGCGACGGCCTGGGGCGTAACTTATTCGGGAGCGACACCTGTTTTTGTTGACTGCACAGCGGATACCTGGGAAATCGATCCTTCTAAGATTGAGGAGAAGATAACCGATAAGACGAAGGCAATCATTGGAGTTCATCTTTATGGACAGCCCTTTGATTTTCCTGCGGTAAAAAAGATTGCTGATAAGTATAATCTTTTTGTGGTTGAGGACTGTGCTCAGGCCCACGGTGCAAAGGTAGAGGGTAAGATGGTAGGAAGCCTTGGCGAGATCGGATGCTTCAGCTTTTACCCGGGAAAAAATCTCTACGCCTTTGGAGAAGGAGGCGCTGTTTCCACAAACAACGCTGAATATGACCATTACATGAATGTGATGAAGAATCAGGGCTGCGAAGTCAGATATTATCACAAGATGATCGGATATAACTACAGACTTGAGGGTGTTCAGGGAGCAGTTCTTTCTGTTTCCCTTAAATATCTTCCTGAGTGGACAAAGCGCAGACAGGAAATCGGAAAGAGATATCTTGCTGAGATCACAAACCCTAAGTTTACTCTTCAGGCTCATCCTGAGAATACAGAGCCTGTTTTCCATCTTTTTGAGGTGGAGGTTGAGGGAGATCCGGAAGACTTCCTTGCTTACATGAAGGAAAAAGATATTGAGTGCAATCGTCACTATCCTGTTCCCTGTCATTTACAGGAGGCTTACAAGGATCTTGGTTACAAGAAGGGGGATTGCCCTAATGCGGAGTATCTTGCGGAGCACTGCGCTACACTGCCTCTGTTCCCTGAGATGACTGATGATGAGGTTTCTATGGTCATTGAGGCGGTTAACGCATATTGAGAGGCTGGCAGATAATAGTGCGCGTCATCTGTCAGTATGCGTATGAATTGAAGGAAATTTGATGTTTACATACTCGCTTCCAAAATGGAATAAAAAATTAAATACAAAGACGCTGAGTATTGTAGCTACCGTGATCTATATACTGACCACATTGCCTCTTCTGATAGTTGGCCTTTATAACTGGCCTTCTGCGGATGATATGTCACTGGCTTTGGAGACCTACAGGTGCTACAAGTCTACAGGAAATGTAATTGCCACTTTTTTTACCGCCTTTAAGGTTGGCTTTAACGAGTACATGAACTGGATGGGGTATTATTTTTCCAATGTGATGTTCTGTTACAGCCCAAGTATTTTTGGAGAAAAATGGTACGCTTTGGTGGCGCTTGAAATGGTAGGAATCCTTACCTTTGGAGTATGCTATTTCTTTAATGCGCTTTTTGTGAGAGCACTTAAGGCTGATAAACAGCTTTCCAATATAGCTGCCATGCTGACTCTTACAGTGATCGTGCAGTGTATGCCTGTGGGACTGCCAAGAGTTGAAGCATTTTACTGGTTCAGCGGTGCCATAAATTATATGTTTATGTTCAGCATGGCTTTGTTCTGGCTTGGACTTATGATCAGGACCGTCTATGAAGAGAATCCCAAGGCGAGATTTCGTAAGCTCTTATGGGCCTGCTTCTGGGGGTTCTGGCTTGGGGGCGCCAATTATATGACAGCTCTTCAGTGTGCAATCTGCAGCGCCTTGATAATCGTGATATTTTTCATGTACAAAGCCGGTAAAGCTACTATTGAGTTAGATGGTGACAAAGCTGAAGCTGCCTCAAAAAATGCAGATCAGATTAAGTCCTTTGAGAGAATATGGATCCCGGCAACAATTAATCTTATTGGATTCATGGCATCCTGTTTTGCTCCGGGAAATGCCACAAGAGAAGCTCTGGTAGAGGGCTTTGGAGCAGTTAAGTCCATTTTTATTGCGATTCTTTACACCTACAACATGCTTATAGATCAGTTTACCAGGTGGGAGATTTTTGCGGCAGCAGCGCTGATGATAGTTGTTTCCTGGAAACTGACAGACAGTATAAAGCACAGGTTTCAACATCCACTGATTTTTACGGTTTTTGCCTTCGGTATGAGCGCCTCAAATATGGTGCCTCCTCTTTATGCCCTTTCAAATATTGAGGCCGGAAGGCTTAAGTCCATTATCTACGCAGAGTATGTGGTTCTTCTGATGTTGACTGTGTTTTACGTTACAGCCTGGGCAAAGCAGGCACTTTCCTTAAAAGAACAGGGACACAGAGAATTCTTTTCTCCGCTTCTTTCAAGTATGATCCTTGTATGTGTCGCTTTTATCATATTTGGTTCAGCTCTTTGTGTATATGATGACCCTCAGTATTATTCGGCATCTGCAGCACTTATGGATGTTGCATCCGGTGATGCTGCAACATATTTAAAAGAAAGTAAGGAAAGACTTGAGGTTTTGACTGACCCATCCGTTAAGGATGCAGTTCTTTTGCCTTATTCCAAGAGACCGGTAATGCTTAGCTTCGACGACATCACCGGGGATAAAGATTACTGGATTAACAATGTCATGGCTAGATACTACGAGAAGGACTGTGTTGTGGTCGGGGGAGATGGCTGATGGGGCTTAAGAAGGTTTTTAATCAGCTGGTATTGTTTCTCCTTCTGGTGGCATCAGCGGTTGTGTTTGTTGCCAGCTTTTTGACCACCATTTATTATGACGCCCATGTGGACGTGGATTTTCCACATTACAAGAAAGAGTCAATTGCACATCTCTTGATATCCATGGCTGCAGTATTTATTTTCTTTTGTGTAGTATACAAAAAGAAAATAATGACAACGGGAAAACTGCTGGTTGCGGCATTGATTTTCTGTGCAGTCTATTGTATGACTCTGATTTTATCAATAAAGCCGCTGCCGGTGGATGATTCAATGCTGATCGACGAGGTTCTTCTTCAGTTTTCATCAGGAGACTATACTTCGTTAAAAGGAGGCGGAGGTTATCTGTACACCTGGCCTTTCCAGCTTGGATATTTTTTGTTCGGGCAGATAATGGATAAGATTTTTGGGCACGGAAACTATCTTGCCTGGGATGTTGTGCAGGTAATCTGTATTCTGGTTACTGTTTTTCTCTTGTACAAGATAACCTGGGAACTATTTGAAGATAAAAGAATTTGCGGCATAATGGCACTTCTTAGCTTTGGAATGCTGTTTTTCTACAATTATTCAACCTTTGTCTATGGTGACATCCTAAGCCTTGCACCCCAGACAATGGCTCTTTATCTGATCATAAGGTTTGTTAAAAATGAGCGCCTTATATATGGCATATTGGCAGCACTTTTTATGGGACTGGCTGTTCTTCTTAAGACAAACTCTGAGATAGCAGTGATAGCAATTTCTATAATCCTGTTTTTCAGTACCTGGAAGGATAAGGATGAGGTTGGAGAGAACGGATACTGTTCCTACGAACTGATAGGAAGATTTTTAAAAAGAGTTGTTGTCATTGCTTTGATGGTGGTAGTAGTTTCCGTTTTTAAGGGAGCAGTAGATCAGTATTATTGTGAGCTTACAGGCCTTTCTGAAATTCCGGGAGGGAGCCCGGCAGTTTCGCACATAGTAATGGGACTTTCTGAGAGTGAGCTGGAAGATGGCTGGTATAACGGCTACAATTACAGGGTGTTTGCGGAAAATGATTACGACACTGAGCTGACAAAGGCTGCAGCAACTGAGGAGTTAAAGGAAAGACTACAGTTCTTTTCAGGCCATCCCGTGTACTTTGCTAAGTTCATGGCAAGGAAGTTTGTGACCCAGTGGGCAGATTCAGTGTGCATAACTACCCACAATCTGGATCTTGTCAGCAGGCATGTGGAGAATCCGGGAATTCTGAAGGACTTTATTGTTTTCGGAAATGGTAGTATTATTCTTAGATGGATTATGAATGTTTTCATGAGCGTTTGTTATCTTTGTGTACTGATATATTTGTTGGTGCGCGTAAGAAGCCACAGGATTCCGGCAAAAGAGATGCTTCTTTTGGTGCTGATCCTGGGCGGAATGACTTTCCATCAGTTTTGGGAAGGCTCATCAAGGTACGCCATGAGATATTATATTTATTGGGTGCCCTATGCCGCCTTCGGTATGGATGCCTTGCTTGGGAAATTAAGTACAATTCGTAGTAACAAGTAATGAAACCGGTTAAGGAGATTTTATAATGCCAATTAGAGTTAACAGTTTTATGGGTAAGTTTGGATGGTTCGCAAGAAAGCATTTTCCGATGCTTGCCAGCAACGCATATCTTAAGCTTCAGTTTGTAACCAGAAGTAAATCACAGAAGGCTTATTGTGACTACTTCCTGAATTCAAAGGAAGTGCCAATGCCCAATGTTGTAAATATCGAGACCATCAATAGATGTAATTCAACCTGTGCCTTCTGTACAGCCAATGTCCATGCTGAGAAGAGACCTCTTGCCAAGATTGACGATGATCTTTATAAGAATATCATCGATCAGCTGGCAGACTGGGGCTATAAGGGACACCTTACTCTCTATGGAAACAATGAGCCTCTTCTTGATACCAAGATCGTGGAGAGACACAAATATGCCAG
>JAEEGL011211123.1_pt1 | contig 15000 bp, 5 predicted proteins | sample 9134231 | NCBI WGS metagenome assembly JAEEGL01 (sample SAMN16246548, study PRJNA631951) | gut metagenome | biome: gut microbiome; feature: rumen; material: fiber-attached | host: Bos | place: Iran: Karaj | collected 2018-10 | reverse complement strand
CTGCTCCATCGCCTACAATTTGGCGAAACGCGGCGCAAAGAACATCGTCGTTCTCGAAAAAGGCTTCATCTGCTCCGGTTCCACCGGCGCCTGCGGCGCGGGCTTCCGCATGCAGTGGGGCACCGAAATGAACTGCCGCATGTCCAAATTCTCCACGGAGTTCTTCGAGCATGCAAACGATATCCTCGAATACGACGGCGATATCGAGCTCCGTCAGAGCGGCTATCTGATGATCGCCGATACCGAGAAGGAGCTCACCCAGTTCAGAAAGAACATCGAAGTCCAGCACGCCTGCGGCATACCCTCGCGCATGGTAACTTTGGAGGAGGCGAAGGAGATCGTTCCGCACCTCAACACCTCCATCCTCTCCGGCGCGGCCTACTGCCAGAAGGACGGCTTCCTGAACCCGCACAAGACCACGGACGCTTTCTATAAAGCCGCGAAGCGCCTCGGCGTCGAGTTCAACACCTATACCGAAGTCACCGGCATCAAGGTCGAAAAGGGCAGGATCGTCGGTGTCGAGACCAACAAGGGCTATATCGAGACCCCGATCGTCGTCAACGCCGCCAACGCGTGGGCCCAGGGAATCGCAAAGATGGTCGGCGTGGATCTGCCGCTGTATTCCGAGCGCCACCAGATCCTCGTCACCGAGCCCGTCGATCACATGCAGGATCCCATGGTAATGGCGTTCAACCTGAACCTCTACGTTCAGCAGACGCCGCACGGCTCGTTCATAATGGGCCGCAGCGATTCGTCCGAGCCCAGGGACCTCCGCCGCACCTCCTCCTGGCACTTCCTTGAGGAGATGGCGAAGACCATCGACAACGTGCTGCCCGCCATCGGCAGGCTCCGCGTGATCCGTCAATGGGCGGGCCTCTACAATATGTCGCCCGACCGTCAGCCCATCTACGATAAGGTGGAGGGCGTCGAGGGCTTCTACGTAGCCGTCGGCTTCTCCGGGCATGGCTTCATGTTCGGCCCCGTCACCGGAACGGTCATGAGCGAGATGATACTGGGGCTCGAGCCCACCATCGACGCATCCAGGCTGAAGCTCTCCCGCTTTGCGGAGGGCAACCTCTTCACCGAGCCTTCCGTCGTGTAATAGTTTTTCGGGAAAACGGAACGGGACGCCGCCTGCGTCCCGTTTCTTTTTATGCTGTTCGAACCGGTATCGAAAACAGGGATCCGGGGGAGATATCGGCGCAGGGCTGCGGATACGGCGTTGAAGCTTTGACCCGGGCCGCCGACTGTATCGGGCTAAAACCGTTCGGCGATCCGCGCGGGATACCCCTGACCTGAGGCGGGTCTTTAAGGGCCTGCCAAATGCGTTCGATCGGGTGAATAAACCCTTGCAGGACCTGTGAAAATGATGTAAAATATAATAAATTACTTTGTGGAAAGGGCCGCGGCGGATGAAGCTTTTTATGCTCGATATCAGTGACGTTTGCGAAGATGATATCCGCGCGGCAGGAGCCCTGTTCCCCAAACGCTTTGAAAGGGCTGCACGCTTCTCCAACCGCAGGGACGGATACGGCGTGATCGCCGCGGGAGTTCTGCTTCACCGCGTGCTCGGCATAAAGGATGAAAGCGCCGTTCTTTATACCGCCGAGGGCAAACCGTATCTGGCGGAGGGTCCGGAGTTCAGCATCTCGCACAGCGGCGCGCGCTGCGTGCTTGCCGTTTCAGACGGCCCTATCGGCATAGATATCGAAAAGCTTGATGAAAGCAATCTCGTCGCAGCCCCGGCTGCGCTTGACGAGGAGGAGCTTGAATGGATCTCGCCCGCTCCGCTTGAAAGGTTCCACCTGTTGTGGACGCGCAAGGAGAGCATCTATAAGGCGTTGGGCGGCTATGACGACCCGAAGCGCATCCCCGCGCTCGAGGGGAAGATCCCGGAGGGCCTGCATATATGGAGCGTCATTTCGGAAGGATACGCGCTCAGCGTATGCGCCGGGGAGGAGATCGGTTTCATGGAGCCGATCGTCATCAAATGATAATAATATCGTAATCATAACACTATCGGAGGTAAATATGGATCATTTCCCACTCTCGAAGACGGAATACGGAATGTATGTCGAGCAGGTCGGCTCCGGCAGCACCGCATACAACAACCCCTTTGGCATCAGGCTTCCGGAGGGAGCCGATATCGAAAGGCTCAAGGCGGCTGTCTATTCGGTGATCGCCGCGCACCCGTACCTGAAAACGGGGTTCGGCGTGGATGAGAACGGCGAGGTCTATAAGTTCATCCGCGAGTGCGTGGTGGAGATACCCGTAGTAGAGGCGGAACGCTTTGAGATCTCGGAGTTCATCAGGCCCTTCGACCTGCACAACGAATACCTCTGCAGGTTTGCAATAGTCCTCACCCCGGCCGAAAGGCTGCTGTTCATGGACGTCCACCACAGCATATTCGACGGTATGGCCTTCGGCGTGTTCATGAAGGATCTTAACGCCGCCTACTGCGGCGCGGAATTGAAGCCGGAGGCCTTCACCGCAAACGACTTCGCCCTTGAGGAGAGGGAGCGCACCGCCTCCGAGGAGTTCGCAAAGGCGCGCGCTTATTACATGAGCGTGTTCGATGGCGTTGACGCCGATTCCAGCTTTTTTACGGATAAAAACGATCGCGCGCACACGGCAGCCGAATACAGGCGCGAGCTGGAGCTCGTGGATTCAGCCGGTTTGAAGGCGCTTGCGGAAAAGCATGGCGTTAAGCTGAGCACCGTATTCAACGCCGCCTTCGCGTATCTTCTTTCAAAGCATACGGGCAATTCGGAGGTCATCTATTCCACCGTGCATCACGGCAGGGACAAGAGGCTGATGGACACCATCGGCATGTTCGTAAAGACCTATCCCGTGCTCGCCAAGCTCAACGACGATATGCCCCTCGGCGAATACCTTAAAGCTCTTGACGGCGAGATCGAGCTCAATCGAAGGAACTGCCTCTACTCCTTCGCCGATTTCTGCGCCGAGACGGATCTGCATCCGAACGTGCTCTTCGCCTATCAGGGCGATATGTTCAAGACGCTGCCCTTCTGCGGGGGCGAAACGTTACCCGTCTATTACAGCACGCCCGACGCCAAGGAGGGCTTCGAGATGACCGTCTGGCGAAACGAGGGGCGCTTCAGCGTACACGCCATATGCGATCTCGATCTGTATGACGACGAGGTCGTCGCCGCCCTGCTCGAAAGCTACGAAAAGATACTTTACGATATGCAGAGCGCCGAAACACTCTCCGATATCGATATGCTGACCGACAGGCAGCTTGCATCGCTCGATGAGGCGAACTCCCTTGAAAGGGGATTCGAGGGCGGCGGTATCGTCGAAATGTTCAGGATGCGCGCTGCCGAGGCGCCGGATAAGACCGCGGTCGTCTGCGGGGAAGCGCGCCTCACCTACGGCGAGCTCGACAGGTTGAGCGAGAACCTTGCGGCGTTCTTAAAGGGAAGGGGGATAGGCCGCGAGGACGTGGTATCCATACTCATTCCCCGGTGCGAATTCATGGCCGCGGCTCCCCTGGGCGTTCTGAAATGCGGCGCGGGGTATCAGCCCCTCGATCCGAGCTATCCCCCGGAGAGGCTGGATTTCATGATGAAGGACGCCTCCGCAAAATACCTCATCGCCGACAGAGCCCTTATGGACAGGGTGCCCGGCTGCTCCTGCCCCGTCATCTATACGGACGAGATACCGTCCCTTCCAAATGCTGAAAAGCTCGATATCGTTCCGGGCGAACACGATCTCTTTATAATGCTCTATACCTCCGGCTCCACCGGCGTGCCCAAGGGCGTAATGCTGGAGCACGGCAATTTAAAGGCGTTCTGCAATTGGTTCCGCGATTATTATTCCATCGACGGGAGCAGCCGCGCCGCGGCGTACGCGAGCTTCGGCTTCGACGCCAACATGATGGACACCTACCCCACGCTGACTGCGGGGGCCGAGCTGCATATCATCGAGGAGGAAATACGCCTCGATATGCTTGCGATAAGGGATTATTTCGGCAAGAACCGGATCACCCACAGCTTCATGACGACTCAGGTCGGCCGCCAGTATGCGGAGCTCTTCCCCGATGCGGAATATCCGCATTACCTCTCCGTCGGCGGCGAAAGGCTCGTGCCCGTCGATCCTCCCGTGAGCTATAAGCTGTTCAATGGCTACGGCCCCACCGAATGTACCATTTTTGCCAACGTACACCCCGTGGACAGGCTTTACGATCGTGTGCCCATCGGCAGGCCGCTTTCCAACACCAGGCAGTACGTCGTTGATAAGCATATGCGCAGGTTGCCCGTGGGCGTGCCCGGCGAGCTTATCATTGCGGGCCATCAGGTCGGCAGGGGCTACCTCAACCGCCCCGAACAGAACGAAAAGGCGTTCATCAAAAACCCGTTCTGCAGCGAGCCCGGTTACGAGCGCGCCTACCGCACGGGCGACGTGGTCAGGATGCTGCCCGGCGGCGTCGTTGATTTCGTCGGCCGCAACGACGGTCAGGTCAAGATCCGCGGCTTCCGCATTGAGCTTTCGGAGGTCGAAAGCATCATCCGCAAATTCCCCGGTATAAAGGACGCGACCGTTCAGGCGTTCGACGAGCAGGGCGGCGGCAAGTTCATAGCCGCGTACGTAGTTTCCGACGAGCAGGTGGACGTAGAGGCGCTCAACGCCTTTATAATGAAAAACAAGCCCCCCTACATGGTTCCCGCCGTCACCATGCAGATAGAGCGCATACCGCTGAACCAGAATCAAAAGGTGAATAAGCGCGCCCTGCCCGTGCCCGAGAAGAAGGCGGAGGAGGTCGTCCCCCCGAAGAACGAGACCCAGCGCAGGATATTCGAGCTTGCCGCCGGGGTAATCGGCTCGCGCGCATTCGGCGTCAACACCGATCTTTTCGCCGCGGGGCTCACCTCGATAGGCGCGATCAAGCTCAACGTGCTGCTCTCCAAGGAGTTCGGCGTGCCCGTTTCAATAGGCGATCTGAAGGAGAACGGCACGGTCGAGGCGCTGGAAAGCTTCCTTGCGGGCAGCGAAGCCTCCGAGCAGTACGAGGTGCTCTCTGACTACCCGTTGAGCGAGACTCAGAACGGCATACTTGTGGAGTGCATTTCCAAGCCCGATTCCACCGTTTACAATATCCCGTACCTCTTTAAGCTCTCCCCGAAAGTAGATATTGACAGGCTCAAAAAGGCTTTGGAGGATACGATAAACGCCCATCCGTATCTGAAGATAAAGCTGTTCGTCGACGATGACGGCGAGATCCGCGTCTGCCGCGACGATCCCAAGCTGCCCGCGGCGGAGATCGTCGAGACGGATTCCCTGCCCGATCCGCTCGTGACCCCCTTCGAGCTGTTCGGCGGCAGGCTCTACCGCATGATAATCTACAAGACCCCGGAGGCGAATTATCTCTTCCTCGAGCTGCATCACATAATCTGCGACGGCACGAGCGAGGCGATACTGATAGAGGATATCAATTCCGCCTACGCCGGCGATGAGCCCGAGACCGAAAAATACACCGGCTTCGAGGCCGTGCTCGATGAAAAGAAGGCCCGCGAAAGCGAGAAATACGAAAAGGCCAAGGCATATTACAACGACATGCTGGACGGCGTGGATCACGATTTCCTGCCGCCCAAGGACGTGCGCGGCGAAAAGCCCGCAACGGGCAGCGTTACTCTCGTTTCGGAGCTCGATATGGGCAGGATAAAGGACTTCTGCCGCATTAACAGGTTCACGGTCAACGCCTTCTTCAACGCGGCGTTCGGGCTGCTGATATCAAAGTACAATTTCAAGAACGAGGCGCTGTACGTCACCATCTACAACGGCAGGAACGATTCGCGCCTGGCGCGCTCCGTCACGATGCTCGTCAAGACCCTGCCCGTGCATATCGAGATAGACGGCAATAAGCCCGTCAGGGAGTTCATTTCCGCCGTCGGCGAGCAGCTCGTGAACAGCATGACCAACGACGTATTCTCGTTCGCGGAGATCTCCCGCGCATACGAGATACCCATGGACATAATGTTCGTCTATCAGGGCGAGAGCTTCACGTTCGATTCCGTAGGCGGCGAGCCCGCCGAGAGCATCCCGCTCGCCCTCAGCGATACCAAGGCGCCCATATCCTTCTACATTTTCGAAAAGGGCGGCAAGGCGGAGTTCCAGTTCGAGTATCGCAGCGATATGTATTCCGAGCGCTTCATGCGGGCGTTCTCCGAGTATTTTGAAAAGGCGGCGGCCGAGCTCATGACCCGCGAGCTAATAAAGGACGTCAGCATACTGACCGAGGGCGCAAAGAGGAACATCGCCCGCTTCAACGCTACCGAGGGCCCCGTGCCGGAGACCACCGTAAACAGGATTTTCGAGGCCGAGGTCGAAAAGCATCCCGACAGGATCGCGGTGATAGCCGACGGCAAAAAGCTCACCTACCGCGAGCTCAACGAGCACGCGAACCGCATCGCTCACGCGCTCATGCGCGAGGGCGTGCAGCCCGACGATATGGTCGGCCTCATGGTGCCGAGAAACGTATTTGCCTACGCCGGCCGGGAGGGCATATTGAAGTCCGGCGGCGCATTTTTGATGCTCGCGCCCGATTATCCCGACGACCGCGTGCAGTACATAATAGAGAACTCCGAGGCAAAGCTCATCGTGACCATGAGCGATATCGCCGAGGAGCGCGCGGAGCTGTTCAATAAATGCGGGCTCAAGGTGCTCGTGATCGAGGAGCTGATAAAGAGCGCGGAAACGGAAAACCCGGATCCCGCGGTAAAGCCGCACAACATCGCCTACTGTCTTTATACCTCCGGCTCCACGGGCAAGCCCAAGGGCGTTATGATAGAGCATCATTCGCTCGTCAACTTCGTGACGGAGAGCCCGTATAACCTCTACGCCTCCGGGCATCTGAAAGATTCGCGCGTTACCTTGAGCTTTGCCGCGCTCACGTTCGACGTATCGGTATTCGAGCACACAACGGGCCTTTACGGCGGCAAGACGGTCGTCATCGCCACCGACGACGAGATTCACAATCCCAATCTGATGGCCAAGCTCATACTTGACAATCACGTTGAGGCGAGCTTCTTCTCCCCGTCGTATGCAAGCAACCTGCTCGATTTCCCCGAGGCGGTGACTGCTCTGCGCAGCATGAAGTCGCTCATACTCGGCGGCGAGGCGCTGCCCGCTCCCCTTTACAGAAGGATGCGCTCTCTCGGCATAAATGCGGAGATATTCAACGGCTACGGCCCCACCGAAACTACCATTTTCATCACGGTCGATCACGTTACAGACGACAATATCACCATCGGCGGCCCCGTCGCCAACACCAAGCTTGCGATATTCGACAAGTTCGATAACGAGCTGCCGCCCTACGTGCCCGGCGAGCTGATACTCTGCGGGGATAACGTCGGCCGCGGCTACGTCAAGCTCGACAAGATGAATAAGGAAAAGTACATCTCCTTCGAGGGGCTGCCCGCCTACCGCAGCGGCGACCTTTCCAGATGGAGCCCCGAAGGAAAGATAATGTTCATGGGCCGCATGGACAACCAGGTCAAGCTCCGCGGCCTCAGGATAGAGCTCGACGAGATAGAGAACGTGATGAACACCTATCCCGGTATGCTCCGCAGCCTCGTGCTCGTCAAGGAATCCGAACGCGAGGGGCAGTTCCTCTGCGCGTACTTCACCGCGAGCGAGCGGATAGACGTTCAGGCGCTTAAGGCGCATATCAGCAAGAGCCTTGCCAAGTACATGGTGCCCTCCGTATATATGCAGCTCGATACGATCCCCATGAACAAGAACGGCAAGATAGACAAAAAAGCTCTGCCCGAGCCCGTTGTGGAGGGCGTGAAGCGCGAGATAAAGCGACCGACAAACGAGCTGGAGAGCAAGATAGTTTCCATATTCGCAAAGGCTCTCGGGCACAAGGAAATGAGCACGGACGAGGACTTCTTCGAAAGCGGCGGCACTTCGCTCTCCGCCTCCAAGGTCGCGATGCTGGCTCTCTCCATGAACCTGCCCATAGCCTATAAGGACGTTTTCGAGTTCCCGACCGCCGAGCAGATGGCAAAGCACCTCGGAGCGCAGAGCGCCGAGCCCGCGGAGGAGGAAAAGCCCGCCGAGCGCGAGGTTCACGAGAGCGCGCTGAGCTTCAACATAATCGAGCACGTGGATGAGATAAGCGCCGCAAGGCCCCTTGGGCGCGTGCTGCTCTCCGGCGCAACGGGCTTCCTCGGCGCGCACGTCTTCAAGAAGCTGATGGATCGCAGGATACCCACCGTCGCGTTCTGCCGCTCGGGCGAGCTCGATTCCGAAACGAGGCTCCGCGCAATGATGGCTTACTACTTCGATTCGCCTCTTGACGATGAGATAACCGGGCTGGTCAAGGTAGTGGACGCCGACATCACCTCCGACGGGCTGACCGATCTGCTCAGGGAGGAGAGTATCGACACCATCATCAACTGCGCGGCCTGCGTCAAGCATTTTGCCAAGGACGATATCATCGAGAGGATAAACGTGGGCGGGGTAGAGAACCTGCTGACGCTCGCCAAGGCGAAGAACGCCCGCTTCATTCAGATATCCACGCTCTCCGTCGCCGGCGAGGACGTCGACGGGGCATTCGATCCCTCGTTCAGGCTTCGCGAAAACGAGCTGGACCGCGGGCAGGATATCTCCAATAAATACATCCATTCCAAGTTCATGGCGGAAAGAGCCGTGCTGAATGCGATAGATGCGGGGCTCGACGCCAAGATAGTTCGCGTAGGCAACCTTATGGGCAGGCAGGAGGACGGCGAGTTCCAGATCAACTCCGTCACCAACAGCTTTATAAGGAGCCTGAAGGCGTACCGCGTGCTCGGGTGCTTCCCCGTTTCGTCCTGTGATATGACCGTGGATTTCTCGCCCATAGACGAGGTGGCGGAGACCATCATGCGCCTTGCCGAGACCGACAGCCGCTTTACCCTGTTCCATTGTGCAAACGCGCACGAGGTGCAGATGGGCGACGTGATAGAGGCCATGAACCGCTGCGGCTTTGCCATTGAAACAGTACGCGACGCGGTATTCAAAGAAAAGCTCAACGAGGCCATAGCCGACGAATCCCGCAGTATGCTGGTCTCCGGCCTTTTGACCTACTCTTCAAGCGACAGCCGCCTGCGCAGGTACATCAAGACGGATAATACCTTCAGCATCAAGGCGCTGTACCGCCTGGGCTACAAATGGCCCATCACCGACGAGGCTTACCTCACGCGAGTCATAGAATCGCTGGCTTCCCTGGGATTCTTTGACCGCAGCGATATTTAATGCAAATAAACGAAAGGAAATAAAGTGAAAATGGAAAAGAACAAGCTCAACGAATTCGCCGGATCCGAAGCCGAGGATATCGAGGTCTATGCCTCCGAACAGGACGAGTATGCGGGCTGTGAGGAAAAGTGCGGGTGCGAGACTGCCGCTGAGCCCGAAGCAAAGGAAACTTCCGTCGCCGTGAGCGGGGAGCTTGCGATCATAGCCCCCGTGGGCAGGCTCGATACTGTAACGAGCGCGGAGCTCAAGGAGCTGATCGCAGAATACGATATCTCCGGCCGCGATATCGAGTTCGATTTTTCAAACGTCGATTACATCTCATCCGCGGGGCTGCGCCTGCTCGTTTCCCTGCAGAAGCAGGCCAAGGCCGATGGGCACACCATGGTCCTGAGGAACACCAACGCGGTGGTCAACGAGGTGCTCCGCGTTTCGGGCTTTAACAAAGCCTTCACCGTTTTATGAGGTTTGGCATACAAAAAAAGCTTCTGCTGCTGATAGTGCTGCTTTCGTTCGCGCTGATAATCGTTTCGGTGATCATTTCATCGCAGCTTTACTCCGCTTCGCTGGAGCGAAGCATGCGCGAGACCTGCAGAGAGTCGGCGGTTTCGCTCGTGGATAATATCGAAACGATGCACGATACATTCCTTTCGGGCTATAAGAAAAAGATCGAGAAGGTGTATCTTGAGAACCGCGAGGAGCTTGAGCTCGTTGCCGAGGAGGGCTTTGAAAGCTACGACAAGCGCGAGGAATACTACAACGCCCTGACCGCAGGCGTTTTTCCGCCCAAGAACGGGTTTGGTCTTTCATATGAAATGGCTGTGTTCAACGGTGAATACCAAAGGCTGCGCGACGATATGGATATCCTTTCGTACGCCGGCGGCCTTGATCACTCCGCGCTGTTCTTCTACGATGCGGAACACGGCAGCATAGTTTATCTCATCGACCGTCAGCCCGAGGGTTCCGCGCTTTACAACTTCCCCGCGAGCATAGTCAAGCCCACGGATAAAAAGCTTGTGGATGCTCTGGAGAGCGGCGCGGGCGGGGAATTCATTTCAGACGAATTGTGTATTGCCGTCAGGCCCGTTTCGGGCGTTTCCGGCGACATATTCGTCATGTTCGCCAAGAAGACCGCGGATATCAAAGAGAGCGTAAAGCTGTTCTCGCTATACACCTTCGGCATACTGCTCGGAGCAACGCTCGTCATCGGGCTCGTTATGCTTCTGTTTGCAAAGAGGCTGATAGTCGATAACATCAAAAAGCTCTCGTCCGCTTCCGAAAGGTTCACGTCGCAGATAGGCGGCGGCATGCCCGAAAAGGTCGCCGTTTCCATCAGTTCAAAGGACGAGATCGGCGATCTTTCCGATAAGTTCGGCCTGATGCAGGATTCCATACTCGGCTATATCGGCACCCTTGCGGAGAAGACCTCCAAAGAGGAAAAGATGAATGCGGAGCTGGAGCTTGCGGCGAGGATCCAGGCCGAGTCCCTGCCCAAGGGCGGCTTAAAGAAGGGCGCTTACGAGCTGACCAGCTTTTTAAAGCCCGCAAGAGAGGTCGGCGGCGACCTGTACGATTACTTCATGCTGGACGATAAGCGCATGTTCTTCTGCCTTGCAGACGTCTCCGGCAAGGGAGTGCCCGCCTCGCTGTTCATGATGCGCGCGAAGGAACTGATAAGGGCGCACATTGTATCCGACGATACGCTTGCCGGGTTCGCATACAAGCTCAACAACGATCTATGCGCCGGGAACGAGGAGAGCATATTCATCACGGCGTTCTTCGGCGTGCTCGATATCTCTGACGGCAGGCTTTCATACCTGCGCGCAGGGCACGAGCAGCCTGTGCTGCGCCGCGGCGGCGAGGTAACAAGGCTTAGCGACGAGTCGAATTGCGTGCTGGGCGTATTTGAAGACATGGAGTATTCCGCCGACGAGGTCGTTCTGCAGCCCGGCGACGTGCTGCTCATGTTCACCGACGGGCTGAACGAGGGCATAAACGAGCGGGAGGAGGCCTTCGGCTATGACCGGATCGACGATACGCTGAAAAAAGCCGAGGGCGATATCAACTCCGCGATGTATGAAGCGCTCTGCAGCTTCTGCGGCGTCGCGCAGCAGTTCGACGACGTTACCATGCTGACGCTCGCCGTGGACCGCTCCAAAAGGATCGAGCTCGACCACCCCTGCTGCGAGGATATTCGCGCTGTGACGGACGCCGTCTTGAAGGAACTGAGCGGCTTTGATAAGGATCGCGTTTCCGAGGTCGGCATCATAATAGACGAGATAATGAACAACCAGATAAGCTATGCCTTCGCGGAAACGGAGCGCCCGCATATCTCCGTTGCGCTTGAAAAGAACGGGAGCGAGGCTGCGCTCACCTTTGAAGATAACGGCGCACCCTTCGATCCGACGTCCGACGTGACAGGGGATCAGCTTGAATTATCGGAAGGGGGCTTTGGCCTTGGGCTCGTAAAGGCTGTTTCCGACGTCACCCGCTATGAGCGCACGGACGGGATCAACCGCCTTACGGTGATCAAGAACATGCGTCCCTGAACCGAACCGGAACAACGTATTATAAACGATCGAAAAAAAGCCCGCATTTTGCGGGCTTTGCTTTTAGGCGGAGTCATTTCCGCCTCTTTGAAAACAGTTATAACGCGCCTTGAAGCATAAGCCTCAAAATGGGCTTTTCAGATCGTGAATGGGAAAACCGTCACGCCGCTTCATCAAGCGAATCGCTGTTGATCGGGAAGGTAAAATAAGTGTTGGGGTAGGGTTCGTCTTCAAGGGTGAAGTGCCACCATTCCTCATCCAACGGACGGAATCCGTGCTTCATCATTACATCACGCAGCAGCATACGCATAGCGTACTGCTCTTCCGTGATCTCGGTATAGTCAGGGTGGCTGAGCTCGCCGAAGTAGTCGAAGGTTCCTCCCATATCGACTTCCTGCTCCGTGCTCATATCAAACAGCGTAAGATCTACCGTGCTGCCTCGACTGTGGCCGGAGTGTTCCGCAATATAACCTTGCGGGAAGAGAACGACCTTGTCAAGATCGGGATAGAAGTATTCCTTCATACGGGTATCGTCCGTATCCAGCGCCCAGTTCATAAAGTGAGTAACGGCCATCTGCGGACGATAAGCGTCAAAGATCTTCAGCCTGTAGCCCATACCCATAAGCTCGTCGCTTACTTCCTTCAGCGCAGCGGCGGCCTCCTCGGTCAGCATGGCCAGAGGCTCTTCGTATCCGTCTATGCGTTCTCCCACAAAATTGTAAGTTGAATAGTAACGGATCTCCAGAATGACGTCCGGTACGGCTTCGCTCAGCAGAACAAAGCCGGAGGAGTCATCCGAAAGAACGATATCTGCTTCCTGCTCGGCAAACCACGCTGCCGTACGGGCGGCCACGTTTTTCTTCAGATTCGTGAAGAAAAACATATAGTCGTACAGGTGGTATGCTCCTTCAGGGAAGATATCGAGTCCCGGAGGATAATCCGCAGCGGTGATGTCGGTCACGATCAATTCGCCGCGGCTGCCGATATAAGCGCCGCAGAGAGCGGGAACAGGCTCCGCATCGGTTTGCATGACCGCGCCGAGGTTGAGCGATCTATCCGCAGGCGTGCCGTCGGTTTTCCAGTTCAGGGGGTTGATGGACAGCGCTTTCATCCCTGCGGGGATAATGATGGTTTCCGTCACGTTTCCATCCTCGCAGTCAAAGCTGATGACGGTGCCGACGTCTGTTTCTCCTGCCGCGGGAACGATCTGGGGATAGGCTTCGGTCATTTCTTCGGTAACGCTCCAGCCGATGGAATAAACGGCGACGAGTCTGTCGCGCAGGGCCAGCGATTCTTCGCTGTCTCCGCCGTAGTATTCTTTCAAAAGCTCCAGGCACATCTCTCCTCCCTGGGAGAACCCTGCGAGAATGATCCCGCGGCCGTCGTTTTTGTTGTCAAGATACCAGCGGAATGCGGCGGAAACGTCATCATAGGCGATCTGCTTTGCCTTCTCACGCTCCGCCTCCGGCAGATTATATGCGTTGATCGACATCTGCCTGTAATAAGGGGAGAACAAACGTCCCGTTTCTTCGTATATGCCCTTTTCCATATCAAGGGCGCTGATGAATCTCCCTTTAAGCTTTTCGTTTAGATCAAAAGAGTTTGTTTCGCTTTTTGTATCCACGGTCGGGCAGATCAGGAACACGTCGACAGCCTTGTCCTCGCCCATCTCAAAGTATGCCCAGTTATCCGTTGTGCTGTAATCCAGGGCAGCATACGTTTCGCTTTCATGATACTGTTCCGGCGCCCTGGTAATACCGTCTGCGTAGATTTGGGCAAAATCGTTTTTCATGGAGATGGGAATGAATCCTCTGGCTTCATACTCCGCGGACTTTTCCTCCCAGTTCTGAGCGCCCCACTCTCTGTCGCCGTCATCGGCGACGATCATATACGCCTGCGCAGGATACGGGTTCCTGCTGTCGATCGTATAATACATCATGCTGGTATCGCTTCCGCTGTTTCCGAAGGCAAGCACCGGCCGTTGACCGATCTCTCTTTCGATATAAATGGATTTGTTGCCGTTCAGGTTCTTCTGGATAAAGCCTCCGGTAATGACCAGCTCATCGCCGTTTTCATACTTGAAATCCATGTTCGACGAGACAGACTCATATCCCGCCTGCTTGACTTCGAAATCTGTGCCTATTACATGATCCGGCGTGACGTAATCCTTGATGGGGGAATTGTCGATGATCGCCCTGATGGTGGTGCGCTCCGTACCGCTGATCACGTAGATAGTGAAGCCGTTTTCATACAGATATTGAACGAGCTCCGCCATCGGAAGGTAGAAATTATCGATATACCGCATGTTGTTGAAGCTATCGGTATGCTTCTGCCCGAATTCGACTGCGTACTCGTATAATTCTTCGATCGTCATCCCGGCATAGGCTTTGGCAAAGTTCCTTGCCAGAGTTTCGTCCGCCGTATATCCGGGCTTAATGGCTGCGGCGATCTGTTTTAATTCATCTGAAACCCGTTCGGGATGATCGTGCAGACAAAACTCGATAAACATCATTGTATCGTAATATGTATAGTACGTTTCGCAAGTAAGCGTACCGTCCATATCAAATACGGCAATGCGATCCTTTTCGGGAATAAAGTCGGCTTCGTTTCCGGGATCGGTCACCTTGGCGACGTATTCCCTGAGGTCCTGCGCCGCAGAGGAATCCGACGACCAGTATGTCGTAAGAGGAGCGGCTTTCGTTTCGGCTTTTCGATTGGAAACGATTATGCCGATCACCGCTGCCGCGATCAGGGCAAATAGGATCGCCGCGACAATAATGGTCATTCTTTTGGTGTTGATGGTTTTCATCAAGTGAGCCTCCCTGTGTTTTACATTCTGTTTATGCCTGCCCCGCGTCTTTTTATGCGGAGCCGGATTTGTCGATCATGTGTATAATACCCGAAAAGCGTGAGCGTTTCAATACTCAATTCATTCCCGGCGCGATCCGACGCAGCGCTGAAACTTCCCGTGATGCCGGCTGCCTGCGGGACATATCCGGGCTTTTGCAAAAACAAAGCATGGTAATTGATACCATGCTTTGCTGCGGTCTGGCGCCGCGGGGGATCCTTATGTGTTTTTTCGGTTCAGTTCTGCTCCACGTCCATCATGCAGGCTGTGAGGAAGACGTTTTCGATCTGATCGTCGGGGGAGGTGCCGACGGAGGCCTTGGCTAAGAGGTCGAAGAAGTGGGCGGAG
>JAEEGL010608617.1_pt1 | contig 15000 bp, 13 predicted proteins | sample 9134231 | NCBI WGS metagenome assembly JAEEGL01 (sample SAMN16246548, study PRJNA631951) | gut metagenome | biome: gut microbiome; feature: rumen; material: fiber-attached | host: Bos | place: Iran: Karaj | collected 2018-10 | reverse complement strand
GTGTCGGCGTTGGCGATGTACTCCATGCCCTTGAGGGCCTGCTCCATGTTGATGGTGGAGTCCATGCTGCGCAACTGCTGACCCATACCGGCGCCGTAGAGGTCACCAAAAGCCATGCTCAACGAGTCCATTGCCTCGCTGCTGCCACCTGCGTTGCTGTTGCAGCCCACAAAACCTAAGGTCATCAGACCAGCTGCTGCAAATGCTAAAATCTTCTTCATAATAATAAAAACAAGTTTTTTTAATGAATTGAAATGTTGTTATAAAAATGTTTAGTTCTTTTTGTTAACCTTAATCAACTCGACATCAAAAATCAAGGTCGAGTTGGGGAGAATCTGGTTGCCTGAACCCTTCTCGCCATAAGCGAGCTCACTGGGGATGAAGAGGCGATATTTAGCGCCTTCGCGCATCAGTTGCAGGCCCTCGGTCCATCCGGGGATGACCTTGTCAAGACCAAAGGTGGCGGGTTCGCCGCGCTCAACGCTGCTGTCAAACACGGTGCCGCTGATGAGTCGTCCCGTATAATGCACGGTGACCTCATCTGTCGGGCCGGGTTGAGCTCCAGTACCTTCTTTTAATACCATGTACTGGAGGCCGCTCGCTGTTTGGGTAACACTGTCATTTTTTGCATTCTCCTCCAGGAACTCACGTCCCAGGGTTTTGTTGTCCTTGATATCGTCACCATAACTGGCTGTCACCTCCTCGGTGTCTTGGGTGCTAGTTGAGGTGTCGTTTCCGCCACAGCTCGAAATGCCTGTCATAAACAGGGCGGCGATAGCCATAAATAATACCTTCTTCATTTTATCTAAGGATTTCTTGTAAATAAGCTGAATTTACTTCTTCTCAACCTTGATGAGTTGAACGTCAAAGATGAGCGTTGAATTGGGCTGGATGGGACCTGTGCCGTGGGGGCCATAGGCGAGGTTGGACGGAATAAACAGCCTGTAAGCTGCACCCTCACGCATCAGTTGCAGACCTTCTACCCAACCGGGTATTACTTGTCCGACAGCAAAGGTGGCAGGTTCGCCGCGCTCAACGCTGCTGTCAAACATGGTACCGTCAATCAGTTTGCCTGTATAATGAACGGTAACCACATCGTTGGGGCCCGGCTGCAGACCGTCGCCCTCTTTTACAACCTGGTATTGTAGGCCGCTGGCGGTCACTTTCACGCCCTCGGTGTTCTTGTTCTTTTCAAGATACTCGCGACCCAATCGTTCGTTTTCCTCGGCGCCCTGTTTCTCCAGATTGGTGAAAAACTCAGTGACAATCTGCTTGGCCTCGTCAAAGGTCATCTTTTGTTCTGCACCTTCAAAGATGGCTCTCAAACCATCAGCAAAATCGTTGACATCCAGTTTCTTGATGCCTGAGCCAATGAAGTTTCCTCCCATGCTCAGACCTAAAGCATAACTCAATTTATCCATTGAAAAGTCTTCATTTTTTGTAAAAAAACGGTGCAAAGATAGTGATTTATATGATTGCATGTGCTTTTTTGGAAAAAAATTACTATTTTTGCTATCACATTATATAAATGGATCCTTAAAAAGACAAATGACTATGACTAAAAAGAAATTAGTGATTTCGAGTGGCGCTGGCATCAGTGCCGAGAGCGGTATTAAGACTTTCCGCGATGCCGATGGCTTGTGGGAGAATTATCCCGTGATGGATGTGGCCAGCCACGAGGGTTTCCTGCGCAATCCAGCGCTCATCCACAAGTTCTATAACATGTTGCGGTTGAAACTGCAGGCCTCAAAGCCAAATGCAGCTCACGAAGGGCTTGTGGAGCTGGAGAAGGACTATGACGTGCGGGTGATTACGCAAAATGTTGATGACCTGCATGAGCGTGCCGGCAGCAGCAGCGTGTTGCACCTGCACGGCGAGTTGATGAAGGTGCGTTCACTCCGCCGTGAAGAACGTGAGTATATCCTCCCTTGTGATGATTTGACCGATAAGGGCTTGGAAACCAGTGTGGACACGCGTGATCCGTACGGGGATCCGGTAAGGCCGCATATCGTGTTCTTTGGCGAGGCCGTGCCTAACATGGAAGCCGCTGCACAACTGGCCCACGATGCCGACATCTTTGTTGTCATTGGCACCTCACTGGTGGTTTATCCCGCTGCAGCGCTCATCCAGTATGTGAAGCGTGGTGTGCCCATCTACTACATCGACCCCAAGCCCGCAGCTGTGCCCGATTGGGTGCATGTTATCCAAAAACCGGCCACACAAGGTGTTGCCGACCTCATCAATATCCTGCGCAACTGACAAAAACCTGGAAGAAAAACGAGAGCCTGAGGCAGTTAAGTCTCAGGCTCTCGTTTTTACTGTTTCTTGTCTACCAACTATGTTTAAGCAGGTAGTCGAGGAGGGCGGTGACATCGTTGATGCTGATGTCTTCGTCCCGGTCACAGTCGGCGGCTTCAAGATTGATTGAGGAGGCGTCGCCCGAGAGTAGATAGTCGACCAGGGTGGTGACATCATCGATGCTTACGGTCTTGTCGCCGTCCACGTCGCCGCGCAGGGTGGCACCCTTCTCGGTGAAATAGCCTGGGTTGGCGGGACCGCCGTCGATGCGTGCGTAGGCCTTGTCAGTATGGTTATTGTCATAGGCAGTTCCCATTCCTCCCACCAGTGAAGTGCAATTGGTGAACATGCGTTCAGACCATTCACCATAGACGTAAGCAGTGGTCCACCCCGTGCCTGCATAGATGGTGGTCAGGCTTGAGCAGTTGGCAAACATGTCGTTCATGTACCAAACATTGGCGGTGTTCCATCCTGAGATGTCAAGTGTGGTCAGGCGCGTGCAGCCCGAGAACATATATTGCGTGTTCTCGAGTCTGCCGGTGTTCCATCCCGAGAGGTTGAGTGAGGTCAAGCTTACGCAATTGTTGAACATGTTATGCATGTCGATAGCACTGGCGGTGTTGAAGCCCGAGACGTCGAGTGAGGTAAGACTCGAGCAGCCTGAGAACATGCTTCCCATGGTCATTACCTTGCTTGTGTTCCAGCCCGAGAGATTGAGAGAGGTCAACCCTCGGCAATCGTAGAACATCTGCGCCATGCTGGTGACATTGGAGGTATTGAAGCCCGAGAGGTCGAGCGACGTTAAGCTTACACATTCACTGAACATGTAGTACATGTCGATGACTTTGGCAGTGTTGAAACTCGATAGGTCGAGTGAGGTCAGACTGGAGCAGAAGTTGAACATCGAGCCCATGTCGAGGACATTGGCGGTGTTCCATCCCGAGAGATTGAGCGAAGTCAGACTCTCGCAGTAGATGAACATCTCGTACATATCAGTGACATTGGCAGTGTTCCATCCCGACAGATCAAGCGAGGTTAGGCTTGAGCAGTCGCGGAACATTCTATTGGCACTTGTCATCTCGCTGGTGTTGACGTGACTCAGGTCCATGCTTTCGCATTGATTGAAATTATAAAACAACTGCGAGCAGTCGCCAGTGAAACTGACCTCGCTTGTAGCAGTGACGCTCTTGACGGCTGTATTGGTCACGTCGTTGCCCCAACGGTCCCAGCTGTTGAATTCGCCCCAGTTGAGCGTTAGCGCACCGGTGGCGCGGTCAAAGGTGTACTTCGGAATACCGGTAGCGTCACTGCGCACGGCTTGAACCGTGACCCCAACAAAGAGCATAATGATCAGTAATAGTTCTTTTTTCATAAAGCAGAAGTATTAAGAATGTCGTTAATTGACGATAACTATTTATCCTTTAAACTTTTACGGGACAAGTTAATTGCTTGTCCCGTAAAATATCAATCCTTGAATTTGATGATGCAGTCCTCACCGGCACGGATCTCGACCACGTCCTGATAGAGTAGTCGCTCGTTCTTTTGCCGGATCATCACTTGACGTGTTCCCTGTTGTGCCCCGTAGCGCATTCCCTTGACTTCGCCGTCAACAATCTGGGCCGTCGATGCCAGGAACGTCTTGTTCAGACCGGAGATATTCACCCACAGGTCATCATATTGCTTGCCCGACTCGCTCACAAAGACCAGAAAGCCGAAGGTGTCGCGTGTGGCATAGTCCTTGGCCAGCTTGTAGCCGGTGCCCGAACAACCGTTCAACAGCAGGCAAGCCAGGCAGCACAGGACGGGTAGGGCGCGCTTCATCGCGTTGATGGTTACTGCTTGATGCCGAATTTGATGCGCAGTTTCTCGATCATGTCCTTGGTCATTGCATCGAGGTCATACTCGGGCTTCCAGTCCCACTCGACACGGGCGCAGGTGTCGTCCAGCTTGTTGGGCCAGCTGTCGGCGATGCCTTGACGCAGCGGGTCAACCTCATATTCCATCTCAAACTCGGGAATGTATTCCTTGATCTTGTGGTAAATGACCTCGGGATCGAAGCTCATTGACGCGATGTTGAACGAGTTGCGGTGAACCAGACGCGCCGGGTCTGCCTCCATGATTTCGATGGCGGCGCGCAGTGCATCAGGCATGTACATCATGTCCATCAACGTGCCGGGAGCGATGGGGCAGATGAATTTCTTGCCTTGCACAGCGCTGTAGTAGATATCCACGGCATAGTCGGTTGTACCGCCACCCGGAGGAGTAACGTAGCTGATCAGGCCGGGGAAGCGCACCGAGCGGGTGTCAACGCCGAACTTCAGCGCATAGTAATTGCTGAGCAACTCACCGGAAACCTTGGTCACGCCATACATGGTGCGCGGCTGCTGGAGGGTGTCCTGGGGCGTGCCGTCCTTGGGAGCGTTGGGACCGAACGAGCCGATGCTGCTGGGGGTGAATACGGCGCATTTTTTCTCGCGCGATACTTCAAGCACGTTCATCAGGCCGTCGATACCTATGTGCCAAGCTAGCTGAGGCTTGTTCTCGGCAACAGCGCTCAGCAGGGCAGCCAGGTTGTAAATGGTGTCGATATTATACTTGTCAACCACAGCACCGATTTGGGCAGCATTGGTGATGTCAACGATTTCCGAAGGGCCGCTCTCAGCGAGTTCGCCCTTAGGCTCTGCGCCAGGGATATAACCAGCCACGACATTACCTGTGTAGATGCCTCTCAGTTTCATTGTCAGCTCCGAGCCGATTTGGCCCGTCGAACCGATGATCAGGATATTTTTCATTGCAGTAAAAGTTTTATGTTCAGGTCTATGTTTTCTAACCAAGGCACAAAAATACACCAATTCTCAAAATTATGCAACACCACCCCCAAATTTTTTCAACATTGAACTTGCCAAAAAATGTGTAATAGAAAAAATCGGGTGGGGTGGGAGGTCTTTTGGACAAAATGTACTATCTTTGCACACAAGATAAACAGACCTTTTGTAATCGACGATGAGTGAGAAATATATCGTTTCGGCGCGTAAATACAGGCCCTCGACGTTTCGCAGCGTGGTGGGGCAGCAGTCATTGACTCACACCTTGAAGACCGCGATTGCCAGCGGCAGACTGGCACATGCCTACCTCTTCTGTGGCCCGCGCGGCGTGGGTAAAACGACCTGCGCACGCATCTTTGCCAAAACCATCAACTGTGAGCATCCCACGCCCGAAGGCGAGGCCTGCAACGAGTGCCCGTCATGCAAGGCCTTTAACGAGCAGCGCTCCTATAACATCAATGAGTTGGATGGCGCGTCCAATAACAGCGTGGATAACATCCGCGACTTGACCGACCAGGTGCGTATCCCGCCTCAAACGGGCCGCTACCGCGTCTTCATCATCGATGAGGTCCACATGCTCTCTCAGGCTGCGTTCAACGCCTTCCTCAAGACCCTTGAAGAGCCGCCCGAATACGCTATCTTCATCTTGGCCACTACCGAGAAGCAGAAGGTGATTCCCACCATCCTGTCACGTTGCCAGATTTACGACTTTGCCCGTATTACTGTGCCCGACATCGTGCAGCAACTACAATATGTATGCGAGCAGGAAAGCATCGAGGCCGAGCCGGCGGCGCTCAACATCATTGCTCAAAAGGCCGATGGTGCCATGCGCGATGCCCTGTCCATCTTTGACCAGGTAGCCGCTTCGACCCAGGGGCATATCACCTATCAGAGCGCTATTGATAACCTCAACGTGCTCGATTATGATTACTACTTCAGGCTTGTGGATACTTTCCTTGCCGGTGACGTCATGCAGGCTTTGCTCATCTACAAGGAGATTCGCGATAAAGGATTTGATTCTCAATTCTTTATCAACGGTTTAGCGCAGCACCTGCGTGACCTGATGGTCGCCAGCACGCCACAGACGCGCAAATTGCTAGAGATGAACGACGAAGTGGCTCAGCAATATGGCGAGCAGAGTGCAAAATTGGCACCTCAGTTCTATTACCGGGCTCTCGATCTATGTAACAGCTGTGATCTGAATTACCGCAATGCCAGCAGCAAGCAGTTGCTGGTGGAGCTGACACTTGTCAAACTGTGTCAGCTGGTGGCTCCACAACAAGTGCAACAGGCAGCAAAGCCTCTCATCCAAAAGATTGTTGCCGAGCCGGCACAACCTGCCCAGCAGCGCCCGGTAGCTAATCCCGCGCCGCCCGTGGCACGTCCTGCACAAGACAATTCGCATCACGCATCGTCTAGTGCAGCCACTGCACCACTTCCTCGTCCTGCCGAACCAGCAATGTCGAATAGGGAATTGCCACATCCCACTAACACTACCCGTCGTCCCTTGCCTCATGGTGTGGGCAATGCGTCACGCATTATGGTGAATGTATCTAATGCCGAGGCATCAAAACAACCTGCCGTACCTGTTTCCGACTCCTCACTGCGTTCGCAGCCTTTCACCGCCGATCAGTTGCAGACCGCATGGCAAGGCTATATTGACCAGCACCCTCAGGAAAGGGCACTGTGCACAACCATGTCCTATGCTGTGCCGCAGCCGTCTGGCGATATCGCAGAACACTATGTGATGACAGTGGGAAGCCCCACCGAGCAAAAGAATGTAGAGGAATACAAGCAGGCGATACTGCATTTCTTGTGCGATGAGTTGCAGAATGACCGTATCACCCTGGACGTCAAGGTAAGTGACGTCCCCATCGATACACCCAAGATCCTGTCACCCCGTGAAGTGGTAGAGCAAATCAAGGAACACACCCCAGGTTTCACCCAATTCCTGAAAGACTTCGATCTGGGCCTCGCCTGATGGCCCTTGCTGCTATAGCGGTGCTATGCTGGATGCCTTGGCGTTAAAGAAGTTGTCGTTGTTGTTCTTCAACAGATTGTATTCGCTGTGATTGCCCCATGTGGCAGGTTTGTCCTCAATGGAGGTATCTTCACCTGTATCGTTGTCGATGTAGGGGGTGATGCGTTGTTGCCACGATCGGATGCGTGCTTGCGAAGATTGGCGGTCCATCAAGGCGTTTTTCGCATCGATGAGTTCTTTGAGGTAAGCCACATATTTTCCCTTGAAATCATTGAATTTGAGTATCCTGGAAATCAGGCGATTGTTATCGTTCCCCCATTTGAGGGGATTCTGACGTCCTGAATCGTCCTGAACACCGCAACGCAGGCTAGTACCCAGTGTGTTGTCGTAATCGAATGGAATGAAAAAGAACTTATAATCAGTCAAGTCTTTGCTGTTGAAGTAGATATAATAGTTGTTGGCATTATTCCAGTAATCGTCCCACATGCCCACCGCAACATTGACAGCATAGGTCTTGAGCAGCAGGTCCACATCGGTGACTTCTTGAATCCAGCTATAGAATTCATTGTCACTAAGACCATTGAGCTTGTTCATGAACTCCACGAGTTGAGCACGAGCATTGTCAAACTCTCCTGTCTCGGTTTGCAGGGTGTAAGCATGTCGGTTATCACTGTCATCGTCATACCAAATGTCACCATTTGGATTGTTGAGACCAGATGCGCTGTTGCGGCATTTCCACAAATAACCGTTAGTGGAGCCAAACAGGTTTTTCCTATCCTTGAGATACCTTTTGTCGATGGGCTCCATCAGTTCATACACACCATAATATGCCTCCTTGCTGTCGCCCTCGACATGTAGCCACAGTCGGCAGTAGTTGTCTCTCACGGCGGTCCACACGCCTGCACGCTTAAAGAGCTCATAACAGAAAACCTCTCTAACGTAGGCAGGATCGTCTTTAAACCACTTGAGGTGCAGTTTGCGCACACCCTGGATAGTGTGGTCATCGTCGTCATCATACTTGCGCAGGTTTACGCCGAAGTGGACGTGGTGCCAGTCGGTGTTGTCCTGCTCATGCATGCGTCCGTTCCAGCCTTCGGGACGGCGGCGCGACGTGTTGCCCTTTAGGCGCAATCCCACATTGTCGATTGCGGTGGTTTCTCCATCCTTGATGAAAGAAATGTTAGCCGCAACATATTGTGTCGTGAAATAGTTGGCATCATAGAGTGCCAGCAAGCGGTTCCATTCACTCAAGCTCACGCTCAAGTGGATTTCTGGAATGGCATCATCATCCCACACATAATCATAGCCTTGCTTGATGGGCTCGGGCAGTTCTCCGCCCAGCAACACATTGATAATTGCATTGACATCGGCTATGTTGATTTCACCATCGCGGTTTGTATCGCTCCTGTGCCGTTTGTCATAGTTGGCAAAGCCGCCCAATATGATGCTTATCACCGCATTGACATCGGCAATGTTGATTTCGCCGTCACCGTTCACGTCGCCCACTTGTAGGCTGAACGGATCGGGCAATGGCGGTTCCTCATACTCGTTGATGTTGAAGGTGAGATGTGTCAGGTTAAAAGTAAAGGTATAATCCTTGCCGTTGCCTGTAAACTTGTAGGAATGGTTGTTGTTGCTCTTTTGGGTGGTGTAAGTGTTATCGATAGTTACTTCCTGGCTGCTTCCTGGCGGGCCGTAACGATAGTTGGCGTTGAAAACGTTCCAATCGCGGTCTAACCCATCGGCAAACACAAACCATACTGTGCCGCTGATGTTTGTTGTAAAGGTATAGGTGCCGTTGCCTAGGTCGGTCATTTCCACGCCATTGCCGGGGTTCCAGTCGCCAAACGGGGCGTTACCCACGATATAGATGGCTCCCCGTGCCGGCAATGCTGCCAGCACGAGAACCATCATGGTGAGTAGGTAATAGTAATACTTCTTCATCTTGAATTTTGGTAAAGAATACTATAGATTCTATAAAATCTATAGCAACTATAGGAATATACTGTTACTCGTACCAAGTCGAGTACATCAGGTAGTTCTTGGCGATTTTCACGTTGATTTCGCTAGCTTGCTTGGGGTCAACCATTTTCTTGAACTTCGCCGGACTGCCTGCCCACAACTCATGAGGGCCGACTTTGGTGCCACTCAGCACAACGCTGCCTGCTGCAATGATGGCTCCCTCTCCGATTTCAGCATGATCCAAAACGATGCTGCCCATTCCGATGAGGGCCATGTCGCCGATTTTGGCACCGTGCACGACCACGTTGTGGCCGATGGACACATCATTGCCGATTTCGGTGACCGATTTCTCGTACAAAGTGTGTATTACACTGCCATCCTGGATGTTGACACGATTACCGATGGTAATGGTGTTGACGTCGCCGCGCAACACGGCACCAAACCAGATGCTGCAATCGTTGCCCATGGTTACATCACCCACAACGACAGCGTTATCTGCCAAGAAACAGTTCTCTCCAATCTTTGGCTCAAAGCCCCTAACTTTTTTTATGATAGCCATTATTTAGTTTAGAGTTTATGGTTTTTAGAGTTCACGGGTTTTTTCGTTCAGCCAGGCGACTTCGTCGGCATTCAGCAGCGGGCTGATGCGCTCGCGCACCATCCGGTGGTAGTCATTGATTTGCGCTACCTCTTCGTTGGTGAGCATCGAGCGGTCGATGAGCTGCAAGTCATAAGGGAACAACGTCAGCGGCTCGAAAGCGAGGAAGTTGCCGAAATCTTCGGTTTTGTCGGCCTCGACAACAAGCAGCAGGTTTTCGGTGCGAATGCCGTATTCGCCAGCCTTGTACAGACCTGGCTCGTTGCTCAAAATCATGCCCGGAGCCAATTTCACGTCAACCAGATTTGTGCGGATGCTCTGCGGCCCCTCATGGCAGCCTAAGAAATGGCCCACGCCGTGGCCTGTGCCGTGGCCGTAGGTCATCGCCTCCTGCCACAGCGGCAGACGGGCCAGCACATCAAGTTGACAACCTGTGGTGCCCACAGGGAACTTGGCGCGTTGCAGGGCCAGATGTCCCTTGAGCACAAGGGTGAAATCATGTTTCTCCTGAGCTGATGGGTTGCCCAGGGTGATGGTGCGGGTGATGTCGGTAGTGCCGTCCAGATATTGTGCGCCGCTATCCACGAGCAAGATGCCCTCGCCATGCAGCGTCGAGGCACTCTCGTCGGTGGCCTCATAGTGCACGATAGCGCCATGCTCCTTGTAGCCGCAAATCATTGCAAAACTGTCCTCGCGGTACAGGTCTTGCTGAGCACGGAACTCCATGCCCTTGTTCCACACGTCAACCTCGTTGATGGAGCGTGATGGCGCTGTTTCCTCAATCCACTTGAACAGGCGCACCAGGGCTGCGCCGTCGCGCTCCATTGCGTGGTGGAATCCGTCGATTTGTACCTCGTTTTTCATGCACTTGAGGTCAGTAATGGGTGAGCGGAAATAGACCTTCTGGCAAACTAGGGCATTGGCCAGTGTGTCACTCACGCGGTTGGGGTCGATAAGCACGACTTCGTGTTCGCTGACACGCTCCAGGAAGTGGACGATGTCATCATAGTTGCGGACACGCACGCCGCATGACTTGAGGTGCTGGCGCACCTCGTCAGTGACTTTGCTCTCGTCGATGAACAGTTCCTTGTTGTTGCGTGAGATATAGGCAAAGGCGATTGCGACAGGGGTGAACGCCACATCGTTGCCGCGCAGGTTAAGCAGCCATGCGATATCATCAAGGGAGGTAACGAGCATTGCGGTAGCCTCGTTATCCTCAAGCACGGTGAGCAACCGCTCGATCTTTGCAGTGGCCTCTTCGCCGGCATATTTCACATCGTGGACAAAGGCGGGTTCGCTGGGTCGTGCAGGGCGGTCTTTCCAGATGGTATCGGCAGGATAGAACTCAGTGGCGAGCATGAAGCCGTTTTCACCACAGAATCGCTCTAACTGGTTGGCCTCTTGGGCACTATAGAGGCGTCCGTCGATGGCGATGACAGAATCTTCCTCAAGAACCTGTAGCAGCCACTCGTGGATCGTGGGGTCATTGCCCATGTTCTCCTTCATCATCTCAAAACCGCTGTCGGCCAATTCAATCTCGGCTTGCAGGAAATAGCGTGAATCGGTCCACAATGCGGCATGTTCAAGGGTTACCACGGCGGTGCCGTTGCTACCGGTAAAACCACTGATCCAGTCGCGGAATTTCCAGTGGTCACAGATGTATTCACTCTGGTGGGGGTCGGTGCCGGGAATGATGGCGGCATCGACATTCAGGCGGCGCATTTCTTCGCGCAGCGCCTCAAGGTGAGAAAAAGTATCCTTACTCATAATAGTATTTATTGTGTTTTAATAATAATCTCAATAAAAATTATACTGATGCTAATTGGTTGCCGAGGGAGCGTAGTCCATTTTTAATATAGTGGATACGCTCTTGGCTTGGTTGTTTTGTTCCATAAATATAGCCAGACAATAGCGATTGGTTGATACCTAAACTGTGTGCCACTTGTGAGACGTTAAGTTGAGGAAAACGTCTGAAGATGGCTCTGATCTCGTTGTCTTCAACAGGCTTGTCAGGTTCTAAAAAAGAGGAGATATGGATGTCCTCGTCGAGTAGTGGCCAACGGATAGCATCGCCAGCAACATCAAAGGTGAAGACTTGGCGGTCTTCATCACTGGCCTCTTTAAGAATTGGGAATGCCTCGAGCTGACGGCTGAAAACCTCACCAGTATTGGTCTCCATATAGATGTGCTCGTCTTTGAACCACACTTCTTTAATAGTCTTTTCCATATTTTCTTGTCTTTGCAAAATTAGGTATAAAGTTTTACACCCACAAGTCTTTTAGTCAAAAACGGGCCATTGGATTAGCACCAAAGCCCGTTATATACTGTTGCATTTGTATGGGTTACTCAAAGATGGGTGTGCCGATGCAGCCGTCGGGTGCCTGGATGTGGAGCATAGCGCATACGGTGGCGGCAATGTCGGTCATGTGGGTAAGGCGTGAGGTCTCGCCGGGTGTGATGTGCCATCCCATGAAAATCAAGGGAATATGTGAATCGCTTTGGCTCCATGTGCCATGGTTCGAGCCGGCCCATTCGGGCTTGCCGGCATACACGCCCGTGCTGGGCACGACGTAGATTTCGCCGCTGCGTCCGGGATAGTAGCCCAGTTTAATGCGTTCCTTGAGGATGGTGGGAATGGGGTAGGAATCGATATTGGCGACATCGATGGCCCACTGGATTTCCTCGGGCCCTTCCAACGCTTTGCAGGCTGCTTTCATCACCGCATCATGGTCGAGTCCTGCGGCATCAATGACCTCGTGGTTGAGATAGAAGGTATATTCCATTTCGGCCTTGAGAAGACTATCCACGCCGAATTGCTGTTTCAGTCGCTTGTTAACATCGATAATGGCATCAGGATTATGCCAGCAGCCACTGGGCAGGCCGTGAGACGTCATGCGGGGGTAGCTGTGGGTGCCACCATGGTCGGCCGTGAGCAACAGCAGGTAGTTGCCGCGACCAATGCGGGTGTCCAAAGCGTCGATGAAATGGGCGATTTCCTTATCCAGTTGATGGTAGATGGCGTCCACCTTGGGCGAATGACTGCCGTAGTAGTGAGCGCACATGTCGGTGTTGGAAACGCTGATGGTGAGCATGTCAGTGGTCTCGCCCTGACCAAGTTTCTCGTTGATAAGTGCCTGTTCGGCAAGGGCAAACGTCATTGTGGTGCCTGTGGGCAGGTTGTTCAAGTCCATGGAGAGCTCATCGTGGTGTTTCTTGTTGAAATCGCTCACCCAACGTGGCAGCTTATCCATATAATAGGTGCTTGTGACAAACGAGGCGCTGCCCTTGTCATACCAATAGGCACCGATGGGATTGTGTCCTGACGGCAGGATAGCGGCGCGATCCTTGAGGGCGATGCCCACGGTGCGGCTCTTGAAATCGGTTGCCAGATACAGTTCGTCTGCGATATTGGTAGTGATGAGGTTGCGTGGTGATTTGCCTCGGGTTTTCTCATTGCCGCCGACTGCGCGCTCAGTTTCATCCAGAACACTGGTCACATTCTTGCCGTTCAGCATGAAATTGTTACCGGCAATACCATGAAAAGCAGGTGTTGTGCCTGAAAAGATGCTTGCGTGACCGATAGCAGTCACCGTGGGCACATAATCAATAATGGTATTGTTGCACCGGTAACCGTCAGTGAGCAAGGTCTTGAAACCGCCCTCGCCCCACTGGTAGGTATAAAGGTAGTCCCACCTCATCTGATCCACAACCAGTCCCACAACCAACTTGGGCCTGTCCACCTGACCGTTCGCAAACAATGTTGCCAACAGGGCAACGACAATCACTAACGCTTTTTTCAATCTCACCATATTTTTATAGTATTTATTGTATTTGTTGTTTTCATTATTTATGATTTGTTGTCGTGCTTTAGTGGGGTTACAGATGGCGGGTGGTACCGCGCAGGACAAGGCGTGTTTTGACGATGCGTTTCTCAGCGTGGTCGCGAGGCAGGGTGCCCTCGACAAGGCCGATGAGAATGTCGGCGGCCTCTTTGCCCACCTGGGTGCCACGCTGCTCCACGGTCGTCAGCATCGGGTCGCACACCGTGGCGCGGAAACCGTTGGTGAAGCCGCAGATGCTCACGTCGTCGGGCACGGCGAATCCCATGCGCTTGACCAACGTGAGGATGCCGATGGCTGTCTCGTCATTGACGGCAAAGAAGGCGTCGGGACGATTCTCCATCTGCATCATCGCGGGGGTGATGCGTTCGGCATCGGCGCGGTTGTCGCAGATGCGCACCAGGCTCTCGTCCAGAGTCAGACCGTGCTTGTACAGGGCGTCACGGTAGCCGTTGAAGCGGTTTCGGGCGATTTCCATATTCATGGGCGCACCATAGAAGGCAATGCGACGGCAACCCGTCTCGATGAGGTGCGACACGGCATTCATGGTGCCCATGTAGTCATCAACAACCACGCGGCTGGCGTTGATGGCCGGACAGATGCGGTCATAGAAAACCAGCGGCACGCCGGCGGCTTCCAGATGCAGGAAGTGGTCATAGTGTTCGGTGTCTTTGGCTTGGGAAACGATGATGCCGCACACCTTGTTGCGCAGCATCGCCTCGCAGATTTGCACCTCCTGCTCATAGCTCTCGTTGCTCTTGGCAACCAGGATCTGATAACCGCGCGACGACGCTTCGGCCTCGATACCGTCGAGGATGCATGAGAAATAATAGTGCACGATCTCAGGCAAAATCACACCGATAGCGCGCGACGGGTTACGGCGGCTGTGGCGCAGCTGCTCGGCAATGACGTTGGGGAAATAGTTGTGCTCGCGGGCAAACTGCTGAATGGCTTGCCGGCGCTTACGGGATATGCTGGGACTGTCGCTCAATGCCCGAGAAACCGTCGCCACCGATACGCCCAATTCGCGAGCGATATCTTTCATCGTCAGTTGTCGTCTTTCATCCATATCCAAAAACCTATTTTTGTACTTGAGTTGGTTAATGTTGATTGTTTTCTAAATGTTCGGCGAAATTACAACGAAAAATCGGATTGCGCAAACGATTGCATGTTTTAAATCAAAAATTTAACATTATAAAAAAAGAATAATAATATGATTTACTCTATATTTGCCATGTTTTAATTGCCATATTGCGGCCATCATAACCGTTTTTATTCAAGGCCAAGACGGCAAAAAACAAATGAGCCTAATGATTAAACTATTGATTACCAACATAATATTAACTTTAAAAATTTAAAAATGAAGCAGGTAAACATCAGAATTCCGTTTAGGATTCTTACCCTCGTGATGGGACTGTTCCTGTCACTGGGAGCCTATGCACAGATTACTGTGAATGGCATTGTGAAGGATGCTACCGGCGAGCCTGTCATCGGCGC
>JAEEGL017448977.1_pt1 | contig 15001 bp, 14 predicted proteins | sample 9134231 | NCBI WGS metagenome assembly JAEEGL01 (sample SAMN16246548, study PRJNA631951) | gut metagenome | biome: gut microbiome; feature: rumen; material: fiber-attached | host: Bos | place: Iran: Karaj | collected 2018-10 | reverse complement strand
AGCCAGACAAGGGGCTCTTCAGGTGACTTGCATGCAGAGTTCATCAGGTATTTATACACCCTCTCATCCATGTCCCATGCTGCCATCGCCAGATAATCATCCGGCCTGAGCCGCCTCATTATCAGCCTTTCTGTTTCTATAATCTCCTCACCGGGAGCATATAACTCTTCCTTATTCATCTTATCATCTCCGTAAAAAAACATTTCATCGTCCCGTCATGTAAAGATCATCACCTTCCGATCTTCCATTTTTTATAGATATAGACGATATCTTCTTACCAATCGTTACATTTTTCTTTATTTTTCTTATATCAGGGCCGGCGAACCTATGTTATCATCTTTTTATAGGTGTCGCTATATATATGATGAAAAGCATGGAAATATAAATACAAAAAAGCGGCGGTTCCTCCGTTTTTAAACGTAAGAACCGTCCCCTCATTCACCACATTTTCTCAATCGATCAGGTCGATCTTTTCAAGGCAATAGTTCAGGACATTCTGTTCATCCACAACTATCTTGGCCTGGCAGGCCATTCCGTTCATAAGTGATGCTTCTTCACCGTCTTTTCCGATCAGGGTCATATTTTCACAGGATACTTTCACTATATAATATGCATACCCGGTAGCCTGATCCACGGATATATCCCTTGATATATTCTCTACTGTTCCCTCAAAATAACCATATTCGCTGGAAGGATAAGCAGCGATCTCGAACTTAACTACCTGGCCTTCATGGATCTTGGCGATATCTGAGTTCTCCACATATATCTCTGCAAAATATTTTGATTCAGCTTCAGGATAAATGGTTCCGATAGTTGACCCGGCCTGTACATAGCTTCCTGTTTTAAGTTCCTGTGCACAGTAAAAATATCCGGATGTACTTGCTTTTACTATACAGTTATCATTCTTGATATCATAACTTCTTAAATAGTTTTCGCACTCTTCTACCTTATCTTCATATACTAAGGCTTCTGCGGATATATTTCCTTTTTCCGTAAGGATCGCTACGGTCTCCTGAGTTTTGTTATCAACACTGTTTACAGCATTCAATTGAAGCTCTGCTGATGTCAGGTTCGATTGCAATGAAAGGATAGTATCATTATATCCGGAGATCCTTGTTTCAATGGTAGTGATCTGCTGCAGTTCAAGATTCTTTAATGCCTGATCCTTCTCATTCATAAGGGAGTTCATGGCATCTATAAGTGCATTGCGCTGCCTCCTGAGTGTGTCCGCATCTGCCGAGGAAACTGTGCTCTGAAAAATATTGATAACATTGCCGGTAGAACCGGTATTGTAAGGAATATCACCGGCTGTACCGGTATTGGATGGATTATTGCCACCTGTACCGTTATTGGATAGATCATCACCGCCGGCACCGTTATTAGATTGATCATCACCAGCAGTACCGGTATTAGATTGATCATCACCAGCAGTACCGGTATTAGATTGATCATCACCAGCAGTGCCGGTATTAGATTGATCATCACCACCAGCACCGGTATTTGAAGAATCATTGCCAGTCGTACCGTTATTGGATGAATTATTATCGCCACCAACACTGTTATTGGATAAATTACTATCTCCTGCATCGGCACCAGATGGATCATCACCGTCAACGGTTGCATCTGCCGGCAAAGCGGATCTGTGGATTGATAACGGTCTGCCCTTGTCGGATTCTGAATTTTCCGCAGCTTTTATCTGTTCCCAGTATTCATCGATCTGTCTCTGATACTCATTTATCTGATTATCATACTGACGGACCATGTATTCATATGAAGAGATATAACTGCTTACCATGCTGTAATAATATGAATCACTCGGATCAAAAGTATTATTACGCGCCACGATACATTGCTTTGCGATATTCAGCATTACGATCTTCTCATTGTATTTCAGGATCGTATCGGTGATCGAATTAATATTTCCCTGATAAAGAGTTATCTGACCGGCAGGATTACTTTCGTTCAGGTCAACATTTGCAAACAGTAAATTTCTCCTGTTTATGAACTCTGTATAATACGGATTAGCAGTCAGCCCTTCCAGTTCCGTACTGTCACCGTCAAGACTTTTTTCATATGCATACAGTATTTCCAATCTGTTCTGCGCGGCTTCAAGATTACTCTGGCATTCAGTTATCGCATCGGAAAGTTCATCAATCGACAGAACATACAGAACATCGCCTGTATTTACATACTGTCCGTTTTCCACATGTGTTTCCGTGACATTACCGGTCACTCCGCTGCTGATCTCATATATCGCTTCACTTCCCCTGAAAACACCATTGCTTTTTACAACAATGTCAATTTTGGATAATGTCATCCAAAGGAGTGCTATCGTGATTATGATCAATACAAAATATACTGTATAAACAACAAATCTGTTCGGCTTGGAATCGTATACTTCGGTGCTGTCGCTTATATCATCTAAATTAATAACTATCGGTCTCACGCAATGACACCACCTTCCATATATGAATATTCCTCAAGGGACTGCTGTTTTACAAGGTAAGCGTATTTGCCTCCCTGCAGTATCAGTTCCTTATGAGTACCGCTTTCGATGATCTTACCCTTATCCATAACATAGATCACATCACAGTTCTTTATGGTGCTGAGTCTGTGTGCGATAAATATCGTTGTCATATTACCGGCAAATTCATGGATCGTTCTGTCCAATGCTCGTTCAGTGATCGCATCCAGATTACTGGTCGCTTCATCAAGAATAAGGATATCCGGTTTCTTCAGCATTGCTCTGGCTATTGCAAGACGCTGTCTCTGACCTCCGGACAGATTGGTGCCATTTTCTTCAAGTCTTGTCTGATAACGAAGAGGAAGTTCATTGATAAAATCATGAGCCTGCGCCATCTTGGAAGCATCAATGATATCATCCATAGTCGCATTATCCAGTCCCAATGTAAGATTCTCAAATATCGATCCGCTGAAAAGAAATGTCTCCTGGGGAATATAAGCGATCCTTTCTCTAAGGGTTTCAATATTGATATCCTTGATATTATTCCCGTTTATCAGTATCTCACCTGATTCAGCTGAATACAGGTTAAGCAGCAGTTTTGACAATGTTGTCTTGCCGGATCCGCTCTCTCCGACGAACGCAACCTTCTGACCGTTTTTGATGGTGATATCGATATTCTCGAGAACAAGCTTTCTGGTTCCGTATCTGAAATTAAGATTCTTGATCTCTATATCGCCAGAGAGACTTTCCGGAGTCATCTTCTTATATTCACTCTCATCCTTCTCTGCCTCAAGCTCCAGGATCTCACCCAGTCTGTCAGCAGCGACAACAGCGGTCTGAATCTGAGGCTGCAGATCTATCAGATGTTTTATCGGATCAAGGAAATATGCGAGAAGTGAATTAAAGGTGATCAGTGCACCGATCGTCATTTCTCCGTTAATAACGCTGACACCGCCGACCCACAGAATGATCACTCCACCTACCAGTTCTATGAAAAATTTGAGCGATGCCTGAATATTACTTACCCAGGACAGTTTGAAAACACTTCTGAGAAGCTTAACGAATTTAACTTCGGTTTCACGATTTACTTTTCTTTCTGCATTATAGGATTTGACAGTCTGAATTCCGTTAAGTGACTCGACCATATAAGAAGTCAGCTGAGAGTTATTCTCCATCTGTTTTCTGTTCAGCTTCTCATATGATCTGTGAAAGAGCGTAACGATTATGCCATAAAGCATGACAATGATCACAGCTATGCCAAACAGTCGCGGATTCTGCATGTACAGGATTATCACACCGGCACATGCCATGATAGTATCGATCATTATCGTCAGCGTTGCACCTGATATGGCATCTCTTACCTTACCGGCATCGTTGAATCTGGAAATGATCTCTCCGACTTTCCTTGTACCGAAAAAGTTCATCGGAAGTTCAATGACATGGCGGTAATATCCCAGAAGAAGTGCGATATCCAGCTTCTGGCTTAGATACAGCATAAGATGTGAACGAAAGGCATTGAGCAGGACCTTGAACACATTAAGCAGGATCACTCCGATCGATATTGTAGTCAATGTCTTACGGAGCCCATCAGGAAGAACGCTGTCAAGCAGTTCCTTAAAATAGAAGGCTCCCAGGATTCCCAATACAGTGTATATCAAAGATGCCACAAATATGTGAAGCAGCAGCTTTTTCTGAGGCAGCAGCAAATAAAAAAAGCGACTGAACAGACCTTTTGTTTCGTCGCCCTTCTTAAATGTCTCATTCTTAACCAGCAGGACAAGTACTCCACTCCACGCATATTTCGGAGGTTTATCTTTTTCATGAACCTCACCGAAGAATTCTTCCGGCTTCAGTTTGACGATCCCCACTGCAGGATCAGAGATTATCACCTGTTTTTTCGAAATCTTATGTATTACTACATAATGAAGAAGACTACCGTCAACGATCACATGAGCAATACATGGAAGCGGAAATTCAGAAAAAAAAGCTTCCTTATTCCCCTTTACCGCCTTGGTACTGAACCCCAGCTGCTCAGCAGCTTTGATCAGACCATACACATTGGTTCCCTGCTTATCCGTTCCGGCAACTTCACGGATCCTGGTTATGCCGATCTTGTATCCGTTCTGTTTGCAGATCGTTGCAAGACAGGCAGCTCCGCAGTCTGTTATATCATGTTGTTTTACACAGTAATACTTCATTTATCTCTTTTTAACTCGTTTTTTAATCTTAATATTGCAATGATCGCATTCAATACCGCCACCACGTAAAGCAGTATAATGACAATCGAATCCTGACCAAAAGAGCTCGTCTTCTTTACTGCAAGTATGAAAAACATAATTGATACGATTGCATACAAAATTACTGTTCCATATTTTCTATTCATGAGCCTCACCTCTTTTTTCATTCTATCAACCGGCCATTCCACGCTCAATAAGAATGTCGTAAAGTGGTTGTTTTTGTCGCAAACGACACGCTTTGATATATGCATAAGGCGGAGATTTTCTAACCAACAATCCATATCAGCAAAACCATAATCAGACTAAGTATCATATTTATTATCACGAATACAGTAGTGCAATTTTCCTGATACCTGGCCATATCAGTTATTTTTTCTTTCTCTTTATCTGTCATTCTCCAGGTTGAGGGAAATAACGCTGCAACACAAAGGACAGAAAATAAAACTATTGCCACTGTAATCAGCATAATGGTAACGCCGGCATCCCCATTTCCAAATACAACTTTATATATACCGAATCCCAGGATCATCAAAAAGCTCAGGCACTCCGCGATTTTATGCCATTTCTTAAATTTTCCTGTCATCTTATCTCCTCAGTATATTGTAATAACTACAGTTAAATGACGAATACTCTATAAAATAAATTTCTTTTTACTAGTTTGTTTTTTATTTTCAGTTGAACTAATTATCTGTTTTTCTCTTTTCTCTATAGTTAATGATCAGTGACATAAATGTTAATAATATCCACAAAAACAGAGTAACTATAAGAGCCAACGTCGGATTCATCATTATCAGTAATGAAATGATCATGAACACGATTCCCAATATTATTAAATAATTAGTTTTCTTCATATTTATCCCTTACAAATTCTGTTTTTCAGGGTGATATAATCTTGAACTACCATCCTGTCATATCCAACAACCTGCCCTGCTTTCATCAATCTGCACACACAAACCGCTTCGCCAACAGTCGGCACTTCGTCTTCAACCTCAATTTGATCGATTTCGGAATAATAAATCCTGAAACCATCTGTATAATAATAATCTTCGGTGAACATGAACAGCATTATAAAATGCAACAAACCCGGAAAGACCAGCATGAGGTATATGATCAATATACAATTGAGGTCAATATTCCGGAGCAGAGATATGATCAAAGAAATAGCAGAGAACAGAAAAGCTGCACAAGATGAATATCTGTGAAAAAGAATGCACCTTTTACCGTAATCATTTACTTGTGCCCTTATGCCAATCCGTATCACTTCAACTACATCCATAATAAAATACCAGGATGCTATAAATGCTATTACAGACGCATAGAACCCCTTATTATCCAAGGGCACAATAAAATGCATAAAATACATAGTAATAAGCAGAACAGCAAACACTATCCCAAATTTTATGAGATTACGTTTATCCCGTTTGTAATAACCGTAATATTGTTTATAATGTTTATTCCGCCACATTCGACACCTTTGTCATACAGATACACTTACTTTATTAGTTGTCATCATGATCATCAAGTGCAATGTCGTAAACTGCCAATTTTAGTCGTGAATAACATATTATTTATGCATACATGTTAGAAATCCGATCACTTACTATGATATGGAAGATGAATGATTTGGAATCTCATTATAATATCAGTTCTTTTTTGAAATACTCATCAAATAATCATACTCACTATCAGAAAACAGATCATATCCTTTGTATTTCTCATCAATATATATCTCAAAATTTATCATTTTTATATCTCTATGAGATTTAGATTTGATATATTTAAGGACCATATTTTCATGTATATGAATTTTATTTAATCCGCTGATAAATTCACTGTCATAAAAAGCAACTACAAAATCGAATAATGATTTAAAATAGATTACTGCCATTGAAGAGATCAACATCCAAAACAATTGAATATTATCTTCCATCGATCCCACGCTCATTCCTAAAGGAATAAGCGTGAGCAAAGAAAAGTGTCTTACTATATTTAAACTGTTTATTGAAGTGTCAGATATAATTTGACATACACCATTTTGATAATCTCTGTAAATATTATTAGCATAAATAAACAGAACAACTATTAAAGCCCCAAAGATTATTAATCCCAGAATAGTTGTAATGTAATTGGGAACATTCAATGTATGAGATGTTAAATTAAGCTCAAATATAAGCATCATACAAACAATAAAGGTATATATCTTATCATAAGAAAGAGACTTATAGTTCTTTTTATACCAATAGCTTTTCATGTGCATAAACAGATATCATTCCCGGATCATAATATGTGTTAACAAAACCATGATCATCAAATTCAATGTCGTAAACATCAATTAAAAAGGCATTGATCTCTCAATGCCTTTTCGTTGTTATGAAAATAACCCTATAAGCCATCCCCAAAAACCAACGGATGGTTCAATGTAACTCACCATATAACTATAGTCCATTTATTCTCCCTCCCCACGGGTATTATTTTATTGAACACTCCATGAACATGCAATAATAATGTCGTGAACTACTTGTTTTTGTCGTAAACTACACTTCTTTGTCGTGAACTTCATCTTGATTCAAACAACACTTTCAGTATGACTTCTCCGTCCTTATAAGAATATTCAGCATGCCCGTTCAATCTGGAAGTTGCTTTCATAATATTATCAATCCCAAACCCATGTCTTTCGGAATCATCCTTTTCGGTTTTTTTCATCCTTATATGCTCGTACATATCTTCTGTTGCCGGATTGATAAATGAGATGACCTGCATCACACCATCCGACTCAGCGTTTACTTTGATCGGGCCTTTACTTTCCAGTCTAGAGCAAGCCTCTATAGAGTTCCCAAGTGCATTGGAAAAAATACCGCACAGGTCATATATATTATAATTTCCGAAGCTCAGATTACCCTTAATATCAATATCTATGTCATATTCCTTCGCCCTGCTCACCATCATGATAATAAGTGTATCAAGTATTGTATTACCATAATAAGCCTGATTCACCTTCAGTTTATTATTTTCCGAGGCAATCCCGGATAAATACTTTTTTGCCTCTTCCACTTCATTTTTCTCGAGAAGAAGCTGTAAAACACCCAGATGATTATTAATATCATGTCTGAACATCCGGGTTTCTTTATTATTCTCGACCAGAAGTGAATATACTGCCCTCTGATCGGATATAACAGCTTCCTTAATCTCATTGTCCATTTCAAGTTCGTTTTGTTTGTAGAATTCAGTGCAGACCAAGAGTATAAGACATGCAATAAGTATCATTGCTACAAGAGTTGTTATCAGATATGCGGAGAGCATTGCATTACTTCCGAGCTCTCCTAACAGTAACATCCCGATCGTAACTATAGACATTATCGCAAACATAAGTATAACTGTAAGAATTTTTCTTATATTGCTGATTTTTCTTATATATCGCACTAAGAAATCATATTGTTTTGTTCTTACTGCCAATACGATCAGAAGATCGATTATGATCATCTCCACTAACTGTATATCATATCTCCCATCATCGGTCTTTTGTGCCACCAGAAAATACAGTATTTTGGGGACTTCCATCACAACACCGACCATATTGTAGCCCAGAAAGAAATTGATGATCCTTGATGATATTTTGTCCTTAACCGTCAATATTGCTGAAACAAGCTCAATGAGAATAAATACCGCGAATCCGGCAGAAGTAAAGGTGCTGAAACCGATGAGCAATGCAGCTCCGGCAAGAAGATATGCATACCAGTTACGAACTCTGGTTGTGTATATAGATTCAAATACTATCCAGAATGCAATTCCTTCTACTACAACATATAATGTTCTGAATACTGTACCGTCCAATTACTCTCCCCCCCGCTATTACTTCAAGTCCCGGACAACAGATAATCAGTATATCCTTTTTTCAGCTTATCTCTGTACAGCCTGCTTACCTCTACTTCCCTGTTATCCGGAAGAAGTATCTTTTTGATACCGTTTTTACAGAGATCATAATGAATGATATAGGATCTGTTTATCCTGCAGAATAATTCTTCCGGAAGGTCTTCGATCCATTCCTTCATCGTCCTGCGGATACAGTATCTTTCCTTTTTTACAGTGTTCAGATATGTATATTTATCATCGGACTCTATATATAATATATCGTCTACAGGTATCATCACATGCTTATTATCTATATCAAATTCATAGACACGTTTCTGGATATCCCTGAGGATCTTATCGGTGATATTTTTCAGATCATCAATATCAACAGGCTTATTGAGAAATCCGATAACCCTGTTGCCGAACGCTTCACGCATCCTGTTTTCGTAGTTTGTCAGGAAAATGATCCTGGTCTTTTTATCAGAACTGTCAAGAAGGTCTTTAAGAGTGATGCCATCGGTACCCGGCATTTCTATATCCAAAAAAAGAAAATCCGGCTCAACATCCGCATTAAGAAATGCGTCACCGGATTCAAAGCGCAGATATTCAACCTCTTCGGGAAGAAGTTTTGTCAATTTATCATGAATGTCATCCAAAAATACTTTATTGTCATCACAAATAGCGATTTGCATCATCTAACCCCCGGAAGATGTGGTTTTACACTCTATATGCAACAGCTTCCTTATGTTAGCATATAAAAAAACATCACACAATTATTTTACTTAAATGTTAAGTAAAATTTTATTTTTTGCCCGGTTTATAGATAACACGTATTATTTATTGAAAAACAGGGGCAAGCCTTAGCTTGTCCCTGCAGCGTTATGTATCACCTCATTTTCCCACTCTTTATATGATCCGGTTGACCGAATCGTCTCATATGATCCGGAAGTTATGATCCTCCCCTTCTCCATGATGTATATCAGATCAGCATATTTTAACAATTCAGGATTATGTGTTGTATATAGGATTGAAGAAGCCTTTTGGATCAGATTCTCAAAGACCTTTATTGATGTTACCGGATCAAGACTGGATGTGGGTTCATCGGCAATCAATATATCGCTATCCGATATCAGCGCTCTTCCAATGGCAACTCTCTGCGCCTCGCCTCCCGATAAATTCTCGTCTCCGTCCGGAAGGATCTCTGTCAGCCTTTCATCACCAAGACCGGTAAGATCAGCCAATTCCTCTATTTTATGTATGTTGATATCCGAATCAACATCATGTCCGTATGAAATATTTTCATGTATGGATACAGGAAAAAGCTGAGGAGAAACCGGTATATATGAATAGACTTCTCCGGGCCTTTTACTAACCCTTCCTTCACTGGGAGGGAGCAGACATAGCAATATTCGCAGAAAGGTTGTCTTTCCGGATCCATTTTTTCCAATGAGTGCAACTTTTGTATTTTTACTCATACAAAAATTAATATTATCGAGTATTACCTGATCATCAACGCGGTAACTGATATTATCAGCTTCAAATACATGTCCCTCTTCACATTCTTCAATATGTTCATCCCGGGATTCGACATATTTCATATATTTGTCCAGAACATAGGAATTATCCTTTATTCCTAGAACGCGGGACGTGATCCCATTCATATATGCCTTCATAGTGTTATACACAAAAAACAAGGTCACAATTATCCTGGTGGTATCCTCTTGTATAAAATAGTAGGAAGAAAGCAACAGCATAACGTATACAAGAGCATCCGTTATACTCATGAAATTAGATCTTTGTGCCTGTTTAAACGAATTTTTTTTGGATTCTTTTATATATTCACTATATGATCCATCTATTGATCGTACACCAGAGTCATACCTTTCACTTACTAAATAACTTTCTGTTCCACTGAATAGATTTCTGATTGCACCGATGATCCCGGATTTCAATTTAAACAGATGTTCATTGTGTTTATTAATCTCTTCACTCCTGCATACACCAATAACCAATTGTAAGATACTTCCCAGAATAATAACCGGCGAAACCAAGCCACCTATCGATATGCACCATATAGCAAGTGCTGCAAAGACAACTGCATCTGCCAATATGTGATTCAGCCAGAATAATATATCAACGAGAGTACTTACCCTGTCTGCAAGAAATGAATATGCTTCATTGCCATCATAGTTCTTATCTATCTGAACCATGTATGAATCATACAGTCTGTGTATGCAACTCTCGCGCACATTTTCTATTACAAGAAAATTAAATTTACCATTAACAAGTATGTCAAAACGATACCTTACTGCAATAAAAACTGCAGTAAGAATGAACCATATGATCGTAAATATTACCATCCCCCGATAATTACGATCTTCATAGTTCATCATCATAAGATTTATAAAAACCGGGAACAATGCAGACTGAACCATGATATATATTTCCATCCAGAAGTCTGCAATAAAATATTTTCTTGAATATTTGTTCAGCATGAGCGGGATGCATGCTTTTCTCATCTTATTTAACATTCTGCCTCCCCCGCGCCATCACAATTGATCCAGCTTTGAAAAAAGCCATGCGAATCACATAACTTATCAAAGCTTCCACTCTCAAGAATACATCCATGGTCCATATATACTATCTCATCAGGTATATCAAAATTCGTCTGTCTGTGAGACACCATGATCACTGTAGCTCCATTCCCGGCGCACTTTTTTAATCGTTCATAAAAAGTCTTTTCCTTTCCGGGATCTACAGCAGAAAAAGATTCATCCAACAGAATAAGTTCTTTATTGTCATACAACACACCGGCAAAAGCAAGCATTTGTCTTTCCCCCGATGATAGAGGGTATCCTGACTGATAAACGATCATTTCATCAGTAATATTATTCTTATCGAACACTTCTGACAGGCCGGATTCTTTAAGTACCTTTTTGTATTCAGCATCATTTATGATCCCGGTCACGATATTTTCTTGTATGGTACCTTCGATGAAATCGTGATCCTGGCCTATGTAATCTGTTCTTTTAAAATACGATCTTCTATCTACCAGAGAAAGATCCTGATCGTTCCACAATACACATCCGTCACTGATCGGAATAAGCCTTGCTAATGCCTTGAGCAAAGTACTTTTACCGCATCCCGATGCACCCGCAATAACATAGAATTTACCCTTTTCAAAACTAAAATCGATATTATTTATGATCTCATGATCATCATACTTAATACTCAGATTCTTAATATCAAGAGAACGTAATCCTTCATCCAGCTCAAGTTCTCCTTTATCTTCAGCCATCTGTTCAAACTTTGTGATCCTTGATGCTATACTCTCAAGTTCATTCAATTGTATTATCTGTTCAGGCAGCACGAATATCTTCTTCTGTACAGTACTTAAAGCCTGTATCATTGCAGGGATATTGGCAGGCTGCATAAATCCAATGATCATGAATAAAAAACTCATGCTCAGTATCACCAGAGTAAACATCATATCCGATGTTTCCTCAACCAGAAGCACTTTCATCAGAGCCTCAAGGGATTTCTGGTTAGTTTCGCAATAATCATCGTTACGCTTTCTGTGCTCAGATATGATCTTACTTTTAGATAAAAATACTCTTATAACCTCCAGATTATCCAATGCTTTCCAGAGATAATTAGTCCATATCCCGTATTTTTCATTCAGTTCTTCGTTATATTGATACAGCTTTCGTTTATTATTTTTATTTGCAATGCTTAATATAATTCCGGCCGAAATTATAAGCAAAGTGATCCATATATTGATCGTCATTCCATAGATCACATAGCACGGAATAGTCACAAGTGACGAAAACAGATATGCCTTGTTCATAAGACTATCTGCATATCTCTCACAGTCACCGTTAACAACTGAAATCCTGTCGTTTGTACTTAACTCTCCATTGCTCCATGTACAAAGACGGGCATTCTTTCTCATTAATTCATCTGTCATATCAAGAATGATCTTGCCGCGCACGTGAGACACCATAAAATTATTTACGTGCTCCATAATAAGGATGATCACCATCACGCATATAAAAATGACACAATGAATCTTCATAAGTCCCATATCATGGGATAAAAGATCATTTAGCAATCTTCTGCACAACTCAATGTTTAAGATATTCAGGATTGCAACAACGATCTGAAGAATGGAAAGAGACAATATACCATCAAGATTTAATCTGATCGGTGTTTTCAGAATTTTGTTTATTGATAAATTTAATTTTGTGTTCACCTTTTTCAAATATCCTTAGTCCTGTCCTGTATATAATAAATACTTCAATCCCGAACACAGCAGAATAAATATATGGATCAATGTATTCTGCTATCACTTCGCTGTAAGTCAGTGAACAGGGTATTGTGCAGACCAGGAACTTAATTGCATATAGCTGACAATGTCCGGGCAGGATCAAAACCACAAGTGCTGCTACGCACAACAATATGGCAGAAATAATGAACGGAAGAATTGCGGCAGCTAAAATTTTCCTGAGCATTATATATATTACAATCCCCATCAGCAGCAGTCTGATAAATCCGGCCGCCTGAACTGATATAAATCCTATCAATCGGTTAACAGCATTCCGGTCAAAATAATCATGCATAAAAACCATCTCAATCGCAAGGCATAATAATGACGACAGAATATATATCACCGAGCCCCAGATCAGGGCGCAGAGGAAAAGCGCATTATATATACATCTTTTCCCGGGTGAACGCACGATCTGATACTGCAGGAGAAATTTATCGAGACGTGCATTTATATACAGTACCAGATACAGAAGAAGGAAGACAGATACTATCATCATATTACCTGTATATCTTAACCGTTCCTCCGGATTTAATGATGACATAACACCACGAAATGATAAAGATGCAGCAGCTGTTAAAGCTGCTGAAAATGTGATCACAGTCAAGATGGTATTTGTGTATTTGATAAAATAGAAATTATCCGCAATAAAGTATTGTTTCATCTGCAGATTTCCCTGTACAGTGATTCAAGATCGGTTATCTCATTACCGGAAAGCTTTCGCACGATCTTACCTTTCTTTATAAAAATATAATCATCCGCAACCTTAGATAATTCAGATAAAATATGACTCGAGATCAGGATTGTCACCTTATCTTTCTTCAGCCTGCCGATAATCTCTCGCATTTCAATGATCCCATTCGGATCCAGTCCGTTTAAAGGCTCATCAAGCACAAGAAGATGCGGCGATGGCAGAAGTACCATGGCAAGCCCCAGTCTCTGCTTCATTCCAAGAGAAAACTTCTTAACTTTCATATTACGATCATCATATAGCCCGACAATTTCCAGAAGTTCATCAATTCTCTTATTATCCTTATGACCGCACAGTATACTCACATACTTTAGATTATCGAATGCTGTAAGTTCCTCATCCAGAGCAGGCTTTTCTATCAATGCGGATATGATCATATTCTCATCATCATAATCCAGCTCACCCTCGGTCGGATTTTCGATACGGGAAATAAGCCTCAGCAATGTGGTTTTGCCTGCGCCGTTATCACCAACTATTCCCAGGATCTTACCGTATTCTATCTTCAGATCCTCAATATCAAGAACACATTTCTTATCATATACTTTTTTTACTGATCTTAATTCGATCATATGATCCTCATTCGTTTCCTTAAAGTTCAAACCGGCTTTTCCATCCTTATAAGATTGGTTCCTGAACCTTTTCTGCAGATCACATATCCCATTATCAATAATTCCGCTACAGTAAACAGGATACTCAATATATCAATTCTCTTCCAATTGCAAAGTGATCCGGTAAGCTGAAAGGGCAGAATAACCCTGAGCAGGCTGAACTTAGTGGCATGATCGATCATAAATATACCCATATTTACATATAAACATGTCACCAAAACAGATATACGGTAATATTTTATATTATCAGTGCAGAAAAGTGGAAAAATACATAGAAAAGAAAGTCTGGTCAATGCCAGTATTTTTTCAAAAAGCCATCCCGCGACAGATGCGATCCCTGCCATTTCAAATGCAATTCCTTTACATAAGATATTAATACCGAGGATGCCGAACACTACAATCAGGTAATTCACAGCCATTGTGATAAAAACCGCGATCCACAGTGCATATGCGCTCAGAACTTTTGAATACAGGGTAAGAGAATAGAGAATATAGTCGTTATCGAAAACCATTCTTGAGACCGGCACCCCTATCGCAACCACAAACATGGTCAGAAACGGAGCATAGTCCGATATAACCTCCATAGATTTATATATCTTTACAGGGTTATCGATATAATTATACGTTATCAAGAAGAATACAGGCAGAAATAATATCAATAAAGCAATAAAATATTTCTTTTTCTTAAAAATAACATACATAAAAGCTTTAAATATATTAGACATATATATACCTCAAGACAATTGTATGGTATTTTCAATGATATTT
>JAEEGL017265680.1_pt1 | contig 15001 bp, 12 predicted proteins | sample 9134231 | NCBI WGS metagenome assembly JAEEGL01 (sample SAMN16246548, study PRJNA631951) | gut metagenome | biome: gut microbiome; feature: rumen; material: fiber-attached | host: Bos | place: Iran: Karaj | collected 2018-10 | reverse complement strand
TGCCGGGCCGAGGGGCGCGCCGCGGCGGCCGGCGTTGTCCAACGTCACATGGCGCATGCCCGTCGTGCCCAAAAGAAAACCGGCCCCCCCGCCTGCCCGCGTGAACACCGTCTGCAGGATCCGCACCGCTTCCGGCAGCTCCTGTTCCTTAAAAGCTTCAAATCTGCCTTCAGCGGCCGCGTCGAGGCCCGCGCGGTACACCCGCGCGGTCAGCGCCGCGTATTCCGCCGTCTTCAGACGCCCCTCGATCTTGATCGAGGCCACGCCAGTTTCAGAGAGCCGGTCCAGCAGTCCGAGCGCGCACAAGTCGTCCGGCGATAAGTGATTCAGCGGATGGGGGACTGACGCACCGGGAGCCCGGTTGTCCGAGAGCGTGCAGCGCAGGCGGCAGGGCTGCGCGCATTGACCGCGGTTGCCGCTGCGGCCGCCGTGAAAACTGGACAGCAGGCAGCTGCCCGAATAGCACATGCAAAGCGCGCCGTGGGCGAACACCTCGAGTTCCAGCCCGATGCGCGCCGCAGAGGCGGCCAGCGCGGCGATCTCCTCCAGTGTCAACTCCCGCGGCAGTATCACCCGGTCCGCGCCGAGACGTTTTGCCAGCCGCAGACCGCCTTCGGTGACGATTCCGGCCTGCGTGCTCACGTGTATGGCAAAATTCCGCCGTATTTGGCCGCTTAAACGCATTTCGCTGATGCGGCTGAGTAATCCGGTGTCCTGAATAATAACGCCGTCAGCACCCGCCAGAGCCGCTTTTTTCGCGTTCTCCGCAAACCGTTCGAGTTCATCCTCTCCGAAGCACAGGATATTGAGGGCAACATACACTTTGCTCTCCCGCAGATGCGCGAAATCGCACAGATCACGCAGTTCCTCCGGAGTGAAATTGCCCGCGGATGCCCGCGCGCTCCCTTCCTTCAGTCCGGCGTAGACCGCGTCCGCGCCGTTCAGTATTGCCGCCCGGCCGCAGTCCGGATCGCCCGCGGGCGACAAAAGCTCCGGCACCTTGACAGTACCGGAGCCGCGGGGCGCCTTTATTATCTTTTTCGCAAACAGTTCTTCCGCGAACATCGTCCGTTCAGCCGGTCATTTTCCGCGCTCGATCAGCCGCGCCGAGAGTTCTTCGATCTTGCGGTCCGCTTCGGCGAGGGACTCTTCGAGGACCTGTTTGTCCGCGCGGAGCTTGTCGTATTCGTCCATGATGCGCTTGATCTCGTTCTTCAGCGTGTTGAAGTTTTTCTGCGTCTTGAAGAGGTCGTCGATAACGGAAATGGACGCCATGATCAGCGCGGTCTGCTCTCCAAGCTGCACGCCCGCCTTGCTTGCGGTCTCGATCTTGGAATTGAGGTAATGCTCTATGCGCTTCATGTAATCGTCGGTCTCGTCATGCACCAGCGTATAATTCTTCCCGTTTACGGTGAGCGTTATTTTGTTTTTTTCGGCCATTGACCTCATATCCTTTCAAGTTGAGCTCGGCAGGGGACTCCTGAACTTGTTGACTCGCTGTCCGTCCCCCTGTTCAAACGCTATTTTATCAAATATGAGTATATGTTGTCAATCGCCGGGCCGTGTGATATAATCCGAATCGGTAAAATATGTGTCCGGTTCGTATCCGGCATGGAGGCAGGGCTTATGGGATCGCAGGAGTTGGAATCGCGGCAGACGGCGGAGAAGATCAAGTACTTTTTTGTGATCAATCCCAACGCGGGCAGACGCAGGGAACAGAAGCGGCTCCACGCGAATATCGTTAAAGCGTGCGAGGCAGCCGGGGCCGATTTCGAGATATATGACACCGAATGCGCGGGCGACGGCGGGGAATATATGATCAGCGCGGTCAACGCGCTCCTCGAAGGCGAAAACGCGGATCCGGAGCTTTCGCTCAGGTTCTACTTCGGCGGCGGCGACGGCACGGTGCTGGAATCGGCCAACGCGTACATGGCGCTTCCCGAGGAACTGCGCCGGAGCGGCCGGGTCGCGGTGGGCATCCTTCCCGTGGGCACGGGCAACGACTTTCTGCGCAATTTCGGCACGGCAAAAGATTTTCTGAATATTGACCGCCAGCTCGCCGCGGAGGCGAGAGACGTTGACCTCATCGCGTACGGCGGCAGATACTGCGCCAACATGTTCAACATCGGCTTCGACTGCCAGGTCGTTGTCCGCGTCAACCATAATCACGGCAAAGCGTTCATGACCAAGAACCTGGCGTACCCGCTCGGCGTAGTACACACGCTTAGAAAGTTCCCGCACACGTACCTCCGCGTCTCGTTCGACAACGGCGAAGAATTCAAAGGCAAATTCCTGCTTACGCTGGTATCCAACGGCTCTTACTGCGGCGGCGGTTTCTACGCGGCGTCAAAAGCGCGTCCCGACGACGGCCTGCTCGACGTGCTGATGGTGGATCCCATCACGCGGCGGCAATTCATTTCCATGGTCGGCAAGTACAAAAAAGGCAAACTGTTAGGCACCAAACTGGGCGACAGCATCTCCACGCTGCGCAAATGCCGTTCCGTCACCATCGAATCGCCCGAGGAGACTGACATCTGCGTGGACGGTGAAGTCGAGCGCTTCACAAAAGTCACGATGACTAGCGTCCCCGCGGCGTTCCGGTTCCTGGTCCCTTGACCTGATGTGATATAATTAATACAAAGATCCATAAAGGAGGATTTCAAACATGTTTTGTCCCGTATGCGGAAAAATGATCCCGGACGGCAGCGCCTTCTGCCCCGAGTGCGGTTCTTCCACCACTGTCAATGCCAACCCCGGCAATCAGCAATATGCCAACCCCGGCGTAAGAGACGGCGGCAATTTCACCGGCTACGTTCCCACCAAGCGCGAACTGGTCACCTGCATTATTCTGTCTCTCGTCACCTGCGGTATTTATATGTACTACTGGATGTACAAACTGAATGATGACATGGGCGGTATTTCCGGCCGCCAGGAAATGAGCAGCGGCATGGTCGTGCTGTTGTCCATCGTCACCTGCGGCATCTACGCGATGATCTGGTCATATCAGCAGGGTCAGAAAGTAGATGAACTCAAGAAACGCAACGGATTGTCGACCGACAATACCGCGCTGGTATATCTGCTGCTGACGATATTCGGCTTTAGTATCATAACCGTTGCGCTGATGCAGAACGAAGTCAACGGCGTCGCCGAAGGCCGCTACCGTGCCTGATGTTCCGCGCTTTCGGAAACAGAGTCAGCGCATTCTTTTCCGACCGCCGGAAAGTAATAAAAACGGCGATCCTGCTGGCCGTCGGTATAGCGTATTATTTGCTGTACCGGTTCACCGGACTGGGATTGCCGTGTGTTTTTCATAAAATAACCGGGCTGTACTGCCCGGGCTGCGGTGTGACGCGTCTTATCGTTGACGCGTCACATTTTCGTTTTTTAAAAGCGTTCAGGGACAATGCCGTTATCGCGGTGATGCTCCCGGTCTGGCTGATCGTGCTGTTCATCCTGATGTTTCGCAGGGAGAACACCCGCCTTACCGAAACGCGCACGTTCCGGATCCTTTCGATAATTACGCTGATGCTGCTGATCGTGTTCGGCGTTTTGCGCAATATCCCGTTTTTCTGGTTTTTCAGGCCGTGATCAGAGACTGTAAATACTGCTCTCGTCGCGGCCGCGCCGGATCCAGGCACCGCACGTGAAGTCGGGGATCGGCACGGGCTGGCTGCCCATGGCGATGGACTGCTCCGACAGCGCGGTGATCACCATCCACGCCGCCATGTCGTAAACGTCGATGGGCATTGGCAGGCCGTTCCGCAGGCTGTGGATCAGCGCAGAGAATACCAGATAATCCATGCCGTCATGACCGCCCACAACGCCTCTCGCCCGGTACTGCTTCCAGAGTTCCGGCTCGAATTCGTCGTAGTACGCGGAGATGTCGTCCCAGTTGTGCGCCCAGCAGGTGGAGACGGTGCGGCCTTCGATATTGACTCCGTGCTTGTCTTCCGACCAGATGCCCCGGGTGCCCTGCAGCCGGCCGCCGCGGGAATACGGGCGGGGGAGCGTGGTATCGTGGGTAAGCAGGATCGTTTCGCCGCGGGCGCATTTGATGAGCGTATTGACCACGTCGCCCTGGGTGAAGCGGAAATCCGCGTTTTCAAAATCCTTGCCCCGGTGGTTCTCGATCCAGCTGTTCAGACCGCGCGCTTTGGAAGACATGGACGTCAGCGTGAGCATGCGGTTGCCCCGGTTGATATCCAGCCATTTGGCGATGGGGCCCAGTTCGTGGGTGGGATAGATCTCGCCGTTGCGGTGCATATATTCATCCAGCCGGTAGTGGCGGATCTCGTGACCCAGTGACACCTCGTCCCGCAGATCGTGCTGATAGCCGCCTTCAGCGTGCACCAGTTCGCCGAACAGTCCCTTGCGCGCCATGTTCATCACCGTCTGCTCATCGCGGCCGTAGCAGCAGTTCTCCAGCAGCATCACCGGCGTTTTCGTGCGCTCATGGGTGCGCACCAGTTCCCAGCACTGCTCCGGATCGTACGCGCCGCCCACTTCGGAGGCCACCGGCTTGCCGGCGTTCATGGCGTCAATACAGATCGGGATATGCGTATGCCACGACGAGGATACTATGACGCAGTCTACGTCGCTGCGGGTCAATATCTCATGATAATCCGTCGTTTGGAAGGGGACAACGCCGCGTTTGTCTTTGATCATAGCCGCCGCGCCGTCCACGCGGTCCTGATACGCGTCGCAAACGGCGGTGACGTTGACATCCGGCATGGTATCCAGAACCATGGCGAGCAGCATCGGCCCGCGCTGGCCCATACCGATGAAAGCCAGATTAAATTTGTCCGGTGAGGGAGCAGACATAATTATTTCTCCTTTTTGTCGTCGTCCGTGATCAGCTTCTTGACATCGCGAACGGCCCAGTTTTTGACCTCCATCAGCGTGCGGTCAATAGAAGATTCGATGGTGAGGTTGTCGTCTTTGATGCTTACGATCTTGCCGCAGATACCGCCGATCGTGGTGATCTCGTCGCCCAGCATCAGACTGGAGCGCAGTTCCTCCTCCTGCTGCTTGCGCTTCTTCTGCGGTCTGAAGAGCAGGAAATAACCGATGAGGATGAATAGTGCGATGTATATGATGATGGGCAGCCAGGTCATGAACGCGTTGGGCTTCGCGGTGTTTGTCGGCGCACTGGTGGCAGTCTCGACAGCCTCTTTGACCTCTTCCGCGGCGGCAGCGCCGTCTTCACCTTCGGCGAATGCGACCAGCGAGCCCAGCCCGCAAAGCAGCGCGGTTGACAGGCCCAGTTCCAGTTTCAGCAGGTTCTTTTTCATATCGATCATTATCAGTTCCTCCGGATCTTTAAATCTGAACTCCGGCCGGCAGTTTGCCGCCGTAGTATTTTTCGTAGAATTCCCGCCGGAAATCCAGCAGGCTGTCGTTAAGTATAGCATATCTGACCTGTTTCATCAAGTTTATTAAGAAGTGCAGGTTATGCAGCGTGGTCAGACGCAGGCCGTACATTTCGCCGGCTTTGATCAGGTGGCGGATGTACGCGCGGGTGTGGTCCCGGCAGGCGGGGCAGTCGCATTCGGGGTCAACGGGCCCGAAGTCGCGGGCATACGCCGCGTCGCGGACAATGACTTTCCCGCGGGACGTCATACACGTGCCGTTGCGCCCGATACGCGTGGGCAATACGCAGTCGAACATATCTATCCCGCGGATCGCGCCTTCGATCAGATAGTCCGGCGTGCCGACGCCCATCAGGTAGCGGGCTTTGTTGTCCGGCAGCAGCGGCACGGTCTCTTCCAGCATCTCATACATCAGCGGCGCCGGTTCGCCCACGCTGAGGCCGCCGATGGCGTAGCCCGGAAAGTCCATTGCCACCAGATCCTGTGCGGAGATCTTGCGCAGATCCGCGAACGTGCCGCCCTGCACGATGCCGAACAGGGACTGCCTGTCCGTATTGGTATGCGCTTTCAGGCAGCGTTCCGCCCAGCGCGTGGTCATGTACATGGATTTTTTGGTGTACTCGTACGTGGACGGGTACGGCGCGCACTCATCGAACGCCATGATAATATCGGCGCCCAGCGCGTTTTCGATCTCCATGGCTTTTTCGGGGGAGAGGAAATGTTTCGAGCCGTCCAGATGCGAATTGAAATACACGCCTTCTTCGGTGATCTTGCGCAGCGTGCTGAGGGAGAAGATCTGAAAGCCGCCGCTGTCGGTCAATATCGCCCGGTCCCAGTTCATGAACTTGTGCAGCCCGCCGGCTTCGCGCACCAGCTCGTGGCCCGGCCGCAGGTACAAATGGTACGTGTTGGACAATATGATCCCGGCGTTCATCTCCCGGAGCTCGCCCGGGGAAATGCCTTTCACCGACGCCTGCGTGCCTACGGGCATGAAGGTCGGGGTGTCAATATCCCCGTGCGGCGTATGCAGCACGCCCAGCCGCGCGCCGGATTGTTTGCATATCTTTTTCAGTTCATAAGTAACAGCAGCCATTATATTGTCCTCTCACTTCCAACTTAAAACTTAAAACTTGTAACTTATAATTTAAAACTTATAACTTAAAATTTATTGTATGATCATCGCGTCCCCGAACGAAAAGAACCGGTACCGCTCCTCGATCGCGTGGCGGTACGCGGCCAGCACGTGCTCCCGGCCCGCGAGCGCGGATACCAGCATCAGGAGCGTTGACTCCGGCAGGTGGAAGTTCGTGATCAGCGCGTCCAGTATCTTGAAACGGTATCCGGGGTAGATGTAAATATCAGTCCAGCCCGAACCGGGACGCAGTACGCCCTCGTCATCGGCCGCGGTCTCCAGTACGCGGCAGGACGTGGTGCCCACCGAGACTATACGGCCGCCGGAGGCTTTGGCGGCGTTGACCGCCGCGGCTGCTTCGGGCGTGACCTCATAATATTCGGAGTGCATCAGGTGGTCTTCGATATTGTCCTCTTTGACCGGCCGGAACGTGCCCAGTCCTACATGCAGCGTCACGAACGCGGTGCTGACTCCCTTCGCGCGGATGCGGTCCAGCAGTTCTTCGGTGAAATGCAGACCGGCGGTGGGCGCGGCGGCGGAACCGTTTTCGCGGGAGTACACGGTCTGGTAGCGCTCGGGGTCGTCCAGCTTTTCTTTGATGTACGGGGGCAGGGGAACAATTCCCACCCGATCCAGTATCTCCTCGAACGCGCCGCGGAAATTAAATCGGACAATGCGGTTGCCGCCGTCAATTATCTCCATTATCTCCGCCCGCAGCATCGGCGACTGCATAAGTTCCTGAGGTGTTGCCCCTTCGCCGAAATCGAATACGCTGCCCGGCCGCGCGCGCTTGCCCGGGCGCAGCAGCACTTCCCAGAAGCAGTGGTCCGGGAGTTCAGGATACTTGGGCGCGGGATAGTCTTTCCCCGCAAGTTCCGCCTCTCCGAGCCGTTTGAGCAGCACAAATTCGATGGCGCTGCCGGTGGGATTCTTAACGCCCAGCAGCCGCGCGGGAATGACGCGGGTGTCGTTCAGCACCAGACAGTCGCCGGGCTGCAGCAGGTCAACTATATCAGTAAAATGCCGGTCGGAATACGCGCCGGTGTGCTTGTCGAGGGTGAGCAGGCGCGAGGCGCTGCGGTCCCGAAGCGGCGTCTGAGCGATCAGCTCCGGCGGCAGGTCATAATAAAAATCGTGCAGTTTCAATTGGTCGGTTTCTCCTTTGTCCGCGTGCGCAGTCCGCAGCGGGACATTATTGATCTATCGTTTAGTACGGGTGTATGTGGATTCGTCGATCAGCTCCACGCCGGGCATGTAGAACTGGATGATCTCTTCGAAAGTCTTGCCCGCGCGGCTCATCTCTTCCGCGCCGTCCTGGCTCATGCCGACGCCGTGGCCGTGGCCGTTGCCCCGGACCACGATTTGTTTCGGATCGGAAGAACTGAGTATATGGATGCGTTCGTACGTGTAGCCGTTGCTCGCGCGCACCGCGTATGAGTCCGGCAGGAAAGCGAGGGTGTATGTAGCGCCTTCCAGATATTTGCGGGCGCGGGTGGACAACGCGTCGTCCCGCCCGTCGCTCTGGTAGTCTATCTTGAGTGTTTCATCCACGTCAAACCAGAACAGCTGTCCCACCACATTCAGGCACAGGCGCGTCTGCTGCAGCGTGAGCAGCGCATCGGTCTCGGTGCCTTCGAAGATCATCTCGGTGACGCGCCCGGATACGGCCCGGTCGGTGACGTTGAGGTATCTGAGGCTGCCGATGGAAATGCCTTTTTGATTGTAAATGTAATCTGACACCCGTGTTGAAAGCGTCGCGCCGGTGTATGTCTTTTTCCAAGGGTAGTCGGGCGTCCAGGGATCCGGCACGCTCACGTACGGCTCCTGCGTTCCGCCCCATACGACTTCGGGCACTTCGGTGTAGCCGCCGTTGTTGCCGTGGTAAAACAGCGCGTCGCAGATCTTGCCTTTATATGTGAGGATGATGCCCGCAGTGGCCCGCGTGGCCTTGGTGGTGTTCTCGAACTCGCCGGCTTCGCCGTTGTCCTTTATATAGCCGCTGTACACCTGGTAGTTGGTGGTGTCGTCCATGTGGAACCCGTACGCGGTGAGCTTGTTGTTGTAAATGTAGTAGTACGCCAGTGTGCGCGCCATTATGGCCTGTGCTTTGAGGCCTTCTTTGCGCCATTCCCAGCTGGCGGAGGTGCCTGCGATCATTTCGGAGGGGACCACGCCGTAGGTGTAGTCTTCCACGTCCACGTCGTTGACCAGCACCAGCTTGCCGCCCTGATGGCGGTGTATGTCGAAGTACCCTCGATACCGCGCCAGCCCGAGCTTGAGCAGGGGAGGCAGCGTGCCGGTTTCGGGATCCAGCGGCGTTATGCGCACTTTGTATTGACTGTCGTTCACGGACAATATGAGCACCGGCGACCCGTCGACGTACATTTTGATCGCGTTCGACCCGCAGGTCAGCACAGTCAACTGATATCCCGCTCCCGCCAGCCGGCCGCTCAGCGTGGCCCAGCGGTCCTGCCCGGTCACATCCAGTACGCCCGGCGCGGGGTAAGTCTGGTAGAATCCGGCGCCCACGTACCAGCTGGTGCCGTCGAACATATACAGCATAGATGTCCCGGCGCCTTCCATAAGGCGCGAGATCCGCAGCATCTCCAGCCGCGCGGTCTCCACGTCCGGGAGCGGCGGCGTGACAGCAATATGATACCCGCTGTCGGCTCTCGCCGTGACGGTGCTGCCGGCGTAGAACCGCAGCACAGGAAAGTAGTCGGTGTTATCGCGGACAATGCCCATCGTGCCCCCGCTGTCCGATCCGGTAGTGAGCACGTCCAGGGCAGACTTGTTGAATTTCAAGCCGATCCGCACTGTGTCCACATGTGGCGCTACCGAGGGCAGCGGCTCCGGTGTAGGTTCCGGTGTGGGCGTAGGCGGCTCTGTAGGCGGTTCGGTCGGGGGCTCCGTAGGCGGTTCCGTAGGCGGTTCGGTGGGCGGCTCCGTCGGAGGCACTGAGGGCTCGTCGGTCGCCGGGTCAGTCGGTGTTGCCGACGGTTCGTCGGTCGTGACGTCCGGAGTAACCGACGGCTCGTCTGTCCCCGTGTCAAATGGAGTGGCGGACGGCGCGTCAGTCGATGTTTCAGAAGTGGCTTCGGCAGCCCGGGCGGCGCGCGGCGCGCGCAATGTCATAACGGCGCAGACAAAAGCGGCTGCGGCAATGATCACAGCTATTAATGCTCTGCCCCCGCGCTTCGGCGTCAATAAGATCAGTCTCCGTTCTCCAGTCCGCTGAAATAGCTGCTCCAGTTGCGCATTGACGTGTCGATCAGTTCGCTGAGGTCCAGCTTGTCATAAACGCTCTGGTTGACGGTGCACGAATATTTGCCCGAATTGACCAGTTCGTCCGCCTCGCGGTCAACGATATACAGCCGCGTCCAATCCAGCATCGTATCAGTGTTTTTCAGTGAATCAAAATCCTGCGTATTGCCCGCGCGCACGATGTACACCGCATCCTTCGACACCACCGTGCCCAGCGCGCCGTCCTCCGCGGCGGTCGACCAGGCGTACAGCTCCGGGAAGTTGGCCTTCATGACCTCGGTCACGGTGATCTTGCCGCCCAGTTCCTTCAATTCCTCGTCGTCGCAGTGCTTGTCGATCAGCGCCGCCATATCCGCGCCGCCCCGGATCTGCTCTTCCAGTTCCCGCGCCAGCGTCAGCACTGTATTGGTCCGCTCTTCATTGAGGCCTCTGAGATCCAGCGACAGCACCGTGCATTCGCGTCCGTACAGGAACTGCCGGAACGCTTCGTACGCGGCCTGCTGATTTGCCTCGGACACGTCGGCGTCCGCTTCTCTCTGTACGTTGTACTTTTCGATCAGCGCCCAGTTCAGCCAGAAATCTGTGTACTGTTTCTCGGTAAGGCCGTAAAAATGTTCGTAAAAATTCTCGCCTTTATCCAGTTTGCCGCCCTCCGCGGTGTACTGCGTCTGTTCGGCGGCAATACTGTCCAGCACTTCCTGCCGTTCGGCCTCGCTGAGTTCGATCCCGGCGGCTTTAGCTTCGCGCAGAGTGAATATATATTCTTTCGTAAAGGCCAATACGGCGTTCTTTACGGTGGCGCCGCGGTCAATGCCCTCTTCGCTCAGCAGCGCGTACGCCGTGTTTTCCTGATCCAGCACCAATGACGCGTAGAACCGGAATTCGTTTTCATACACGTCCGTGCCGTCCGCGGTCAATACCACTGCGCCTTTATTAACGCTGCTGTTGGCCTTCGTTTTGTGCTTTTTGCCGATCACGGCCACTATAATGACCGTCATCAACACGAGCAGCGCCACGCCCGCGATCGTGAGCAGGATCAGTTTGCGCTTGACGGAATTTGAATTGACATCTTTTGACATGGTTTACGGTTTCCTTATCTTTGGCATTGACCGGTCTCTCCGCGGTGCGGGTGCGCCGGCGGGCAGTACGGCATCAGTCGCTGTCGAACATGTCGCCCTTCATCGCGGAGAACATGTCGAACACGAAATAAACATATAAGTAATTGACGATAGTACGCAGCATCCAGGTGGCCACCATGATGCACATTGCGGCGCCTCGGCTGGCGAGACCGTAATGAATTGCCCACAGCAGCACGCGAATGCCGCCGGAGACCAGCAGATACAGCAGCGTGCGGGGCATGAGGTACCAGCAGTAGCCGTTGACCATGCGGAACGCGACGCCGACCCCGCCGCGCCGGAAATAGATCAGCGAGGGTATCAGGTACGTGATGTACAGCGTAAAGAACGTGAGCGCGAAGAACGCGGCTACCAGTGACACCACGCACATCAGGATCATCGGCAGCAGCATGCCCGCCGAGCCGAGGAAGAACAGTTTCACCGACATGATGGCGGGGATGGCGGAGTACAGGACCGCGGCCACGACTACCAGCGTCAATATGATAGTTATAAAGAAATACAGGGCCAGCTTGAACGTGTACCGCCCGATGCCCACGCGGTATTCGCCGCGGCGGCGGGGCTTGTCGAAGGTTGCGCCGGACAACTGGTTGAAGAACCCGGAAAACACGAGCCCCAGTATCACGCAGCCGGCAAACAGCAGCAGCGCGGCGGCGCCCAGCGTCAACGCAGCGACCCGCGGCGTTTTAAAGAACGCCAGGAAGCGGTTGGCAATGTCGTTCAGAAACGCAATATAATCGAACCCTTTGAACGTGCTGAAATACGCGTACTGCCGGGTCCAGGAGTTGTACTGCTCCAGCACTGTAAAGACCAGCGTCATCAGCGCCACAAAAGCAAACAATCCGGGCCGTTTCTTCGCGCGTTTCAGGCAATTCTTAAAGCTGCTCATCCGTAGTTCTTCTCCGTTCGTGTACTGGCGGGAATTCAGTATTGCTTCCCGCGGCTCCGACGCGCGGCGAGGATCCCGCCCCGATCAAAGCTATACAGTATAATTATATCACAGGAAAACACCTATGTAAAGAATTAGGCTTCTATCCTTCTGGCGCATATAGGATCTGCGGCAACCGGCTGCTCCACAATTATCTGATTCTATTCAGGCACTAAATCTAATTCCCTAATTAATTCAAGGACAAAAGCCTAATTTTTCAATTTCCCCGCGCTTCATTATACTGAAATCGCCCTCCACCGTGTGTTTGAGCGCGGAGGCCGCGGCGGCGAAATTGACCGCCTGCTGGGCGGGGTAGTTGTTGACGCGGGCAAAGATCAATCCGGCCGCGAACGCGTCCCCGCCGCCGGTGCGGTCCACGATCCCGCACGCGTATTCGGGAGAGTATACTTTGACGCCGTCAATGAACGCCGCGGCGCTGATCCGGTGCAGTTCGGCGGATTCGGTGCGCCGGCGGGTGATGGCGGCCGCGGTGAAACCGTATTTTTCGCACAACTGCCGCGCGGTCTCGCCGGGGTCGTCGCAGCGGAGACCGCAGATCTTTGCGGCGTGTTCTTCGTTGGCGATCAGTACGTCAACGTACGGCAGCAGCGCGGTGAGGACGCGGGAAGCGTTGTCAACGTCCCACAGCCGCTTCCGGAAATTCAGATCCATGCTGACGGTGAGGCCTTTCTCCTGCGCTGCCCGAAGCATCCGTCGGCTCAGTTCGGCGGTCTTTTCGGAAAGCGCCGGTGTGATGCCGGTGATGTGGAACCAGCCCGCGTCAGCGAGCAGTTTGTCCGGGTCGTACCGGTCGGGGGCAGTCTCGGCGAACGCGCTGCCGGTCCGGTCGTAAATGACTTTGGGCGGCCGCAGCCCGGCGCCTTTTTCAAGAAAATACAGACCCATCCGGCCGGGTGCGCGGAGGATGCCGGAGTTGACCGGATCGTCCGCTCCGAACTGACGCAGGGCGTCAACGGCCGCGTCCCCCAGATCGTTGTCCGGCAGCGCGGTGACAAAGCGCACCGGTTCGCCCAGGCAGGCGAGGGAGAGGGCCACGTTGGCCTCCGCACCGCCGAAATTTGCGTCAAATCCGGCTGCCTGGCGGAACCGCTGTTTTCCGGGCGGGGAGAGGCGCAGCATCAGTTCACCCAGCGTCACGATGCGCTTGCGGCCGTTCTTGAACGGATTTCGGACGCCCTGCCCGTCGGTTTTTTTTGAACAGGGGTCTGACCCTGTGTCAATTACCGGGACCGCTGAACTGGAGCCCACGCACGCCACGCATGGGAGTTTGAGGTAGTCGGCGGCGTTGCGGGCATTGATGCCGCCCGTGGGCATGAAACGCATGCCCGGGAACGGGGCAGAGAGGGCGCGGAGCGCTTTTACGCCGCCCAGCGCTTCGGCGGGGAAGAACTTGACCAGGGTGCAGCCGCAGTTGACCGCCGCCTGGATCTCGGTGGCGGTGGCGCAGCCCGGAATGTACGGTACGCCGCGCTCTTTACAGAGCGAAAGCAGGTCAATGTCGAAGCCGGGGGAAACGATAAAGCGCGCCCCCGCGGCCAGCGCCCGTTCGGCATCGGCCGAACTGAGCACGCTGCCGGCGCCCACCAGCATTTCGGGCATATTGGCGGCAACGGCCTTGACCGCGTCGAGACCGGCAGCGGTGCGGAGGGTGATTTCCATTGCCCCCGTGCCGTCCGCGAGCAGCGCTTTGGCCAGCGGCACCGCTTTCGCCGCGTCGTCGATCGTAACCACCGGGATCACCGGATATTTTTCAAATTCAAAGAGCGTCGTATCGTCCATATTGCAATTCCTTTCAGTCAGTCGATCTCCGTCACGAATACGGCGTTGTCAACGGCTGCGCGCAGATGGATCCGCCACAGCACCGGCGTTTTCCAGGAGCGCTCCAGGCCGCCGTCATTGACCGCGAATTCTTCTATCTCCGGCGTCAGGCGCGGGTCGAACCGGAGCGTACGTCCGCCGGCGAGAGTTATTGAACACGGGGTCTGTCCCCCGTTCAAAACCGGTCTCGCACCGGTCATGAAATGTATGTCGATCTCTTTAGTACCGTCCAGCTCGAACGCGTCGGTGATGCGCACGGTGCCGCCTTCCAGCACCGTTTCCCGCGTATATGACACGATCCCGGCCTCGGCCGGGTAGGCGGCTTTAAGCTGCATTTTGACGCCGCCCGTTGCTTCGTCGTAGACTTCATCCGAGGAGCGGTATTGACCGCCCGCACGCTGGCAGAAGCCCCCAATATCCGGCACATTGTGATATCCGGACTGCATATACCAGAGCTCGTACCGGCGGTTCGAAAACGTTTGCCGCGTGTATGTGCCGGCGCCTGTATCGATCAGCACCGGTTCGCCGCCGGAGTAAACGAGCACGTTGCCAACGTCGATGTGGTTGTGGCCCTCCGCGTTGTGCCCGCCTTTCATCGCCACAAACAGCCCGCGGTCCGTCTGCGCGAATTCCCGCGCGCACATGATCTTCAGCGACGGCAGCCACGAACGCGTGAGGGCGGTGCTTTCCGGCGCGGCGTGCTCCGGCGTGATCAGGTTCCGCAGCGTGCGGTACACGTTGTTTGCGGAAAGGTTAAGATCGCCGAATATCGCGGTCACGTCGCCGAACTGCGCCAACAGAGGGCTGCCACATTTCCGACCCATACGGGCGATCTGACTGCCGTCCGGATGCACGTGCGGCGGACAATCTGCGAAATTGATGAACCGAGTGCCGTGAATGTACATTTTGGGCTCGTATTCACACATCTGCCGGATGAACGGATCGCCGAAAATGTTGAACTTCCCGCCGGTCAGGTCGTACAGCAGCTCCAGGCAGTCGAAAAACGCCGCACCGGCCACGCCCCAGTACGACGGGCCTTCGTCGCAGCCGCCGTCGGGGGGCAGGAAGCGGGTGTAATTGTCCGCGCTCAGCGCTGCGCGGGAAGCGATCGCCTTAAGCGTTTCATCATCGTCCGCCAGCACCGCGGCGGCGAACAAAATGTTCGAGAGTACCCAGGGATTCCAGTTGTTGACCTGATTGCCCCGCAGCCCCGACCAGTGAAAATCGAATTTCAGAAACGGCTCCAGCTGCCGGTGCACGACCTCGTATTTCAGCTTTTCGCAGATGACCGGCGAGCACCCGTCCAGCGCCTCTTTATCCAGCAGGTACACCATCG
>JAEEGL017140859.1_pt1 | contig 15001 bp, 11 predicted proteins | sample 9134231 | NCBI WGS metagenome assembly JAEEGL01 (sample SAMN16246548, study PRJNA631951) | gut metagenome | biome: gut microbiome; feature: rumen; material: fiber-attached | host: Bos | place: Iran: Karaj | collected 2018-10 | reverse complement strand
TACTTCACAAGCTCCATTGGATCTACGCGGACTTCCAGAAGTGCTGCCTTGTCATCAGCCAAAAACTCAGCAAGTTTTTCTGAAATATCATCCTCGCCGGCGATCTTCATATAATCCATATCATAGGCTGCGGCGATAAGAGAAAGCTCGGGATCTCCCTTAAGTTCAACCATGGAATAGGTGTCATCATAGGCATAATGCTGATGCTCACGAACCATTCCAAGGAAACCGTTCTTCATCACAATTATCTTGATATTGATGCCGTACTGACGCATGGTAGCAAGTTCCATCATAGACATCTGGAAAGCTCCATCTCCTATAACTGCAAGAACCTGCTTGGAAGGAGCTGCCAGCTTGGCCCCCATGGCTGCAGGGATGGAATAGCCCATTGTTCCCATTCCGCCCGAGGTCAAAAATCTGCCATTTCTAACCTTGTAGTAAGCGCAGGACCACATCTGATTCTGGCCAACATCTGCTACATAAATAGCATCGTCCTGTACTGCGGCAGAGAGCTTTTCCATGAAGTCCTTGGGTTCTACAAAATCGCCCTCAGCTGGCATCCTGCCTGAAGCCATTTCTTTCTTGTAACCATTAAGGATAGAAAGCCATTCTCTATGCTCATCGGCATGATCATCCTGCTCTAAAAAGTCCTGGAAAATATGCTTGATATCTCCAACAAGCGGAATAGTAGGTCCTACGTTTTTTCCTATTTCTGCGGGATCCACATCTATATGGACCATAACCTTATTCTCAGTTATAAGATCTGGTCTGTTTACTGCTCTGTCTGCAACTCTTGCTCCAACCATAAGGAGAAGGTCTGACTCATTCATAGCTCTGTTTGCAAAAGGCTGTCCATTATTGCCCACCATTCCAAAGTACAGCGGATGGTCTGATGGCATAACTCCAATTCCCATCATGGTAGAAACTACAGGCACATTGTTAAGCTCAGCAAACTTTCTGATCTCTGCAGTTGCGCCGCTTAAATGTACACCGCCTCCAACACAGATAATAGGTTTCCTTGATTTCTCAACCTCTTTTATTACCTTCTTGATCTGCGCAACATTTCCCTTTACTGTTGGCTTGTAGCTGCGCATAGAAATTGATTCAGGGTAAGTAAACTTATCGCCAAACTCTGCATTCTGCACATCAAAAGGGATATCTATAAGTACCGGACCACGTCTTCCAGTGCTTGCTATATAGAAAGCTTCCTTAAAGACTCTTGGAAGGTCTTCTACATTTCTTACAAGATAGCTGTATTTGACAAAAGACTCTACAGCGCCGGTAATATCTGCTTCCTGGAAAACATCACTTCCTATCATGTCGCTATTTACCTGGCCTGTGATTGCAACCATAGGAATGCTGTCAGCGTAGGCTGTGGCAATTCCTGTAATAAGGTTCGTAGCGCCAGGGCCGGAAGTTACTGCGCACACGCCAACTCCGCCGCTAATTCTGGCATAGCCACTTGCAAGATGGGCTGCATTTTGCTCAGTTCGAACCAGCACTCTTTTAATGCCTGACTCCGTCATCTTATTCCAGAAGGGATCAATGGCAACTCCAGAGTAACCAAAGATTACCTTCGTATTTTCTTTTTCCAAACACTTAACTATTACCTCAGCGCCTATCACAAGGATTTCCTCCCTACTCTATTCCCAGTATATTTTTTACAACTCTCACAGCATCTGCTGCATCAGAAGAATAGCCATCAGCCCCGATCTCATCAGCATAGTCCTGAGTAACTACAGCGCCGCCAATAATGATCTTGGCATCAAGGTGCTCTGCCTTTGCAAGCTCCACCACATTTTTCATCTCCTTCATGGTGGTAGTCATAAGTGCTGAAAGAGCTATGATCTTGGCGTCATACTCCTTGGCAGCCTTTATGATTTCTTCTCTTGGAACATCCTTGCCAAGGTCATGAACATCAAAGCCGTAGTTCTTGAGCATAAGAGCTACCAGGTTCTTACCTATATCATGAATATCTCCGTGAACCGTTGCAATCACAATAGCTGGCAGCTTTTCTCCTGTACCATCGCCTTCCTTAAGAAGAGGCTCCAAAAAGCCAATGGAAAGCTTCATAGCTTCAGCCCCTGCTATAAGCTGTGGCAAAAAGTATTTGCCCTTATCAAAAAGATCTCCAACCTCATTAATTGCAGGCATCAGGATTTCATCCAATATCTTTCTGGGCTCAATTCCCTCTTTTACAGCCTTTTCAGTATCTTTTACAATGGTTCTCTTTGAACCATTAAGTACATCTTTCTTAATTATATCAAGAATATTATCACTTTCCAAAGGTGCATTTATCGTTTTAGCGTTTGTATCTGCAACAACTGCCCCCTGGTCTGCGTATCTCTCCATTCTGGTAATGTATCTGACATCTGCGCCTTCTTTTTTCCTCAAAAGGTCGCTGGCAAATGCAGCATTGACCAGCATCTCCTGTGATGGATTAGCAATGGCCATAGTAAGGCCTCTTGAAATTGCCATAGTGAGAAAGGCAGTATTTACATTCATTCTCTGGGGCAAGCCAAAAGAAATATTGGAAAGGCCGCAGATTGTTGCATACCCGTTTTCATGACAGTAATCGATAGTTTCAAGAGTATTAAGAGCCGCATTAGGGTCAGCACCAACAGTTGCCACAAGGCCATCTACCACAATGTCTTCCCTTGTCATGCCAAGGTCATAGGCCATCTTAGAGAGCTCATTTATATTATTTATCTTCTCCTCAGAGTCCTTGGGAAGGGCTTCTGCCAGAGGCAAAAGAATAAACATAGCCCCGTACTTTTTAGCAAGTGGCAGGAATTTCTCAGCTTTTCCCTTTTCAAGAGAAATTGAATTCATAAGTGCTCGTCCAGGGTAGATACGAAGTGCAGCTTCCATAACTTCGGCACTTGAGGTATCTATGCATAGAGGAAGATCAGTTATAGACATTACTTCCTCAAGGACATTTAGCATCATTTCCTTCTCATCGATACCACTCATGCCTACATTGATATCAAGAATCGAAGCGCCCTCTTTTTCCTGTTCTCTGGCAAAGTCAGAGACCATGTCAAGATTTCCTTCTCTTAGCTGGGCCTGCAATTTCTTTTTTCCTGTGGGATTGATCCTCTCACCAACTATCATGAAGTTCTCATCAAGATCAAAAGAAAGGCTCATTCTCTCGGAAGCAAGATATCTTCTTCCGCAGATTTTCCTGGGTATTTGGTTTCCTTCTTCATCAAGAAGTTCAGATGGCTTTATATCTTTATACTTGTCCCTAAGTTTTCTGATATATTCAGGAGTTGTTCCGCAGCATCCGCCTATCACAGAGGCACCTGCCTTAACCAAAAGCTCCATCTCAGAAACAAAGGTGTCTGCATCCATGTCATACTCTGTGTTTCCATTTTCATCAACAGAAGGAAGTCCTGCATTGGGCTTGGCAATAATAGGAATATTAGTAACTGACGCCATATTCCTTATTATCTCCTGCATCCTGTCAGGGCCAGTTGAACAGTTAGCTCCGATTGCACATGCACCAAGAGCCTCCAATGTAATAGCACTTGAAGTAGCATCAGATCCGTAAAGAGTTCTTCCATCCGCCTCAAAAGTAAGAGTAACCATAACAGGTAGGTCAGAAACCTCTCCTGCTGCTATGAGTGCTGCTCTACACTCCTGAAGACTCATCATTGTCTCAACTATAAGAAGGTCACAACCAGCCTTTTCAAGAATCCTTATCTGCTCCTTGTATACATCAATAAGCTCTTCAAGATCAAGGTCTCCTATAGGCTTAAGTTGCCTTCCAGTCATTGTAATGTCACCAGCAACAAGGCAATTTGGCGCAGCTTCTTTAGAGAGCTTAACAAGCTCGGTATTTATCTCCTCAATCCTGTCCCCAAGGCCATAATCAGCAAGCTTTATCCTGTTTCCAGTAAAGGTAGGCGCATAGATAATATCTGCCCCAGCCTCTGCATAGCTCTTTTGAAGATTAAACATTATGTCCTTGTGCTCTAAGATCCATTTCTCAGGGCACACACCAGCTGGCATTCCAGCCTTCATAAGGTTCGTGCCCGTGGCACCATCCAGGAACATTATTCTATTCTCACATAACTTTCTAAACTCAGCCTTATTCATATTACCAGTCCCTCGTCCTAATTATTAAACTATAGCCTTAAATATAATCATGTACTAGGGTGCGATTTTATCCTCTTTTTAAAAGCCACTGGAAGAAAATAGAATAAAATCACACAGATTGCCATCACCACTATAGGCTTAGCATACATAGGCATAGCTGCAATAATGCCCGTATTAGCCAAGTGATCTATTATTGCTATCACAAGAACATGGTAATAGTAAATGTTAGAAGAAGCATCCCTTCCTATCTTCCAGAGTACCTTGCCTCCCATATCCAGACACTCAGACAAGATCAAAATGCTGACAACAATACAAACAGAGCCCATATAAACTTCTTTTTTGCCAAGAATCTGCATCTCAACAGCTGTAAGGACAACGCCTGCCCCCAGCAAAAGAAAAGCCTTTACCCTGGCACTTTTAATCCATCTGTTTTTCTTTTCCTCATCAAGAGTATCTACCTTGTCCCTTATGAAATCAGCGAACAGCACTCCTATAAGTACAAAGGGAATTCCTACAAACAGCCAGTTTCGCATGACAAACCAGGTGCAGATATTAATGCCAAAAGGCCTTATTGGGTAATAGGTCTGAAGAAGCTGTCCAAAGAACAAAAAGAAAAGAAGTATGCCGATAAGGCCCTTGTACCAGCTTCTAAGAACCGGTGCAAAAATGTATATCAGGCCATACACATAGATCAAGGCAAAAAGATACCACATATGATCAAAGGTATAGGTCCAATCGTAAATAAACTTACCCGAATTAAACAAAACAAAATTAAAAGCTTCAGCCGGATTAAACTTAGAGCTAAACCACTCAATTAGCGAATTCTTGTAGAATAGGTGAACTCCAATGGAAAAGACAAGATAAACAAAATAAACAAGCCCTGTTACTTTCAAGGTTTTCCCTAAGGCTCTGCCTGTTCTTGATCTTATGTATTTTGTTCCGCCTTCATTGGTCGCCAGAAGAAATCTGCCAGAAATGGCAAAGAAATACGGTACAGCAAATCTGGCCAGTGCATCCAGCAGCTGGCCAAAATATCCTGGAAATCTTGTATGTATTGTAATGACAGCAAGGCATGCAATAAATCTTACTGTATAAAGAAATCTGTTTTCCTTCATGAATTACTCTGTAGTAGCTCCTATAGTAGAGAACTGTCCTGGCTCCTGAGTTGTTACTGTTACCCCGTCCCCAGTTGGAACCTCTCCATGAAGAACCTGGAGCATAACCTTTACTCTATTATTGGCCCTCTCGTAGTACTGGGAAGCAAGAGATTCATCTTCTGCATTAAAATCTCCATCGTAAGCACTGTGATAAAATTCATCAGCCATCTGCATATATTCAGCAGCTTCACGTGCTATATCAGCTATTCCTGAAAATTCATCCGGAATAGCAATAGCCGCCATAGTCTTATAGGCTTGATTCATCTCATCAAGGTATCCTAGAAGCTCTATTTTGGCGGTTTCAGAATCAGGATCTATATTATTTATAGCTCCGTCTAAGCGAGCAAGCTCATCGTAAAATTCTGTCATACTGGTTTTATATTCTTCCAATGCCTTGGAATTTTTGTTGCCGCAACCAGTAACAGCAAGACATAAACATACTAATACAAAAAGGCGCAAAAAGCCCCCATACATAACTTTTTTCAAAACAATTCTCCCTACTACTTATCAGAATATTTAGAAGCCGCGCTAAGTCTTGTAAGAGCTCTGGCAAGACCCGCCTGAGACTTCTTAAATTCCTTTATCGACTGCTTCTGGAGAAGATGCTCCATAGCAAACTCGTATGCCTCCTGAGCTCTTCTCTTATCAATATCTTCAGGTTTCTCCACTGTATTTACAATTACAATGCACCTGTTATTGGCCATCTGCGCAGAGCCAAGACTTACCACCCCATAAATCCACTCTCCGCCAGGCTTTTTAATCTTTATGACACCATCAGAAAGAGCAAGGATCATTTCCTCGTGTCCTGCAAGTATTGCAAGCTCGCCGTCATCGCAGGGCAAAATTATCTCCTCAGCTCTGTCATCGTAAAACATTCCATTAACTGAAATGACCTGCAGTCCAAAGGTCGGAAATCTTTCATCACTCATATTTACGCCTCAATCTGCTTGGCCTTCTCTGCCACTTCTTCTATAGTGCCTACATTAAAGAAAGCTGATTCAGGATACATATCCATCTCGCCATCTATTATAGCCTTAAATCCTTTAATTGTCTCGGAAAGAGGTACAAATTTTCCAGGAATACCTGTAAACTGCTCAGCAACATGGAATGGCTGTGACAAAAATCTCTGTATCTTACGTGCTCTGTGAACAGTAAGCTTATCCTCATCACTAAGCTCTTCCATACCAAGAATAGCAATGATATCCTGAAGTTCTTTATACTTCTGAAGGATTTCCTGAACCTTCATAGCGGTCTCATAATGCTCCTTGCCAACTATATCCTCTTCCAGGATCCTACTGGTAGATTCAAGAGGATCAACAGCAGGATAAATACCCTGTTCTACAATCTTTCTAGACAAAACAGTTGTAGCATCAAGATGAGCAAAGGTTGTAGCTGGTGCAGGGTCTGTAAGATCATCTGCAGGCACGTATACAGCCTGAACAGAAGTAACAGATCCAAGCCTTGTGGATGTAATTCTCTCCTGAAGCGCACCAAGATCTGTAGAAAGAGTTGGCTGATAGCCTACGGCTGAAGGCATTCTTCCTAAAAGTGAAGATACTTCAGAACCAGCCTGTACAAATCTAAAGATATTATCAATAAACAAAAGAACGTCCTGATGCTTGACATCTCTAAAATACTCAGCCATAGTAAGTCCCGTCTCAGCAACACGCATACGTGCTCCTGGCGGCTCATTCATCTGTCCAAATACAAGGGCAGTCTTACTGATAACTCCCGATTCTGTCATTTCTGACCACAGATCATTACCTTCTCTTGATCTCTCACCAACTCCGGTAAAGATAGAGTATCCGCCATGTTCAGTAGCGATATTCTGGATAAGCTCCTGAATAAGGACTGTCTTACCAACTCCGGCACCGCCAAAAAGACCTATCTTACCGCCCTTGGCATAAGGAGCCAGAAGATCGATAACCTTAATTCCAGTCTCAAGGACTTCAACAACAGGGCTCTGATCAACAAGTTTAGGCGGTTCTCTGTGTATCTGCCATTTCTCGCTAGTTACAACATCACCCTTGTGATCTATAGCATCACCTAAAACATTAAAGAGTCTGCCAAGGACCTCTTCTCCTACGGGAACACTTATTGGTCCTCCGGTAGGATAAACTGTCATATCCTTGCAAAGTCCCTCACTTGGAGAAAGCATAATGCAGCGAACAACATCTTCTCCAATATGCTGTGCAACCTCCATCACTCTTTTTTTGTCTTCAACATAAACTTCAAGAGCATCACTGATAAATGGAAGGTCACTATCATCAAATTTTACATCTACTACAGGTCCCATGACCTGAACAATCCGTCCGTTATTCAACAGTGTTTCTCCTCGTCTCATCTATAATCTTGGCATCAGGTGCTTTTCTGCTCTTCCTGGCCTTTTGTTGTTTAGCCCTTTTAAGTGCCTTGGCTCCGCTGGCAACCTCAGTTATCTCCTGCGTGATCATAGCCTGTCTCTGCCTGTTATAGGTTCTCTGAAGAGCATCCAGCATCTTCTGAGCATTCTTGTTTGCAGAATCCATGGCCATCATTCTCGAGCTCTGTACACTGCAAAAGGCTTCTACTAACGCTCCATATATATATCCTGTAATATAGTTTGGAACAATATTATCAAGGATTGCGGAAGGACTTGGCTCCATCAAAAATTCCTCAAGCATCGTTCCGGTATGCACGTGCTCTTTTCGGATATTTGTAATGATATCCAGTGGGAGCAGTTTTTCATACCTTGTTTCACACACATTGCCATGGACAGTGGTATAGATACAATAAAATTCATCTATCTCTCTTCTGTCGTAGTAATCAAGAATCTCCGCAGCTATTTTTCTGGCTCTGTGAAGTGTTGGATTCTGGGAAGTAAACATAAAGGATTCCTCTATGTTTATGTTCTTGGAAAGAAAATGAAATCTTCCCACCTCTCCTATAACAAAGAGCTTGAAATTATCGCCATTCTTGCCTATGTTTTCCTCTGCAAGCTTTAAAACATTGTGATTATACGCCCCGGCAAGGCCCTTGTCGTCAGTAAAAACGATATAGCCCCTTCTCTTTTCTTCATCCGGAATATCACTTCTGGACTCTAAAAAGATATTTTCAACCCCCTCCGGAAGATGCCTTACTATTCTGGAGATCATGGCCTGGGTAGCAAAGAAAAATGGTTCAGTATCCGTCAGCATTTTCCTTGCTTTTCTAAGCTTGGTAGAGGATATAAGGTACATGGCATTTGTAATTTTTCTGGTATCGTTAACGCTGTTTATGCGATCACGAATTTCTTTTATATTTGCCAATTATCAAACCTCTTTGGAATAAGCTTATTTCTGCTTTTGCATCTGTTCAACTTCATCTTTGAGCTTTTTATTTTCAAGGTCATTGAAAGTATCAACAGCCTCAATGATTCTTCTCTTTAGCTGCTCTGACAGTTCCTTGCCCTTTTCAAGCTCTTCACAAATATCAGCACACTCTGTATCAAAATATGTGAGCAGTTTTTGCTTGTACTCTTTAACCTTTTTTACAGGTACCATATCAAGGCGCTTTGAGTTAGCAGCAACTAAAATGATAACCTGCTGATGCATTGCAAGTGGATGCTCTAACGGCTGCTTAAGAAGCTCCATCAGAACATTTCCATGAGCAAGCTGATTCTTGGTTGTTTCATCAAGATCTGAGCTAAACTGCGTAAACACTGCCATTTCCCTGTACTGCGCAAGATCAACTCTTATACTTCCAGATGCCTTCTTCATAGCCTTGGTCTGAGCCGCACTACCAACTCGGGAAACAGAAAGTCCTACGTTTACAGCAGGTCTCATTCCTTCAAAGAACAAATCACTTTCAAGGAATATCTGTCCATCAGTAATGGAAATAACATTGGTAGGGATATATGAAGATACATCTCCAGCCAGAGTCTCGATGATAGGAAGCGCTGTAATAGAGCCACCTCCAAGTTCTGAAGAAAGCTTACTTGATCTTTCAAGAAGTCTTGAATGCAAGTAGAATACGTCTCCAGGATAAGCCTCACGACCAGGTGATCTCTCAAGCAAAAGAGATAACGCTCTATAAGCTACAGCATGCTTGGACAAGTCGTCATAAACTATAAGGACATCTTTGCCACGATACATGAAATACTCAGCAAGAGCTGTGCCTGAATATGGTGCGATATACTGAAGCGGCGCCATATCAGAAGCTGTAGAGCTGACCACTATAGTATAGTCCATAGCTCCAGTCTTTTTGAGAGTCTGTATGATCTTAGCTACAGTTGATGCCTTCTGTCCAATTGCAACATAAACACAGATAACATCCTTGCCCTTCTGATTAATGATAGTGTCAAGAGCAATAGAAGTTTTACCGGTCTGTCTGTCACCTATGATAAGCTCACGCTGTCCTCTTCCAATAGGGAACATGGTGTCTATGGACAGAATACCAGTTTCCATAGGTTCATTGACCGACTGTCTCTCGATTATTCCAGGTGCTGTATTTTCTACAGGCCTGTAATCAGATTCCTTGATATCACCAAGACCATCAATAGGTGCTCCAAGAGCATCAACAACTCGACCTATAAATGCCTCACCTACAGGGATTCCGGCCTCTTTGTATGTTCTAACAGCCCTCGTTCCCTGCCTGATACCTGTATCATTACCAAAAAGAATGCACCCAATGTGATCATCTCTGATATCCTGAGCCATTCCCTTGGTTCCATCTTCAAATTCAATTATCTCGCCATAAAAAGCGTGGTCGATACCATCAACATTGGCTATACCATCGCCAACCCAGGTTACAGTTCCAACCTCTCTGTCATCAATAGAAAGACTGAAATTCTCAACCTTTGAGCTGAGCATTGATATGATTCTGCCAGCGTCGCTGTTCTCACTCTTTTTTCTTAAATTATTAAGTTCTGCGCGAAGCTGTCTCGCTCTTCCTGCATCAGACCAGTCATACTCAAAATTTTTGCAGGAAACAATAAAGCCGCCACCAATTGAAGGGTCTTCAGATAACTCAAGTTCGATATCCTGCCCCTCAAACTTTTTCTGCAGCATTGCCTTTATCTTTAAGACCTGCTCATCACTAGGAGCAGTATTTGCATAGCGCAGTTTTGCTAATAATCTTTCACTCATTATCCGCTCCGGCTTCAATTATAAATTTATCATAGAGTTCTCTGTCATCAGTTGCACTATGTTTGGTCGCAGCAATCTTGGTAGCTGCATCAATGACCATATCTGTGATCTGGGCAGCGTAAACCTCTTTGGCTCTTTCATTTTCAACCTCAGCGTTATGCTTGGCCTCAATAATGATCTGCTCGCCCTTTTTCTTGGCATCAGAAACAATGCGCTCATACTCGTCGTAGCCCTGCTTCTTGATATCAGCAAGAATCTGCTCTTTTTCTTCATCAGCAAGAGCTATCTTCTCTTCATACTCTTTCTTGGTATCAAGAGCTTTCTGGGTCGCAAGATCAGCTGCCCTGGTAGCTTCATCAACCTCTTCTTTTCTCTTCATGACAACTCTATCTACCCTGTCAAACAGGAACTTTTTGAAGATTATGTAGAGAACAAGCAGGTTGATCACTATACATACTATGTTTACAATACTAAAATCTAACACTGTGATATCCTTCTTTCGCTGGGCAAATTAAGTAAACAAGATCATAATAGCTACGATGAAACCATAAATAGCTGTTGCTTCTGCAAGAGCACAACCAAGAATAAGAAGTGTCATGATCTTACCATCTGCCTCTGGCTGTCTTGCCACAGCGTCTGTTGCCTTAGCTGTTGCCACACCGATACCAATACCAGCTCCAAGACCTGTAAATACTGCGATTGCTGCTCCAATTGCTGTTAAATCCATTATTATCCCTCCATTTTCTTATTATTATCACTCCACCGCTTCTTTTATGTAGAGCGATGTTAAAAAGACAAATACATATGCCTGAATAAGGCCGTCAAAAATATCAAAGTAAAAGGCAAAAGGCACCGGATAGATGGCCGGAACACTCACTGAATGTATATGTATCAAATGCTTTATCAGTTCCATGATGACCGTTGCGCCTATGATATTACCAAAAAGTCGCATACATAATGACAAGGGTCTGATGGCTAATTCCATTACATTCATAGGAGTAACTATTGCCATAGGCTTTGCAAAAGATTTGAGCCAGCCTGCTGCGCCTTTCTTACGGATAGCTGCAGCTTCTACCAGGATAATGCTCATGAAAGAAAGACCTGCCGTTACATTTATATCCATCGTAGGTGGAATAAATCCAAAAAGCCCTATAGTGTTGGCGCAGGCCAGATAGCACAGGACTGTAACTATCCAATCAGTATACCTTGAAGCCTCTTCTCCAAGGTTCTTGCCCACAACTCCTCTAAGCCACGCCACAAAAGCTTCCACTGCGGCCTGCCTTTTAGAAATATTATGAACTTTAAAATCCCGGGTAAGTATTAGTAGAAGCACTAAAATAAAGGCCATTATGATCCAGGTGACCACAACAGATTCATAAATATCAAATTTGCCATTACCAAATGGCAAATGGATCAAAGCCTTATCTTTTAGAAGAATTTCTTTTAATAATTCCTTTATATCCATAATTATAGCCCCCAAAATTTGTCTCTTATATTATAAAAAAAGCGTCATAAAATCGCAAGAAAAAAAAGCCATCAGACAGCGAATTGTCTGCCATTTAGAGTATTTTTTCTAAAAGTTTTACACATTTTTTATAACATTTAATATGCCACCACTTTTTCCTTCTTGGCATCTGTCTTAAACACTATTTTATCGTAGGTTTTTCTATCATCTGTAATCTTAAGGGCAATTCCGTCTATTATAAGTATCGTTCCAGCGAATATCTGCTCAGTTACGGTAACACCAGCCTTTGCTCCATTTCCGATCTGTTCTTCAAGTTTGGCCTTTTTAACCAGCAGTTTCTTGATATTTTGTTCCTTAGTTCCAACAGCTGCATTTATCTTTATCTTCCATTGCATAAGCTGCCTATCCCCGGAACCAAGCTCCTGCAGCCTGTCTTTTTCCTTGGACAGAGTTTTCAAATCCTCTTCTTCTCTGCTCATCTGCTTTAGAAGCTCATTATATTCAGCTAAAAGAGCTGTATTTGCACCAAGAGTAAGAATTGTCCGGACACCAGTCTTATTACCTATAAGTGCAGATTCAATTCCCTCTAGGCTATAAATTGAACCTCCATAGATCATTCCCTGCCTTCCAAAGGTCTTTATCTTCCCTTTAGCTTCAATAGAGCAATTAGTAAAATAATTGGAATAAATATTCTTGCCCTTTATGGTTGCTCCATCAAAGAACTTAGCAGAAATATCTCCCTTTGCTATAACGCTTCCCCTTACAGGACATGTCACGCCGCCAGCAACAATTATATTTCCGCCGCTTTCTATTATAGAACTTTCCAAATGCCCGCCAATGACTATATCGCCTGTAGCATATATCTCACTGCCAGAATTAACATCTCCTCTGACAAATACCACTCCATCATAGTTGATCTTTTTATCTGTTATTTTTACTTCGTGCAAAACCTGGACTTTCTGGATATTTACGAGCCCATCGTCCATGCTGATAGCCCCAGAATACTTGGCGACGTAGGTTACCCTGTCGCTCATTATCATAAAGCCCTCTCCTTTTAGGATAGGTACCTCCTTGCCATTTTTAGCCTTAACAACTTCGCCATAGATATTATAACCATCAACACCTTTTGTAGCTTTCTGATATATGGCAATCTTGTCTCCTACATGGACCTGCTGGATCAGGTCTATCCCATCAAAATCTATAGAACCATCTTCAGCAACCTTAAATTCATTCTTGTGCTCTATGTCAAAGAAAAATTCATAGTGCCCATCTGCGCCGTCTTCTACTGGTTTGCCGGAAGCGACTAAATATTTGACTCCTGGTTCACTGTCAGCCACCATTTTCTTAACCTGAGCCCTGTCGATTCCGCTTCTGATCTTCATTTTAAAAAGAAATGTCATGACTGCATCTTCTGTATAGCTTATGCCATCTTTGCGAAGAGGAAGCTTTATCCAGCATTTCATCTTATTCTCAGAAACAGACAGATACTCGTCCTTATTTTCCAGCATAGATGTCAAAAGGACAGACTGATCAGAAACTCCTCCTGTTCTGTCAAGGACAGTGCCTTCCAAACCATCATCTGCTATGGCTGTCTGAATTTCGCCAGATAATAGTTTTAATCTGATCCGCCGCATATCTTTGGCGGTATACATCATAGTTGAAAACTTGCTTATATCAAGGCCAGCTTCTATTCCAAGCCTTATTTCACGCATCTGCTTGGGCTGATATAAAGGCTTGCAATATGGAGTAATATCTATCTGATGTTCAAGGCCAATTCGCATCTCATACATTTGTTGCCAGCCATAGGCCACATCTGCGTACTTGGCTACATCTATGCCCTCTTCAAGACCTAGTCTGATTTCCTTTATAGCTTCGCCCCTCATATCAAAGGACATATACTGATCTATAGGAAGTTCTTTTTTTAAAGCAAGTCTTATCTGCTCAAGCTGCTCCGCATCAAACTTTTTCTTTACATAACCACTTATGTCAACTTCGTCAAGGAATGCTAAATGCATCTGCTCGAGAATAGCTGCATTATATGCTCTAATATCCGATTCAGAAAAGAAAAGTCCGTCTTCTGCGCTTTTCCTTATGGCTCTCATTTTCAAATAAGGAATATCCAGCATACCATAAGTAGAAACGTCTATTCCATCCTCAAGCCCTTTTCTGATTTCTCTCATTTGAAGAGGGTCAAAAGCCGGATCCTGATAAAAGATGATAGGAACTCCATTTGTTTTAGATAGTCCTATTCTGATTTCTCTCATCTGGTCAGCCATATATATCTTTTTGGCATAAACGGAAACATCTACTCCATCAGAAATGCCTGCTCTTATCTGGTAAAGCTGCTGAGTATCAAATCCCATTTGCCTATACTGACTCATATCAATACCCTGGGTCATTTCAAGGCGCATTTCCTCCATCTCAGTCCAGGAAAGCTTTGGATCAAGGTATTTGTTTACATCAACCTTACTGTCCTCATATCCCTTTCTGATTTCAACCAGCTGAAGAGCATTAAAACCAAGAGCCTTAAGCTTCTGCACATCACCTCCAAATTTGCCGCAGAGCTCAAGCTCCTTTTTAAGCACATTTTCATTAAACGAGTCAAGGCCAGAATAAACATTCAGTTCATTGACAAGATCCAAATCCTGTACAGCCATGTATGCTCCTTTTAAGTAAATGCCCATAATACTACCAATATTAATTTTATCACTTTACTGTACAATGCTCAACGCAAAAAAGAACAGGCAACTGTAAAGACAGTTACCTGTTCTGAATATAGCTTATTATATCAGGACTAATATATATTAGTTCTTCTTGTTCTCGTTGTAAGCTCTCTTAGCTTCCTCAAGACCAGCCTTAAGACCAGCAAGTCCAGCCTTAGCAACCTCAGCAGATGTCTCTGCAAGCTCCTTAGCTAAAACCTGTGCCTTCTCAGCAGCCTCTTTAAGCTTTTCCTTTGTCTCGTCATCTACGAAAGACTTAGCTGTATCCTCGCACTTGTCGCACTTCTTAGCAGTCTTCTCAGCGATTGCAGCCTGAGCAGCAGCAAGTCTAGCAACAGGTACACGGAATGGTGAACATGATACATAATCAAGACCAATCTTGTGGCAGAACTCAACAGATGAAGGATCTCCACCGTGCTCACCACAGATACCAACATGAAGCTTAGGATT
>JAEEGL016380478.1_pt1 | contig 15001 bp, 6 predicted proteins | sample 9134231 | NCBI WGS metagenome assembly JAEEGL01 (sample SAMN16246548, study PRJNA631951) | gut metagenome | biome: gut microbiome; feature: rumen; material: fiber-attached | host: Bos | place: Iran: Karaj | collected 2018-10 | reverse complement strand
ATGATGTGACGCTATTAGATGCCATGCGTAAGGTATACGCTTCGGATATGTATAAGCATCTTGAGCGTGAAGATACCAAATACTGGCATCTAGGTACCGTCGCGTTGTACCAATCCCTCGCATAAATTCAAAAAGAGGCAGTTCGCTGCCTCTTTTTTTATTCCCGATCCCAAGTAATAAAAATTATTTTTTCTGTTTTCGCTGCTCTGTGAGATGACTCTGAATGTACGCAACGTTCGTTGCGGCGGATTTGGATACTAAGGCGCGCTGCAAGCTCGCTTGTGGGCGCGTTTAGTAGGCAAGTACGCTCCGGCCGCGTCGGCCATATTCGTAGTTATCTCATGGAGCAGTGTTTTTTATGTATTTTTCTTTATCTCCCGAAGGGCATTTATCTCCTTTTATGTACCACTATCACGCCCGCGTGCGCTTGCGTACCTTATTTATATACACGCGAAGCATAAACACCGCAGGCCCTAAACAGCCGAAGGCACTAAACGCGCTTGCGCCTATACACCCCATACACGGCGGCAGCCAGTATCAACACCCACAGCCCATCGCCTATCGGGAACGGTTGACCTGGTTTGGGAGTAGAACCGCCTTCTCCCTCATCATCGTCGTCCAATCCTTTCCGTATGTGTCCAGGACGTCCACCGGTAGGCGAATAAGTTCCGGGGGTACTGCCGGTCACATAGGTGCCCTCCGCTGCAGCAAAAGGCAATGTGGTACCTGTACCAAGCATCACCGATGTCGATTGCATCTTGGGCTCTGGTAACTGGGCGGTGCTCTGAGCACTTACGCCCAGAACACTCACCATTGCTACTACCATCAATAAATATCTCAATGTTGTCTTCATAATCTTTAACTCTTTCATTCGTTAATTCATTAATTCTTTCATCGAAATCATTTATTGATTTCCTTCACTTTCTTACCCGTTGCATCGTAAATAACACCGTTGAATTGGATATACATCTTGTCTTGATAGATGAATTTCATTGTACTTTCCTCATCCAAGTCTTCTACTATTTCAATATCTGTAGGAGTATCATCACCCGGCGAACGTAACTCAACATTCAAGACAAAGCGTGCTTTGTTTGTTCCAGTTTCGGAGTGGAACTCATACTCTTCCTCCATCAAGTCCACTCTTGAATTCTGCTCGAAATCAGTCAACCATAGACTTCCGATCCAGGAGCTATTCACCTTGTCGTTTCGACTAAAGATATAAGTTCCGCTTGTAGGAGCAGTATAGCCAACAGGAATGCCAGCCAGTGCCGATTGCATATTCAGCGCATTCGCAAACAACTCATTCCCTCCTGTGATGGTAAATAGACTCACATTCGCGTGCGGCATCTTTACTAAGTCATCTCCAGGCTCATAGTCGTCCGTAAACTCATCTCCAATCAAGATATGTGTCGTGTCACCAAAAGCTTGTGAGTTTAGAGCAATAGAAGTCTCTATCTCCGCAGGCATACCCACGGTATTGAAACGCATCGGTGCGGCTGCCGAACGACTCGCATGTCCAAACTTCACATATCCGTCATGTCCTACCTGAACGAAGAAGGTTTTGAACGCAGGGAAGTTATAACCGCTTACCGGCCGTTGATCATATGTGTCTGAAGCATCGTCATTCGGTACTGTTACATAGCGAACATTCTTTTCCGCCCAATCCCATGTGCCACCTGCGTTCGTCAGGTAGCCCATCGTGATCTCTTTGTTCGTTCCATCGTCCGTTACACCGGCTCCGCCAAGGTCTGCCATATACGGGTTACCAAGATACCACCAACCTGCATTAAACGGTTGAGCTGACGGATGAGCCGTTACAGCAATCTGTGTGTCTCCATTCTCGTGAGTCTTTATTGCAAGTGCGCTGGATGTGCTCAACTGGATTCGCTGAATACCATACTCTTGACGGGTTGCACTTCCTCCATTAACACTTACTTTACGAGGCATACCTAAGAAGTAATAACCCAATCCACGAGTAGTTGTTACATCCTCTACATCTTCCCAAACGGCATCTACCGCTCCTTGAGCGGCACGAGTTGCACCATTGAAGATGTCCATTAGGTAACTACCTCCCTTCGCATAAGTCTCTCCGTAAATGTCTACCGGATAAGTAATGTGCGAATTATCTACCGTCGTTGAGAATGGCAAAGCTAAAGCGTAGTACTGGTCCTTGGTTGTTAGGTAGTCGAAGTTGATAATGTTATCATTGATTGTCAACATAGCATTGGTTCCGACATGTATCTGCGGATATACGTACTGGTACGTTCCACTATTCACCGTTCCGGCGCGCAGATACATCTTCTTCGCCGTCAAGAAATTGTCTTCCGGCAAAATCAACTTACCTCCGCCGTAAACCGATATACTATTGAACGTAAACTGGCTGCTTTCTGTTGTCTCACCGGAAGATAATTTACCGCCATTCAAAACAACCAAATCCACATTCTGACAGTCGTTCTTATTACTGATTCCCACCGCCGAACGAGCCGCATCGATAGTTGTAGTCGTGTTAACTAACAACGGCACACTTACTTCCTTACGTCCTACCTCGGTGTCACCATTCTTAATAATGACATACAATGGCTTATAGGCGTTGGTCAGTAGGTCGCTAACAGCAATTTCATAGACTCCATGATCAATGGACAATGTACTCAATGCTGCTGGAGCTGCCGATTTCAGCACACCGTTAATCTCAACACTTGCTGTATACGTCGTCGGACCAAAGTACATAAATACCACTTTGTCCGCTTTCCATTCAACAATCTGCATATCTACCGGTACTATCTCATCCTCAACCGGCAGGATACGGAATGTCTTTGTACTAGTTGCTCCCCAATAAATCTTGTTTCCGTAAACACACAGGTAGCGGCTAATAGGAGTAGTACCATCCGCTAATGTACAAGCTGGATCTACGCCGATATTGTAGTTGTAGAAAGCGGCATCTGAAGAGCCCGTACTTGTCAAGTACCAATCTTGCATACCTGTAGCAGCATTGGTGCTTGGACGCCACAGATATGTCAAATCATTACTACGCGGCGCTTGCAAGTGACCATCATTGCCATCACTGGTCTTAGTATCCAGACGTATACCACCAACGTGCGATGTAACGGCATTACGAGCAGAGAACCCATAAAGTGCCTTCTTCGGTGCAACAGTTGCTACGCGCGGTGCACTCTCATTATCCACACTAATCGGATATGCATCTGGTAATGTCGGGGCTGGCGTTGCAGATGTTGCTATGTCTGCTGGTAAAGCACACCAACGGCCGTTAATTTTAGCAGCAATTACAAAATGCTCCGGCAAACAACGCGCCTTTACCAAACCGTTAAAGGTGCGTTCATTACCATCACAGGTCACGGTTATGCCTGGTGTGGCAATGTCGTCATTCGTATAGGCAGATGGCGCATAAGCCACATGGATAACTGCCGACAGATTACCGCTGGCATCACATGTCAGGTTGCTGGATGTAATCTCCGTACGAGCACCATTATCCTTAAAGAACTTCAAGTTCGTTCCGCTTAACTGTACGGTAGAGTTGGCTGTTACGCCGCCAATCGTCAGCGTCAACGTACGAGAAGCCTCAACAGAAGAAGTTCCTAAACCGTATCCACCTGTCATCAACAAAGGATCACTCGTATTACCATCTGTCTGAACCAACCGCAAGTCAATACATGTCCACTTGTTATCCGTATAACCTCGTGTCGTGGTGAATTGCTCTACATACGCACCGCTATTGTTATTGCTGTTACCGCAATCATTTGTAGCCGTTACATACACATCATACGTCGTATTGCTTGTCAGACCTGTTACTGTGGCACTGGTTGTCGAACTTGCTGGGCTTTGCGTCCAAACAGTAGAATTGTCGCTATGCTTCTTTACGGTTACTTCATACAACATGTCGCATCCGGCTCCTCCTGTTGCTTCCCATTCAATTGCAGCAGCTGTCATGGTCGGTTCTGCAACAGCAGTTAATCCTGTTACAGCCGGACAAGTGGGGGTAAACTCATTACTTGTGGTTGCAGCAGTAGTCGTATTTGGAACACATCCATCATTCTTAGCACGAACTTCCACCTTATATCTTGTGCCTTGGGTCAAAGTATAGGTTTTCGATCGGCCAGTTTGCCAAGATTCAGCACTTGCCGTTGTCCAAGCACTTCCACTCCATGACTTCAATGTAAAGCCATACTTGGTGGCATTTGCAACTTCATCGCAAGAAACTGTCGCCTCCCATCTATTATTCGTACAATCCCACGTTGGGGTCACAGTTCCTACAGTTACCGTACTTCCTGATATACTCGGACAGCCGGCAACGGTTAATGTGAGAGGGATAAAAACTTCAATGTGTTGATAGTCTCCCGAGTTCTGAGCTCCATTAGTTCCCTCAATTGCCAAATAAGCGTTGTATGTCCCATTGGCATCTCCGGTTGCTGAAATGGTAATAGACGAAGCAGTTGTAGCATCAACTGAAAATATCGCATGCCCGCCTATAACTAACTCAGAATAAGAGTATTCCTCCCAATCAGGATCATCACACAGCCACATATCAGAATAATCGAAACTATTTAGTCCGGAAATAGTAAACACTTGCCCTGATGTGACTTCATCAATGGCTGCCGTCCAAGATTTTGAACTAGGTGATACTCCGATCTCAACATAAGAATCAGATTCATATTTAATAGTAACAGTGGCTGCATCCCATGCCATGTCACTTCCTGCGGGAGCAGTAAGTGTTACGCTACTTGCATTACCATTCCAAGTGCTATTAGCCTTTGTGTACGTACCGGATGACACCCCTAAATCATGATTCATTCCTCCATAGGTCTTATTAGGACTAAATTTGATTTTTTCAACAGTTCCGCCGGACGGTGCCAGGATAATAACGGATCCATTAGCAGGAATAGTAATAGAAGAACCATTCTTATAAATCTGAGTGGATTTCATGGTTACATCATACTTGATTCCGTTGTAATAACCGCTTCCATCTTGATAATTAGTCCAAGCTCCTTGTTTGATTTCGATTTGTTCTCGAATTACCAAACCCCACGCGTTCGCGCTCGTACCCATTAATAATAGTACTGCGCAGAAATATTTAATATAGTTTTTCATAATCATATAGTTTAAGATATTTATCGTCTTCATAATTTTGTTTCCTTTCATAATTTAGTTAATAAATATCTTAATCTTCCAACTTAGCCCAGACGGCATAATAAGTTTTTGTTGTTGCGGTCTTGCTTGCCGTTCCTGCTTCGATTAATGTCCATCCGGTTTTAAACGTACCGTCTGCGATATTAATCTCATCTTCAACAACCCAACCCATGAACTTGAAGTGCGTCTGCTGGCACGAGCCGGAAGTCTCAGTAGCATTATCATCAATATACGGAACTGTATATCCGCTACCCCAGTCTTCCATCTTGCCATCTACGACTGTCGATCCACTTCCATAGGCCTTAATGGTCTTATTGTGAATGAAATCAACATAGGTGTCTACGCACTTCACGCGAACTGTAGCGGTAGCGTTGGACGCTTTACTATAGTTATCACCAGGAGTGTGAACTGCAGTAATTGTCCATTCACCTGCAGCCAGAGCGGTGAAGGTGTGCTCTCCATCTGTTTCGACTGCTCTTGAGTTCGCTGCCGGACTACGGCTGAAAGCTACCGTTCCATCACCAGTCAACGAGAATGTAAAGTTGATAATGACAGGACTGCCTTCGTAGGTTGCCTCATACGTGTTTGGTGTGAATGCCATCGATGCGGTAGCTTTCGTTACACTACCATTCACATCACCAGAAGTAACATTATCCACAGCATCCTGGTTGGTGCTGACGGTAATCACTTGTCCTGTACCTCCGTATGTACCAACATTCAATCCGCCTACCAAACGAATGTAAATAGTTTCGCTTACTTCGCCCGAAGCCGGAACGGTGTAACTTACAGAACCGCTGAACGACGAGTTGTCCTTGCTAACTTGGAAATTAGTCGGAGCAGTAACGGTTATCGTCTTGCCCTCTGTCATATTCTTTCCTCCGGCTGTGAACGTTTGCGATGCACTCGGACCGGCATTATAAACATAACTCATCGTCGTCAACCCAAGTGCATTAATCTGCAACGTTGGCGTACATGCAGGACTTGTCTTGTATGTTACCGTCTGACATCCGCCTTTCTTATAGAGTTGGATAGGTTGCTGGCTGGTCGTGTAGTACCGGAAACGCATTTGAGTAGAAGGCGTAGTCGATTTATTAAACGCTAACTGAGTCGGCTCTGCATTATTGCCCTGTATCAACATCTTTGAATTGGTTGCATCGTACTCTATAGTATTCCAATAAACCGTGCTAGCATCTTCGTTCATTCCATTACTCTTGGCGTTGTTTCCTATATAATGTCCACTTGCACTCTTAATAGAGAACTTTCCTGCGTTTACTCCGGTTCCTGCTGCAATAGTGAACTTATAAGTATCTGTTGTAGAATTAGATGTTATAGTTTTGGTAGAAACGGTTACGGTTTGGTAATTTTCTGTCCCGTCTAATGTAGCTCGCGATCCATCAAAAGCGAGTGTATGGTCAGAGCCATCATTATATTCCGTTAAAATCAAATAATCACCTTCCCAATCATCTTGTTCGCACTCTACTTTTACGTAGTCGTCAGTCGGAGTCGGATCAGTTATTTCAGCATAAACGGCATAGTAATCGGTTGCTGCAGGAGAACCGCCAAGAGAAATTTCCTCCTCGGCTCCGGCAGCCTTGAACGATGCAGGTTTAGTTGCGCTATTATAACTGCTGGATGTAATCCATCCGATGAACCTACCGCAAGTTGGACTGGTTACGTTCGGGAAAGTAAATGTCTCCGTCTCTGTTGCTGTCTGTGCCGTCCCTCCAGTTACCGTTCCATTGTCGGCATGGAAGTTAATCGTCCATGTGTTCAAATCTCTCCATTGAGCCGTAAGCGTGATAGCCTGGGTCAAGTTGTTAATCGTAGCACCATCCGGAACAGCAGTCGTCGGAGTTACGCCACTATTAACCGTTACCGCCGCACTGGATGCCCAGCCATTGAATGTCTTGCCACTTGGAGCCGTAAACGTACATGCATCAACGATAGTAGAAGCCGCATTGTAAACCACTTCCTTCGCATCCATTGAACCCGAAGCACCTGTACCGGCTGCGTAAGTTATCTTTGCATTCGTATAGAAGTTTGTACTACTGCTCCATTCGTCATTACACTCGGATTGTACCCAAACATAATAACGAGTGGCGGGTGTTAGTCCGGACAAATCCTTCGTGTTCGTTCCGGCGGCAACATGCGCGGTATTACTATTGTTCGCACGTGTGGCATCGGTTCCCCATAGTACGGTGAAACCAGTACCGCTACCTCCAACTTCTTGAGTCTGCGATACGCCATCCCAGGTAATTGTTGCACCTGTGCTGGTGATTGCGCTTGCTGCTAAATTATCTGGAGTAACGCATTCCGAACACGTCGTTATATAGCCGGAATAAGAAACATCTTCAACGCCTTCATATAACGTAATACTATTCATATCATAAGACCCCAATCCTGATGTGTTACATCCTGGATCGGTACTTGTATTCGTTACAACAATTCTCACTTTACCAGTGAGCGGCGTTCCTGAGCCATTATCGAATGTCAAGTTATAATATGCTGTACCATTGCCATAGCCCATAGTCTGTGTACTGCCAATAGCCGTTCCTCCAACGGTAATAGCTACGGTATTAGAGGCACCGGATTTATCTTGTGTTTGCTTAACATTTAGCACAACTTTCTTAACACCATATGCCGGAGTGTACTCGAAAGTGGGAATAGTACCGCACGAATTTCGAGTCCATGTATGCGTAAAATTACCTCCCCAATCGGAGAATCCTGCTACTGTAGACCAAACATGCGTAGTTCCATCCGTATAAGTTCCACTTCCACCTACCGTTGCAAACACTGCGCGATAAGTAACATCTGACGTCACTGTACCTAAACTTCCTGCATCGAGCAATGTAGGCTTAGTGTTTGTTTCTGTAGTAATTTCTGGGTCAGAAGTCCATCCAATAAATGTCTTACTAGAGCAACCTGCTGGGGCAGCTGGTGTCCCTGCTGGCAATGCCAGATCACTTCCATGAGTGTAATCTACTGGTGTAACATAATTGCTACCATTTCTTAACCAAGTAACGGTATAATGTTTAATCGTCCAGGTTGCTGTATAACTTCTGTCTCCTGTAGAACCGGCTGCTATTGTAACCGTTGTGGTTGCACCTCCCAAACCTGTTCCCGTCCAACCTGTGAAATCATAACCATCCTTAGTCGGATTATTCAGAGTAATCGCAGCGCTCTCTATGGTATAACCTGTTGGATTAGGCGTTGCAACGTTGCCACCATCAAGATCATATGATATTGTATAAGGTATTGCCGTCCACTTTGCATACAATGTGCAAGTGGCATCTTTTGTCCAAATACCACCGGCACCGGTGTATCCATCCACACCGGCCTGTATAACTCCACTTGCGTCCATTACCATACTTCCTGTTCCATTATCGTCAGACCACCAACCGCCAAAGGTATAACCGTCTTTTGAGGGTGCAGTAATAGACGTATGACTGCTGGAGTTATATGTCATTGTTACATTTTCAGAACCGGTTGTCGCGCCTTCGCGATCCAAAGAAATATTATATGTCTTCGCTGTGAACGTAGCTGCAAATGTCGCATCCTTTGCCAAAATATGGTTATCCGTTGCTCCACTTGTTAAGTTTATAGCATCGTCTCCAGAAGGAGTTACGGTAAAGGATGTCAAGGTATAACCTGTTGCAGGTGTTGCAGATGCAGTAATCTTTGTACGGTGCGCCAAATCTTCAACGGTGCTGGTGTTAGTGGGCTGTGAAGTTCCGCTCACATCGGTATAGGCAAGATTGATAGTACCATTACTTGGTGTAGTGATTGTCGCTGTATGCGTCAACATACCTGAAGTCGGCGTGTTAATCGTATAGAACTGACAGTTATTGTTTTGATCCTCGCCTCCCGTTGAATGTGTAGTCGTCGGAATAACTGTAATATCTCCATTAACTACATATTGTTGGAAGTCAATAGAGTTTGTGATAGCTATTCCTAACTGCTCATTGTTTGTCTTCGTTCGGTATACAGAGTTAGCTCCCGCCCAACCGTAGTTGTTCGCAATATGCCAAGCGTCCATATCGTCATAGTCTGGTGTGGTTACTTTATAAAACTTATCTGTACCCGGAACTAAAGTCATTGCCGTATTAGAGTTTGCAGAGTTATTACCGATACGATAATACAAACTGCTCCAATTTAAGATAGAGTTATCATAGTAAATCACATACCCAGGATCTTGGTTTGCACTTGGAAACTCTACTCCCACTGCAGGATTAGATGTCCCGCTATAATCGACCGTAAATACATAGTCTCCTCCTGCTCCGGTTTTTAGATAAACTTGATAGCCTCCGTCAAGAGTCCAATTTGAACTTGTGGTGGCCTGAATTTTACCACTATTGTTTGCTTGTCCCCAGTTTCCTGCAAAACCACCATATACCTTAAACTGATAGCAATCAATATGTGCCGAAAGATTGATAGAAACAGAACCTTCATCCGTGTTTCCGGTAGGTGTAATATAATGGTGCGTCCAATTCGTGCCGTCGTGGTTGTCGATACAAATCGAATATCTAAACTTAAACGGTGTGCTCGATACATCCGTGCTATTGATGCTTGTGATAGCAGTCTCGGCTATGTCGCAATAACCGGCAGCACCAATACCTTCAATAGTAAACTTATATTCGGATTCTACAACCAAACCCGTGAACGTTACGCTCTTGCTGTTCGTGGCAATTCCTGTACGAGTTCCTGCTGTTCCTGCCGAGCCGCCTGTTGCTATTCCGCTAACCAAATCCCACGAAGCGCCATTCTTCTTGTACAGACGAACCGTATAGCTGGCAAGGTTACTCTCTGCCGGCTTCGTACTACTTGCATCATTATATGTCCACCCGCTGATCGTTACACTATTACCACCCTGTGTCAAAGAAAGCGAATTATTTATCGTTCCCAACTCCGTACAACAAACCGTACGATAATTGGTAAACTGTCCCGGACTTATCGCGAACGTACCTGCACCGTTGGCATTGGCGGCAAAAGTGCATTCATAACTATACGTACCATCTCCATTATCCGTAGGACCGGTGATGGTAGGATCAGCAATTGTTCCGCTGGTCTTAGTAAATACCGGTTTTGTATCTCCGAACAACGTATATCCACTTGCAGGAGTAACAGTAATCGTTATTGTTCTCGAAGCCGCATCGCCACACGTCGCTATACTCGATGAACTAAACGTCATACCATTCACCGCCGCCAAATGGCTCGACCCGCTCTCACTATACGAAACCTCATATGCACAGCAAGAGGGATTACTATTGAATTTCGCGTTATAATAGGTTACTTCAAGGGATGTAATTTGAGTTTCTTTGCTATCCGGAGCATACATTGTAACTCTTGTTACATTACCGGAACAAGTGATAGATTGTGAAGTTCCGCTCCCAGAAAGTTCAGCACTACCATTATTTGTAGATACACTTCCTAATAACACAGTCCCCGATTTTAATGTTACGGCAATGCTCGCTATTTTTGTATGAGCATCAATATATGCTTCTCCTAGTCCACCTGCTCCCCATGTGTTATCTAAGTCCCAAGTGTTGGAATAGTAACCATAACCTTTAATATATAAATCCATGTTAGTCGCAGTATGTATATACCAACCTGGGTTATATACTTTCATTGAAACTTGAGTTAAATCACTACGGTCGCTGGCATCAAATGTAGCAGTTGAGGTTCCACTCGTTAGTTTACGATATACTGCATGCAATGAAGTTCCATAATCAAGAGGATAATACGTGTCACCAGCAGAAAACAATCTAGGCGATGTGTTCTGTTCGGTTACTGCAGAAGTCGCCCATCCGGCAAATTCCCAACCGTCAGATTCGCAAGCATCAGAAGGACTGGCTTCTGGCAACGTTACTCCGGCATTAGAAGACGCTTCGGGTAATGAAGATGTGGCGCACGAACCTCCTTCTGCGTCAAATGTAACAGTTAATGGCTGAACCGGCAAAAGTGTTATTTCGTATGAATTACTAGTTCCATCTACGTTGAATCCATAACATGTTTCATCGTTTTGTAAGGTAATATCATCACCTCTTAACACTGTATTTGCAGACGCTCCGGATTTCAATGACTTAACAGAATAAGCAGTTACTGAGTTTGCGGTTCCTGAGGTAAACTCCCACTTATGATTTGTGGAAGATACCGGAGATGTTGCACTAATATTGTAGTTTGAAGCACCTGTGGTTCCATTTTTATACAAATACATTCTTGTCCCATTATTATCATATGATATGTAAAATTGACCAGCGGAACCTGCAGATGTTAATAACCAAAGACAATCATAAGGAGAAGTTTCTCCTGCAATCGCCGTTACCTGATTACTTCCATTCAGAGTACACTCCTCTCCACAATATAAATTTCCCGTAGATCCTATATGAGGTAATGCATAGTACTTCGAATCATGGTATAGGGCTATTATGTAATATTTTCCATCAGTTGGAGTCAAAGACGCGACAGCTGCTCCCCACATCTGTCCAACTCCCACAGCCATCAGGAGCACAACGCTTACCAAGCGGGCAATACTTTTTATAATCGAATTATTTGTTTTCATAATAAATCTCCTTTCAATTTTCATTTTTCAATTTTCATTTTTAATTCGATTATTAATCATCATAATCCGCAAACACGGCATAATAGGTTACTGCGCCCTCTGCGTTAATAACAGGAGCGTCACCTGCCGTCGTAAACAGGTTCAAATCAGAAATATCATCCGCATCAGTCAAACCTACTGCCCCGATATTCGTCGTTGTCCAGCCCATAAACTTGTCGCCGCACGGCGGTGTCGGAGCTGTCGGTAATTTTGATACATGCGATCCAAAATCAACACTATTACTCGGGTCTCCGGTTGTATAAGCCACACCATTTACCATCCATGTTACCGTGAAACTCTTTGCAGTCCATTTGGCATAGAGTGTGGCAGTGGCTGCGTCTTTATCCCAGTTGCGTGCACTGGCTCCTGTGTTAGTATAGTACTGCGTGCCCGTTCCACCGGTACCATCATAATAACCTCCGAAGGTATAACCTGTTCGTGTCGGGCAAGTGATTGGTGTCGGCATCGCCGAACCGTAGGTAGCTGTCTTGCCACTTGTCTGTCCTCCGGTACCGCTATTCTGATTGAACGAAACGGTTGTTGTCTTTGCTGTCCATTTAGCATACAATGTCTTATTGTCGCCGCTGACCACATCTGTGCCAAAAGTCCATGCATTAGAACATCCGGCTTCTTTGTACCATCCGCCAAACGTCCAACCGGTTACACTTTCCGAATAACTTGGGTCGGTCGCCTTGTCGCCGTTGTTTATATACTGCGTGCTTGGCGCACTACTACCATGACCATTTAAATCAAACGTCACACTTCGCGGAGTAATCGTCAAAACACTGGTATATTGATATGAACCGCTTGCATAGCCGTTCTTACCATAACCGCGAACGTAATAAGAATTACCTGTTGAGAAAGAACCCGTAATAGAGTGAGTTGCACTTGTGGATGTACCTGAATTGGCTTTTTGTATCTTGGTACAACCGGAAGATGCGGTACCGCCTGCTTCCAAAGTAGGAGTACTTACGGTACTACTCCATACAAATCCGAAATCCGTCCAAGCACAATTTTCTCCTACCGTCCAACCTGTTGTCTGTACCGGAAAACTGCTCAAAGAAATCGAGCCATTTAATGAAGCACTTCCGGCAGTGGGGTTTGTGGAGCATGAAACACCTGCTGAATAGCTCACGGAGATTGCGGTTATACGTACTTGTCCTTTTCCTAAATTACTTCCCGTGCTATTAGTATTTCCTACGTATAAAGTTTTGCTCGTTCCAGAGAGACTTAAAGCTGTTCCAGATACCAACCGATAACCTGCTGCAATATTATTGCCGTTGCTATTCGTATTAAGAGTACCACCATTCGAAATCGAAAATGTAAATGTGACTGATGATAATGTACATCCATTTTTTGCTGTTAAGGTGTACGTCCCTGATTGAGCTTGATACCCGCGCCAATTTATACTCGCTCCTGTACCCCAAAACGTACCATTATTTCCGCCGGAGTTAATGGAGATATTGATATTATCATCCAAGTCGATTGACAAACACTTTGTTCCTATAGTGTTATCCACTGAAACTTCGTAGGAATTTGCCGTTACTACTGATTGCATTGTGGTGGATGCTGGCGAACTTCCCCACATCTGCCCAACTCCGACAGTCAGCATACATAGGCAAATCAGACTGGCGAGACACAAACGAGAGACTATCGACTCGATAGCATGTCGACCCTTTCTGCAAGTTACCTCAGGGCTCATCCCTGATCGATTAAGTAAAAATTTGTTTGTCATAATATTTTGTTATTTAGTTATTTCAGTATAGCCACGACGAACGGGGCGTCATCCGCAGAGCGGACAACACCAAACATAATTTGATATTTCGGTTCTTTGAACCATAACATATATAATTAACAATGCATAAAGCATTTAACATATTTCCTATTTGTAGGACTTGCTTCTCGCAATGCGAGCGGTGAGTCCCAATACCGCGTGGGATCTATTGACTTGACGATAATATAAAAATCAAATGATATGAAAAACTTATTAACTCATTTTTCAAAAATTCGGGGCTCTTTCTCGGCCTCACAGGGTAATGACGTTGGCTATGACTGTCGCTTGACCGTCGTTCGACCGTCGTTCGACTGTCGTTCCGCTATGCTAAAACTTTGCTCCATTTTAGTGATCGTCCTGACGGTCGGAGTTGGGAATGTGTGGGGAGAAGATCTGAACAGCTCTTTGACTTATGGCAGCGATGTAACAAATAACGATGTAGCTAGTTCTGATGCTATTGGGACGTATTTTACCGCAACATGGGAAAAAACTTCTGCTCAAGCCGATCCAATTTACTATAACAAATCGTCAGTATATGGAGTGAAAATGTATGCTCCTAAAAACTCTACAAATGGAAATACTCTTACTATATCAACATCCACATCTAGAGTATATATTACAGGTATTACCATTACTGGTCAAAACGCACAAGGAACAACTGCATTGTATTGGCAAGGAACGACTTCAAACATCGGCACTTCAAAGACTTTTGATGCTGATGATGAAATCCAAAGTGTGGCAATCAGACTAAAAGAGACTGGAAATAGTAAAGCCGGGCAATATATTGTTAAAGAAATATCGGTAGACTACACAATACTTACTTCTGTAACATTAGATAAAAATGGTGGTACAACAAATGGTTCTGCTACTATATATTATGATGCAACTGCAAAAACTTCGTTTACGGCTGCAACTAGAACTGGAAGCTATACTTGTAACGGCTACTATACTGAAACTTCAGGCGGTAATAAGGTTTTGAACGCAGATGGTACATTTGCAGGTAATGTCTCTGGATGGATTACAAGTAATAAATGGTCCAAAGCCGCAAATACTGCAACTTTATATGCGCAATGGGAATCGGCTGCCTCATGTGGTACAAACCCTACTGCTGGAAGTGCTTCACTTAATGGCTCGTTTTTGTGGACAGCCTATTTTATTGCCCGTAAACCCTTTTGTAGAGCCGCCTGAGCCGCATTGTAACTACATCGTAATTTTACCGTACTTATCTCGTATTCTCCCTCACCTTATATATACTTTGTATATATCCCGTGAATTTGGATTCGTCCATTTTTGCCATTTCCTTCAAAAACCTGCATTTTTACTTGTTTTTTACTCTCCTTCAGCTTGCTCCTTTTTTGATGTTAACTTGTATTGTGCTTGTATTGTACTTGTATCCTACTTGTATTGTGACTTGTTCCTTTTTATATGAATTTCCTTTCAAAAAAGGAACAACCCTCGTCTTGCTTATTTTTGATATTTTTGCTTTT
>JAEEGL010897427.1_pt1 | contig 15001 bp, 12 predicted proteins | sample 9134231 | NCBI WGS metagenome assembly JAEEGL01 (sample SAMN16246548, study PRJNA631951) | gut metagenome | biome: gut microbiome; feature: rumen; material: fiber-attached | host: Bos | place: Iran: Karaj | collected 2018-10 | reverse complement strand
TTTTTTTATGTGTCTAGAACTAAACTCTTTTATTTTCATATAATAATATGAAATATAAAGGAGGATATATTTTGAGAAAAAAAGTATGTTTATTTTTAATTATAATTATACTTCTTTTGGTAGGTATAGTTACATTAATAAAAGTTAATAAGAATGATAATAAAAAAACATTAAAAGTAGCCGAAGTAACACATTCAGCTTTTTATGCACCACTTTATGTAGCTATTGAAAATGGTTATTTCGCCGAAGAAGGATTAGATGTTGAATTAATACTAACACCTGGAGCAGATAAAGTTTCTGCTGCAGTATTATCTAATGACGTAGAGATTGGATTTGCTGGTGCTGAATCAGCTATTTATGTATATACAGGTGGAGAAAAAGATTACTTACAATTATTTAGTGGACTTACTAAAAGAGATGGACAATTTATAATAGGAAGAGAAAAAGAAGACTTCTCTTTAGCAGATTTAAAAGGCAAAGAAATACTAGTTGGAAGAAAAGGTGGAATGCCAGCTCTAAATTTCTTAAATGCTTTAAAAAACAGTGGGATTAATCCTAAAGACATTGATATCAACTATTCAATAGATTTTGCCTCTTTAGGTGGATCTTTTATCGGAGGATTAGGTGATTATGTTAACTTGTTTGAACCAACTGCAACAGCATTAGAAAAAGAAGAACAAGGATATATATTAACAAGTATTGGTATGTTATCAGGTGAAATGCCATATACTGCATTTTATGCGCGTAAAAGTTATATAAATGACAACAAAGAAGACGTCATAAAGTTTACAAATGCAATTAATAAAGGATTAACTTTTACATTAAATAATGATGCTAAGGCAGTAGCAAAAACAATTCTTCCTCAATTTCCGAGTATTTCACTTGATGATTTAACAAAGATTGTGGATAACTATAAAAAGGCTGATTCTTGGTTACTTAGTCCTTATATCAACGAAACAATTTTTAAAAACCTAGAAGACATTATGATTGATAATAATCTTTTAGATAATTATGTTGATTATAATGTTTTAGTAAACAATTTATTTAATGAATAATTTATTAGAAATAAAGGATTTAAGTAAAAACTATTATACAAAAAATGGCGAAATAAAAGCTCTAGAAAATATTAATCTTGAAGTATATGACGGCGAGTTTTTATGTATAATTGGATCCTCAGGATGTGGCAAATCAACTCTTTTATCTATATTATCTGGTTTAGAAAGCCCAACAGCTGGTAATGTTATTTGGAATAATACTAATCCTAAAATTGGTTATATGCTTCAACAAGATGCATTATTTCCATGGCTATCAGTTTATGAAAATGCTGTTTTAGGCTTAAAGGTATTAAAGGAAGACACTGAAACCAACAGACAGTACGTTTATCACCTATTAAAAGAATATGGATTAGAAAAATTTATTAATAAATATCCAAAGGAATTATCAGGCGGAATGAAACAAAGAGTTGCTCTTATAAGAACCTTAGCTATAAAACCTGATATATTACTATTAGATGAGCCGTTTAGCGCTTTAGATTATCAAACTAGGCTTTCTGTTAGTAATGATGTATATGAGATTATCAAAAAAGAAAAAAAGACCGCTATAATGATAACTCATGATATTGCAGAAGCTATATCTTTAGCAGATAGAGTAGTAGTTTTATCTAAAAGGCCTGGGAAAATAAAAAAGATATATAATATTAACTTCAATGGTAATTACAATACAATTAGCAAAAGAAATAGTAAACAGTTTAATGAGTATTATTCCAAGCTTTGGAAGGATTTAGATAATAATGTCAGTTGAGCAAATACATTATTTAAAGAAGCTAAGAAAGCAAAAAATAATTATTACTGGAATCCAACTATTATTAACTATTATTATTTTTACAATATGGGAGATTTTATCAAGAAGAGAAATAATTAATTCATTTATATACTCTAGCCCAACAAAAATAATAAAAACAATTAATGAGTTGATAATCACTAACAATTTCTTTACTCACATTTGGTGTACTTTAAAAGAGGTTTTATTTGCTTTTGCATTAGGATCTACTATGGGATTATTTATAGCGATTATTTTATATGAATTTCCTATAATAGCTAAAATCTTAGAACCGTTTTTAGTTACCATAAATTCACTACCGAAAGTTGCACTAGGTCCCCTAATAATTATTATTGCAGGTGCCAATTTTAAAAGCGTAATAATAATGGCTTTACTTATAAATCTTATTATAACAATAATGAATCTATACAATGGATTTATAAATGTTGACAATAATAAGTTAATATTATTAAGAAGCTTAAATGCAAGCAAAATGCAAATATTAAAATACCTAATACTTCCAGGCTCATTAAACATAATTATTTCATCTTTAAAAATTAACGTATCAATGACTTTGATTGGAGTTATTATGGGAGAATTCTTAGTTAGCAAGCAAGGAGTTGGGTATTTAATTATCTACGGGACACAAATATTTAATATGAATTTAGTTATGTCAGGTATATTAATGCTTATAGTGATGTCTGTTGCTATTTATCTGGTTGTATCATATTTAGAAAAAAAACATCAAAAATAGTGGATTTTATTCCACTTTCTTTTTGTGTTGTGATATACTATTTTTAGTTATTATAAAGGGTGTGATTATGTGTTTCTAAGTTTAGGATTTCCTATTGGAGCAATAATGTTTTTATCAATAACTCTAATAATGTATGTGTTTAAAAAGAAATATCATGATTTTCAAAATAAGTTATTTCAAATACTATTATTAGTTACTTTTGCAATGTTATTTTTAGAAATAGTATATGTTAATACAATGAATCATATGGATAAAATACCTATTATAAACGAAGTAATATGTCGCTTGTTTTTAACTTTTATAATAATTTGGATGGTTATGTTTTTTATCTATATTATTACTATTGGACTTAATAAAAAAGCTGCTGAAAAATTAGAAAAGACATCTATAAAAGTTCCATATTTAATTGCTGCTTTATGTACAGTACTAGCTATTATTGATAGCTTCTTTAAAATTGATTACTTAATAGATGATGGCCAATATGCTATAGTTGGACCAGCAACCTATTTTGTATATGGGGTAGTAGGTATTTTACTAATAATATTGTTAGTATATATTATAAAAAACAAGTCTAACTATAATAGTTCTCTTAGACTTCCACTTTATTTTTCACTAGTTTTAATAACTTTTGATACTGCAAGATTATTTATCTTTGAAATAAATGATTTAACATTAATGTTGGCGTTAGTTGTTTCTTCATTATACTTTACTGTCGAGAGTCAAGATAGGTTGCTTTTAAAAGAAGTAGGAGATGCTAAAACTAAGTCTGAAGAAGTAGATAAAGCCAAAACTGAATTTTTAGCAAAAATGTCTCATGAAATAAGAACACCAATGAACACAATACTAGGTTTTAGTAATGCTTTACTAATGGAAGAAAATGTATCTAGAGAAAAGGTATTAGAAGAAGCAAAGAGTATTAATTTAGCAAGCGTTAATCTTCTAGATTTGATTAATAATATTCTAGAATTATCAAGAATTGAATCTGGTAGTGAAACTGTGAATGAAAAAGAATACAAGTTAGAAGACATTATTTCTGAAGCTAAAAACATTTTAGACAGTAAAATAGCTGGTAAAGATAGTTACTATGATTTAGAGATTAATGATAACATACCAACTAGTTTTTTGGGAGATTTTTCAAAAGTATCAAAAATAGTTAATTCTATAATTATTAATGCTTTAAAGTATACTACCGATGGATATATTAATTTTAGTATTAATTATAAGCAAGACAATGATAAAGAATACTTAATTTTTATTGTTTCTAACTCTGGAGATAAAATGCCACAAGAATATTATAATCGTGACTTTAGTGATTTTTCAAAATTAGATTATGGTAATGATAGTAAATTAGATAGTGAATTTTTAGGAGTAATAATTGCTAAAAGATTAATTTCAATGTTTGAAGATTCGACTCTTGAGTTTTCAAAAGAACAAAACAAATTAACTAAATGTGTTATATCTTTGTGCCAAAAATCTGTAGATAAAACCAACATCGACAAGAGTGTATTAGATAATAAAAAAGCTCAAATAATTGATTGCTCAGGTAAAAAAGCATTAATAGTAGATGATAATGATATTAATTTAAAGTTAACTGAAAAACTATTAAAAAACTATAATTTTAATATAACTAAAGCAACATCTGGTAACGAGTGTATTAATCTAGTTAAGATTAATGATTATGATGTTATTTTCTTAGATCATATGATGCCAGATATGGATGGATTAAAAACTATTGAAGTAATAAAAAGCATTAAAAAGGGACCTATATTAATTGTGGCAATGACTGCCAATTCAAATACTGATTCAGATGCGTTTTATAAAGAAAAAGGTTTTGATGCCTATATTGGAAAACCAATAAATAAAAAACAATTAGATGCCTTAATTGAAAGATTATTTGGAGGTGAACTATGAAAGGAATATTATTTACAATAGTTAGTTTCTTTTTCATATTGTTGTTATCACTTTCATATTTTCCAAAAAAGGGAATTAACAATCCTAGAGTTAGACTATATCGTCTTTTATTGATTGTTGAAATGATCTTGCTTGTACTTGAGTTAATATCAACTCCTTGGATTATTTATGGCTCATATAGTAAAATACCATATGTAATTCATAGACTTCACTGGTATACCGGAGTATTATGGTTTTCTCTTTTGTACTACTATTCAGTTGCATTTATTTCTGATGTGAAAAAAGGCGGTATTATTGACATTATAAAGTCAAACACTAAATCACTAGTTGTATTTATAATAATACTAATTGGAAATCTATTATTCTTCTTTATGCCATTTTCTAAATTAGAACCAAATGATAATTTTTCTTATTTACCTGGTATAGGAGCATATTATGTATATGGTTTTGCTGCTTTATGTGTTGGTTTAACATTCGCTTATTTGTTAAAAAATAGAAAAACAACAAAGCCAATTTATAAAACGACTATTATTGCAATGATAATTGAAATTCATATAGCTTTAGTATTTCAAATTATTTATCCAACTATATCTATTTCAGCCATTGCTATTGCATTACAGATTTATTTCTTGTATTTTAATGTTGAAAATCCAGATTTGGAATTAATAAGTGAAATTGAAACAGCTAAAAATCAAATAGATAAATCAAGTAAAGCAAAGACAGATTTCTTGTCTAATATGTCCCATGAAATCAGAAGTCCTATGAATGCTATCATTGGTTTAAGTGAATCATTAGTAAAAGGTGACTTTGATGAAGCAAGTGTCAAAGAAGATATTTTAAACATTAATCAAGCAGGTAATAACTTACTAGATATTATTAACAACATACTAGATATTTCTAAAATAGAAACTGGTCAAGATACAATAGATGCTAAAGAATACTATTTAAGTAATATACTTGCTGAATTAAAGACAATTGTCGAATCAAGAATAGCTGCTAAACCTATAAAATATATTGTAGATGTTAACGAAAGTGTTCCAAATAAGCTTTATGGAGATTCTGTTAAGATATTTCAAGTGTTATTAAACATTTTAACCAATTCCGTTAAATATACAGAAGTTGGTAAAATTATTCTATCGCTTAGATATGAGATTAATAATAATGATGTAATATTACATTTTAAAATAAGTGATACCGGATACGGAATCAAAAAAGAAGATTTCGATAGACTATTCGAAAAGTTTGCTCGACTAGATATTGCGGTAAATAAAGAGATTGAAGGTACAGGTCTAGGTTTATTAATTACTAAAAAGTATGTTGATTTAATGGGTGGAAAGATATGGTTTGATAGTCAATATCAAGTCGGAACAACATTTTATATTGATTTGACTCAAAAAGTATTAGATAAAACTCCATTAATTGCCCATCAAGATAGCGTTGAGAAAAAAGAAATTGATTATGTTGATTGTTCTGAATTTCGAGTTTTGTTAGTTGATGATAACGCTCTAAATTTAAAAGTAGCCCATAAATTATTAAGTAAATACAATTTTAAAATAGATGAAGTTAATTCTGGAATGGATTGTATTAACAAAATAAAAAGTAACGAAATCTATCATATGATTTTCTTAGATCATATGATGCCGGAAATGGATGGGATAGAGGTTTTACACGTTTTAAAAGATTTAAGTGGGTATAATATTCCTCCGATAGTAGCTCTAACAGCTAATGCAATTTCAGGAGTAAAAGAAATGTATTTAAAAGAGGGGTTTGATGAGTATTTATCTAAGCCGATAAATATTAGTGAATTAAATAAAATAATTTTAAAATATTTTTCTAAATGAGTTATTGATTATTCAAAAAAATATGTTAAAATAATACTTAATAAATTGTTAAGTGGGGATTGGTATGAAAAAACTTGTAGCTTTATTAATAATGTTTTTAGGCATAAATTTTGTAAATGCCAAAGAAGGATGCAATTCTTTTTATAAAGTTAATCTTGGTATTGAAGGAAAGGGTATTGTAAGAGAAAAATACTCTGATAAGGAATATACAAAAGACAGCACAATAAATATTAAATGTACTGATAAGTTCCTTTTTGAAGTAAAACCTGAGGAAGGATACAAACTAGATGGTGTTTATATAAATGGTAATCATATAACACCAGACGAAAAAAAGGTATATGGTTTATATGATGCTGTAGCTAATTCTAAGATTAAAGTAACTTTTATTAAAAAAGAAGAAGCTAAAGAAAATGAATTTTTATTTTCTTCATATGAAGATAATATCAGTTTATATATCGCTGATTTAAAAGAAGAGCTTGGTAAGAATGATTTGCTAAAAGTTGTTTTAAGAGAAATAACAATTTTGTTTGATAAGGAATTTGTTCTTAATTCTAAAGATAATATTACTATAGTAGCTAGTGAAGTTTATAAGGATGATTTAGGTTATAAACAGCAAAAAGCTGCTAAAAATGCACTATATTATAATTTTGAAGTATTTAATGGTGAAAAGATTGTTAATGACTTAAAGGGAACTATTACTATTAAAATTCCATATAGTAAAAGTGCTAAAGCTTATGTTTATAAAGTAGATAAAAACGGAAAGCTAACTCTTATTGAAAATAGTTATGATAAAGAGCATTTATCATTTAAAGTAAAAGATAGTGGGATATATGCCATAAGCAGCGAAAAGCTCTATGAGATGGAGTATTTAAGAGGAATTTTAAATGCTGATAACCAAAAGAAATTAGCAATAATTGGCCTAGGATTTGCCGTTTGTATATTCTTCTTATTACTATTAATTAAAAGAAGAAAGTAGTACTTTTAAAAAGTACTACTTTTTTTAAAATATATTGCTTAGAATTAGGTAAAATGTTAATATTAAGTAGTAGGATACAGGTGATTTTATGTGCGGTTTTGTGGGTATAAAAGATAATAGCAAAAAACAAGATAAAAAGAAATATATTAAAGAAATGGCTAATAGAATTATTCATCGTGGCCCAGATAGTGATGGTTATTATGTTGATGATAATATGGCTATAGGATTTAGAAGGCTATCAATAATTGATTTAAAAGGAGGAAATCAACCTCTTTATAATGAGAATAAAGATATTGTATTAGTTTTTAATGGTGAAATCTATAATTACAAAGCTTTAAGAGAAGACTTAATTAATAAAGGTCATAAATTTAAAACTAATACTGATAGCGAAGTTATAATTCATGGCTATGAACAATACAACACTAAAATTTTTAGTATGCTTCGTGGAATGTTTGCGATTCTTATTTATGATATTAAAAATGATATCGTAGTAGGTGCAAGAGACCACTTTGGTATTAAACCTTTTTATTACTATAAAAAGGATAATATTTACTTGTTTGGTTCTGAAATAAAATCTTTTTTAGAATATCCTAATTTCAAAAAAGAAGTTAATAAAAAAGCTCTAAAAATGTATTTGGTATTTCAATATTCCATTTATGAAGAAACATTTTTTAAAAATGTTTATAAGTTAAAACCAGGACATTTTTTTGTAATTAAGAACAACCAAATGGAAATAACTAGATACTTTGAACCAATATTTGATAAAACGAATTATTCATATGATACATATAAAAAAGAACTAAAAAAAGTGTTAGAAGAAAGTATCTATGCTCATCAAATATCAAGTGATGTTGAAGTGGGATCTTACTTATCTGGTGGGGTAGATTCATCATATGTTGCTAGTGTAGCTGTTCCAGATAAAACTTTTTCAGTTGGATTTAAAACTTTAGGTTTTGATGAAACAGATAAAGCTCAAGAATTATCTAAAATACTCAAAATTTCTAACAAAAGGAAATATGTAACTCCAGAAGAATTCTTTGATATACTACCGACTATAGAATATTATACTGATGAACCACATGCTAACTTATCAACTGTTCCATTATTCTTCTTAAGTGATTTAGCAAGTAAGGATGTAAAAGTTGTTTTATCAGGTGAAGGAGCAGATGAAATGTTTGGGGGATATCCAGAGTATAATGATCCTTTATCAGTAAGATTATATTCTAAGATTCCATCTTTCCTAAAGATGCCTTTAGCTAAATTAATAAAGCCGTTACCTCATTTTCCTGGTAAGAACACTTTAGTCAAATACGCTAAACCATTTTATGAAAGATATATAGGTCATGCTTTTGTTATGGATGAAGAGGAAGCAAATGAAATACTATGTGATGATTTAAAGGATAAAGTTACTTTAAAAGACATTTTATATCCATATTATGAAAAAGTTAAGGACAAAGATGAATTGACTAAGAAGATGTATATCGATTATCATTTTTGGTTACCACAAGATATCTTGCTTAAAGCTGATAAGATGTCTATGGCTCACTCTTTAGAGCTTAGAGTGCCATTATTAGATATTGAACTATTTAAATATAGTAAACAAATACCTAGCAAATATATGGTTAAAGATAAACAAACAAAGTATATGTTTAGAGATATAGCCTATGAAAAAATGCCTCCAGAATGGGCAGCAAGAAGAAAAATGGGATTTCCAGTACCATTTTCTAAGTGGATTAAAGAAGATAGATTTTATAAACAAGTAAAAGAAGCATTTAATGAAGAATATGTAAGTGAATTTTTTGATAAAGCATTTATAAACAAACTTTTAGAAGATCATTATAATGGTAAAACCAACAACGGAAGAAAGATTTATAATATATTTATTTTCCTTGTTTGGTATAAGGTTTATTTTGCATAAAATGTGTTTACAAAAAAAATGCTATTTGTTATAATAAATATTAGAATAAAGGGTGTGTGTGTATGGGAATGTTATCTACTGAAACAAAGCATTTGCTAGATAAGTTATACAACTTACGTAGTGAAGATAGTTCCGTTCTAGTTGGTATTGAAAATAGTAAAACTGAAGCTGAAAACACATTAGAAAAAACCAGTAAGCAAAAAGAAGAACTACAAAGAAAAATAAGCGTTTTGACTAATGAAGAAGAACTTATTCAAGAACAAAGTTCTAGGCTTTTAGAAGTGCTATCTAATATTAACGAAAATGATTTTTCTTTAATACTAGATAAACTTAATATTTCTTTTCATCCAAGAGAAATGGAAACTAAAGTAAACAATTCTTTACCTGACTTGATTTCTAGAACTGCAAACGAAACAAATAGAGCTCAAGAAGAATTAATCAATGTTGAAGAGATAATGAATGATGCTGTGACAAAGATTGAAGAACTAGCTATTAGAAGAGATACAGCAATAGCCAATCAACAAAAGTTAAATGAATATTTCGATTTAGCTTTAAATGGTAATTTAAATATTACTCGTGAATCAATCTCTTCTTTATTAGAACAATTCGATTTTAGTGAAGAAGAACAAAAAGAAGCAGCAAAACTATTAATGTTCCCAGAAGACGCTTTATATGATTATGATCAAGAAACTAAAGGTGGAAAGACAATGTCAGATGTCTTTGCTGAAGCAAAAGGATTTAAAGAAATCAAAGCTGAAGAACCAGAAGAACCAAAACCTAAAAGTGAATTAATTGATCTTATGAAAAAGTGTGGTATAGATTACTTGGATTACTCAACAGCTGATTTAGAAAAGATTAATGATAATGTAGATGAAGAAGTAATTAAATCAAATATTAATTACATAAAGCAAAACAATATTGCATTAGATATCTTCTCAGATAATGTTGAACTACTATATGATGAAGAACTAATAAGAAAGATTCAAAGATTATTTGAACTTGGAAAATCAGCAATTGACGTTTACTTAAATCCAAGTGTATTAAAAAAATACAATTACGGACAATTAGAACAAGTTATAGTTGAATTTGAAAAAAATGGCTTGGATCCAAAAATGGTTCCATTAATGGCTTATTAGTGAGGGGGAAATTATGAGTAAGTTAATAGAAACTATTAATAAGTTGCCAGATGAACAAAAGCATATATTTAATAAGTATATGGGAGTTATGACGGTTTGTGAAAGACAAATTGATGAAAAACTTCACTTTGCTGAAATGAATGGATTTGAAATAACTACTTTAAAAGGAGCGCTAAGGTATTTAGCAATGGAGTTATCAGACATCGAAGAAAGATTTGCAATTTATAAACAAGCAGGTTATGAAGATGTTGTTACAAAGTCTCCAGAGTTAATTCGTTTTAATCCAAATACTATTTTAGAAAGAATTAGTATTTGCGAAAAAGTTGGTAAACCATTTAAAGTAAATGGTAAATATGCAAACTTCTTATTTGATGATAAGATGTGGAGCGTTGTTGAAAAAGCATTAGAAGAAGACGATTTTGAAAAAACATCATTAAATGATTATAAAGAGATAAATCCTGATGAATGGACAGCAGCTCAAGATGTAGACGATGTAGTTTACAAAGCAATGAGCAGTACTGAACCTGCAGAATTTGATGAAAAGACGTACGATACATATTTAAAAGCAGCTCAAATCATTAAAGGAGTTAAGGAAGCAATCGGCTCTCCGGTTAATGATGATGTAATGCCACTTCCAATTGCTGAAGACGAATTAATAACAAGACTTCTAAAAACAGACCCAACACTAGATGCTAAAACAATAGCCAAATATTGTTTACAATACTGTGATGGATTAGTTGATGGTGTAGAGCCAATCATTAATGCTATTGCAAGTAGTATGGAAGAAGAGAAAAGAGGGTTATAATGGACTATTTAGAGAAATATAATTTTACCAAAGATGATATTTCTTCGTTTATAAATAATGTCCCAGCTAGTGTGGTAAATTTATTAGAAGAGCAAAAAAAACAAGTAAGTAACAATATTAAATATTTAAGAGAGTTAGGAGTAGAAAATTATAAAGATGTATTTCTAAATTATTATGAAATATTTCTAAATGATGATACTATCTTTAGAGCTATTTTTGATAAATATGATCGTGATGATTTAATTGATAAGATAGCTAAGAATATTAATATAGTTGAATATTTATAAAGTCGCTAAAGCGACTTTTTTATTTACAAGATTTTTATTTATGTTATAATAAAAAAGCTTTTTAGGAGGAATACTATGGACGTATTAACATTTTTTAAAGAATACTATAATGTTACAGATGAAGTTGTAGCTAATAATAAAGAAGAGTTAAATATTAACACAGTTATCTATAATGGCGATTTATTAATGCCTGAAGAAGGATTTATTAATTATCCAAACTTAAAGGTAATAATCGGTAGTGCTTATTTAAACAACTTAGTAACAGCAATTGGAATAGAAAACCTTGAGTTTATTATAGGTAGTGCTTATTTTCACAATCTAAAAGCAGCCTGTGGACTTGAAAAACTAAAGGTAATTTCTGAAGATGCTTTTTTTGATACACTAAGAAATGCTAAACCAGTAAAAGATTTAGATTCTATTGGTGGAATAGGTTTTTTTGGTAACGTTAGAAAAGACAAATATGTTAAAAATATCGATATTAGAGTGCCTTATTTTCCACGTATAAGAAAAAAGAAAAATTAAGTCGTTTTTACGACTTTTTTTCTTTATCTAAAATAGGTATTTTGGTATAATTATTATGAGGAATGATGTTTATGGACAAACTAAATGTTGATCAACAAAAAGCGGTAGAACATCTAGATGGACCATGTCTAGTTATAGCTGGAGCAGGTTCTGGAAAAACTAAAGTATTAACGACAAGAATAACCAAATTAATTGATAGTGGAGTCTCACCATATCAAATACTTGCTATTACTTTTACCAATAAAGCCGCCAAAGAGATGAAAACAAGAGTAGAAAAAATATGTGATGAATCCGGTTTTTTTATTGGAACATTCCATTCATTGGGGCTAAGAATTATAAGAGAAAATTATAATCTTATTGGGTTATCAAGCAACTTTACTATTATTGATAGTGATGATGTTGTAACACTAATAAAAAGAATCATGAAAGATAAAGGTATTTCACCTAAAGAACTATCTCCTAGTTATGTTCGCAATAGAATTAGTTTTATTAAAAATGAAATGTTAAGTGAAGGAGAAATAACAAAGTTTTTTAATACACAAGTTGAAATGTTATGTCATGATATTTACAAAGAGTATCAAGAAGTATTAAGAAAAAATAATTCAGTTGATTTTGATGACTTATTAAAACTGCCAGTAGATTTATTTAAAAAAGAACCTAGCGTATTAGAAAGATATCAAGAAAGATATAAATATATTTTAATAGATGAGTATCAAGATACAAATGAAGTTCAATATCAGTTATCTAAGTTATTAGCAAATAAATATAAAAATATATTTATTGTAGGAGATCCTAATCAATCAATATATGCTTTTAGACAAGCTAATTTTAAAAATATTTTGAATTTCGAGAAAGACTATCCTGGATGTGAAGTTATTACTTTAAATCAAAATTATCGCAGTACTAACATGATTTTAAATGCTGCTAACTCTGTTATCCAAAACAACAAAGAACGAAAGGAAGTCAATTTATTTAGTGAAAATGGAGAAGGGGTAAAATTAAAGTATTTAAGAGCTTATGATGAAAAGCATGAACTAACATTAGTATTAGAAGAAATTAACAAACTTTTAAATGAAGGATATAGTAAGAGTGATATAGCAATATTCTATCGTACTAATGCTCAATCAAGAAACGCAGAAGAAGCACTTTTAAAAGCTAACTTGAATTATAAAGTGGTTGGAAGTTTTTACTTCTATAATAGAAAAGAAATAAAAGATTTATTATCCTATTTAAGATTAATCTATAATCACGATGATGAGATAAGCTTAAAAAGAATAATAAATGTTCCTAAAAGAAAAATAGGACCTAAAAAGATTGAATCTTTAGAAGAAAAAGCTAAAGAAGAAGGAAAATCGATTTTTGATGTAATTGATTCTGGTGCCGAAAAAGAGTTTAAGGATTTAATTATAGAACTAGAAAATGACAGTCAAGATTTATCTTTGACAGAATTAATTGATGATGTTTTAGATAAAAGTGGAATGTTAAAGGAATTAGAAAATGAAAATACTTTAGATAGTGAACTTAGAATTGAAAACCTAATGGAGTTTAAAAGTATTACGGCATCTTTTGAAGAACAAACCGGAAATGTTAATCTAGGAGATTTTTTAGAAGAAATAAGTTTAGTAGCTGATGTAAGTGAACATAAAGAAGATGAAGATGCTATCACTTTAATGACTCTTCATAGCGCTAAAGGATTAGAGTTTAAAATAGTATTTATAATTGGAATGGAAGAAGGATTATTTCCTCATCAAAATAGCTTTACTGAAGAGGGAGGGCTTGAAGAGGAAAGAAGATTGTGTTATGTTGGAATTACTAGAGCTAAAGAAAGACTTTATTTAACTAATGCCAAAAGAAGAATGCTATATGGAAGAGAAACAATAAATGCTCCTAGTAGGTTTATTAACGAAATAGAAGAGTCTTTAATAGAAAAAACAAATGCTTCTATTAAAGAAGAATCAAAAGTTAATAAAGCTGATTTGTATAGTAATGAAGATCAAGAGTTTAGAAAAGGTGAAATAATAATGCATACTATCTATGGAAGAGGAGTTGTAGTAGACTTTGACGATAAATATGTATCAATTGCTTTTGCCAAAAACTATGGAATTAAAAAACTAATGAAAAATCATAAGAGTATAAAGAAAGGAAAGTAATTATGAAAAAAGATTTAACACTAGTATTAATGGCTGCTGGAATGGGTAGTCGCTTTGGAGGTTTAAAACAAATTGAACCAATGGGACCAAATGGAGAGTTTTTAATAGATTATTCTATTTATGATGCTCTTAAAGTTGGGTTTACTAAAGTAGTTTTCATAATCAAAGAAGAAAACTATGAAATATTTAAAGAAACAATAGGAAAAAGAGTAGAATCTCATATACCAGTAGAATATGTGTTTCAAAAGATTGATAACGTTCCATCTTTTGTAAACATTCCAGAAGATAGAGTAAAACCATGGGGAACAGCTCATGCTATATATTGCACTAAAGATGCTGTTACAACACCATTTATAACTATCAATGCTGATGATTTTTATGGAAGAGATGCTTTTAGAGTTGCAGCAGAATTTTTGCAAAACGCTAGTGAAAAAAGCTATGCAAATGTTGGATATAAAGTAACTAATACAATGACTGAAAATGGTTCTGTAAAAAGAGGGGTGTTAGAAACTGAGGACGGAAAGTTAACATCACTAATTGAAAGTAAAATTGAAAGAAATGAAAGCGGAAAAATAATTGCAGAGCCATTATCAGGAGCGGCATCATTTGAAGTAAACGAAGATGCTCTTGTATCAATGAATATGCTTTGCTTTGATCCATCATTATTTCCATATTTAGAAGAAAAAATGGACAAGTTTTTTAAAGATAATGAGAATGACTTATCATCATGTGAATTTTTGATTCCAGATGTAATGAATGACGCCAATAATGAAGGCTATGCTACAACAACAGTGTTAAATACTGATGCTGTTTGGTATGGCGTTACATATAAAGAAGACACCCAAAATGTGAGAAAATCTTTAAAAGAGTTAGTAGATAAAGG
>JAEEGL010240010.1_pt1 | contig 15001 bp, 10 predicted proteins | sample 9134231 | NCBI WGS metagenome assembly JAEEGL01 (sample SAMN16246548, study PRJNA631951) | gut metagenome | biome: gut microbiome; feature: rumen; material: fiber-attached | host: Bos | place: Iran: Karaj | collected 2018-10 | reverse complement strand
GCGCCGCGCTGTCTGCCATCGGCTATGAGCGGACCGACCAGGTCGAAGAGCCGGGACAGTTCGCAAGCCGCGGAGGCATCTTTGACATCTACCCTCTGACGGAGGACAGTCCGGTCCGTATCGAGCTGTGGGGAGATGAGATCGACAACATCCGGACCTTCGATCCGGAATCCCAGCGGGCAAGAGACCAGATCGAACAGATCTGTATCTATCCGGCATCAGAGTTTGTAACCTCTGAGGAACTGACTTCGGAAGGCCTGAAAAAGATCGGGAAGGAAGCAGGGAAGGCGGAGAAACTGTTCAGAAATAAACAGCGGTCGGAGGAGGCATACCGTGTCAGCCAGATCCTGTCGGATGCCAGGGACAGGCTGGAGGACTTCGGAGACACGACGGTCATGGAAGGCCTGTGCGATTATTTCTATCCGGAAGTGGTCTCATTTCTTGACTATTTCCCGAAGGGAACCGCCTTTTTCCTGGATGAACCGCAGAGGGCCAGAGAGAGCGCGGACGCGGTGGAAGAGGAGTTCCGGGACAGTATGACCCACCGGCTGGAGAAAGGTTATATCCTTCCGGGCCAGATGAATCTTCTCTTTACCCGCAGACAGATCACTGACAGGCTGCAGGATACAGGACTGGTATGCCTGACCACACAGTCCGATGTGCGAAGCCCGTTCCAGGTCTTTGCGAAGTTCGATATCCATGCGGCAGGATGCGGCGTATACAACAGCAATTTCTCCCTGCTGGTCAAGGATCTTCTCGTCTACAAGAGACAGAAGTACCGTGTCGTGCTGCTCTGCGCGTCCAGGACCCGCGGACAGCGTCTTGCGGGCGATCTGACCGACAACGGGGTGATCGCATTTTACTCTGAAAATGAAGACCGCGTGCTTCAGGGCGGGGAGGTCATGGTCACCTACGGCAATACCCACAGGGGCTATGAGTATCCGCTGGTAAAGTTCGCGGTTCTGTCCGAATCGGACATATTCGGCCAGCAGCGGCGCAGGAAAAAGAAGAAGACAGCAAGAAGCGGCAAGACGATCGCCGCCTTCACCCAGCTGTCACCGGGCGACTATGTGGTCCATGAGAACCACGGGATCGGAATCTACCGCGGCGTGGAAAAAATCATGGTCGACGGGATCCAGAAGGATTACATGAAGATTGAGTACGCCGGGGGATCCAACCTGTTTGTCCTTGCGACTCAGCTGGATCTGATCCAGAAGTACGCCGACGCGGAGTCAAAGGCTCCCAGGATCGCGAAGCTCGGTTCCGAGACCTGGTCGAAGACGAAAACCAGAGTCCGCACGGCCGTGGAGGAAGTAGCCCAGGAACTGGTCGATCTCTATGCGGCAAGATCACGCCAGGCAGGATACGCATACAGTCCGGATACTTCATTTCAGACAGAGTTTGAGGAACTGTTCCCCTTTGAAGAGACCCGGGATCAGCTGCAGGCGATCGCGGATACCAAGAAGGACATGGAGTCCACGAAGATCATGGACCGCCTGATCTGCGGAGATGTGGGATACGGCAAGACGGAGATCGCGATTCGTGCTGCGTTTAAAGCCGTCACGGACGGAAGGCAGGTAGCGATCCTGGTGCCGACCACGATTCTTGCCCAGCAGCACTACAATACTTTCGTCCAGAGGATGAAGGACTATCCGGTGGAGATCGGACTGCTCAGCCGCTTCCGCACAAAGGCGGAGATGGATGAGACCATTAAGGGGCTGAAGGCCGGAACGGTGGACATCGTCATAGGGACCCACAGACTGCTGTCAAAGGATGTGCAGTTTAAGAAACTTGGTCTGCTGGTCATCGATGAGGAACAGCGTTTTGGCGTCACGCATAAAGAGAAGATCAAGGAGATGCGCAAGGATGTGGACGTCCTGACCCTGACAGCGACTCCGATCCCCCGTACTCTGCACATGAGCCTTGCTGGGATCCGCGATATGAGCGTTCTGGAGGAAGCCCCCCAGGACCGCCTGCCTATCCAGACATTTGTCATGGAATACAGTGACGAGACCGTCCGTGAAGCGATCACCAGAGAGATCGCAAGAGGCGGACAGGTCTATGTTGTCTACAATCATGTATCGACGATTGCCGATATGGCGGCGCGCATAGAGGAACTGGTCCCGGAGGCCAGGGTGACCTATGCCCACGGGCGCATGCCTTCCGGCAAGGTGGAAGATATCATGTACGACTTTATTAACCGGGACGTGGATGTGCTGGTCACCACGACCATCATCGAGACCGGCATGGATATCTCCAACGCAAACACCATGATCATCTGCGACGCAGACCGCATGGGGCTTGCCCAGCTCTACCAGCTTAGGGGCCGCGTAGGAAGGTCCAACCGTACGGCATACGCATTTCTCATGTACAAGAGAGACCGCATGCTGAGGGAGACCGCCGAGAAGAGACTCGGCGCGATCCGGGAATATACGGAACTGGGCTCGGGCTTTCGCATCGCCATGCGCGATCTGGAGATCCGCGGAGCCGGCAACATGCTGGGCAAGGCACAGTCCGGCCATATGGCAGAAGTCGGGTACGACCTCTACTGCAAACTGCTCAATGCCTCCGTCATGAAACTGAAGGGAGAGTCCACGGTCAGTTCGGAATTCGATACGGCGATCGACCTTACCATCGACGCGTTCCTGCCTGATTCGTATATCTCAAATGAAAACCAGAAACTGGATCTGTACAAGCGCATCGCTTCCATAACCGGCCAGGAGGACTACGAGGATATGCTGGACGAGCTGATGGACCGTTATGGCGAGCCGCCCAGGAGTGTGCAGAACCTGCTGAAGGTCGCCCTGCTCAAGAGCAAGGCACATGACGTATATCTGACGGAACTGACTCAGAAGAACGATGAACTGTGCTTCGTCCTCTGGCAGAAAGCGCCCATCGACCCCGACAAAGTGGGGCCCTTCATGCAGCGTTACCAGAGGCGCCTGCGGTTCGTCGCCGGAGACAAGCCTCATTTTGCATATATACTGCCTGCGGGAGGCGGCGGTATCTGTGACGTGCTGGGCGAGGCGGAGCACCTGATCGATGATATGCAGCAGGAACTGCTCGCCTCCGGATAATTCGCGAAAGAGAGTTGTAACAGAATTACCGCCGACAGCAACAGAAACGGTTGCAGTTGCAGGATAAAACGATTATAATTATCGGGTGTCTTTGGGTTGACACTCTCCGGCATCATCAGAAGAAGCCGGACAGATCTTCCCGGACACAGATCGTTATGTGAGAAGGAGAATATTGGCAATGAGAAAGTTATGGAAGAAGGGTGCTGCTCTTGTGCTTGCAGCTGTCATGTGCGCTTCCGTTCTTGGCGGATGCTCAAAGAAGGCAGAGGCTAAGCCGGTCTATACGTTCAACGGTGAGAAGGTCGATGCAAACCTGACCAATTTCCTGCTCCGTTATGAGCAGGCGGGGATCGATGAGTCCTACGGCTCCATGTTCAGTTCCTATTATGGACAGAGCATGTGGACCCTGGATCTGTCCGGATCAGGCGAAGTCTATGAGACGACCTACAAGAGCGAGTTCGGCGAGATGTTTGAGAGACTGCTTCTTGCTGAGGAGCATGCAGCCGACTACGGCGTGGAGATCACGGACGATGAGAAGGCAGCGATCACTGAAGCAGCCACGAAGTTCATGACTGACAATGACAAAGAGGCGCTGGATTCCATGAACGCGACCCAGGAAGTGGTCGAGCGTACTCTGACCCTGTTTACGGTTCAGTCAAAGGTCGAGAAAGAGATTGCCAAGGATGTCGATACTAATGTCTCAGATGAGGAAGCGGCTCAGACAACGGTATCCTATATCGAATATACCCCGACGACTGAGGCACAGACAGAGGAAGATACCGAGGCTGAAGCTGTCATGACGGAAGCTGAGACCGCAGTGCAGACCGAGGCTGAGACGGCCCTTGTCGAGACGGAAGAGGCTGACAAGACCACTTCTGCGGATGAGACCGAAGCTGCCGCCGAGACAGAACCTGCTGTATCTGCTGCTGAGACTGAAGCTGAGAGCGAAACAGAAGATCCGGCTCTCACTGCTGCGAAGGAAAAGTACAGGGCTATGGCTGAGGAGACTCTTGCACAGATCCAGTCCGGCGACACTGATTTTGAGACGGCTTCTGCAGATGCTGACGCACTCGGAGATGAAGGCGTTAAGACCGGAAGCTTTACCTATGGCAGCGAAGACGCCACCTATCCGGCAGAAGAGATCAAGGCAGCTGTATCTGAGCTTAAGGACGGCGAAGTGGCAGCCCAGGTCGTTGAGGCCACCGATAAGTATTATATCCTGAATATGGACGCTGTCTTTGATAAAGATGCGACCGAGTCCAGGAAGGAAGAGATCGTCGATGAGCGCAAACATGAGCTGATCGACTCGGTATATGACGGCTGGATCGAGAAGGAAACCTGGGAAGTTGACGCTGAGGCACTCGCACTCATTTCCCTTGCAGACCGTACCTATGTCGCGCCGGAGAGCACCGACACAGAAGCAGCTGAAGATCTCACAGTAGAAACAGAAGAAGTGGTTTCCACTGAGGCAGAGATGACAGCTGCTGAGACTGAGGCTGAGATTACAGCCGGAACAGAAGCTGAGTAAGTAACTGATACAGCCTCAGTGGGGTAATAAACCCCGCTGAGGCGTATTTAAAATGAAGACCAATGAGCGGAGGAGCCGAATATGAAGTTGCTGGAGGAACGTATCAGGAAGGACGGAGTTGTCAAAGAAGGTAATATCCTTAAGGTAGACAGCTTTCTCAACCATCAGATGGACGTGGCACTTTTCAATAAGATGGGCGAGGAGTTCAAGCGCCTGTTCGCCGACCGCCCGATCAACAAGATCCTGACGATTGAAGCATCCGGGATCGGTATTGCCGCCATCGTTGCCCAGCATTTCAACGTGCCGGTCGTATTTGCCAAGAAGGCACAAAGTGTCAATCTGGACGGTACGATGTATGTGACAAAGATAGAGTCCTTTACTCATAAGAGAACCTATGATGTAATCGTCTCCACCAAGTTCCTGAGCAGCGAAGATCACATCCTGATTATTGATGACTTCCTTGCGAATGGCTGTGCTGTGGACGGACTGATCGAACTGATCCGGTCTGCCGGGGCAACCGTTGAAGGCGTCGGCATCGTCATCGAGAAGGGACAGCAATCCGGAGGCAAGCTGATACGCGACAAGGGAATCCGCGTTGAATCTCTGGCGATCATCGAGAGCATGGATCCTTCTACCGGAGAGATCGTGTTCAGAGAGCAGAAAGACGCTGCGGACAGATAACAGCCGGACAGATACTGGCACAGACATAAAAAAGAAATAAAAATGGCTGGCACCCTCTGCGGGCGTCAGCCATTTTAACTTCTTGCCTGTCCGATTCAGGATACCGGCCTGTTATTTCAATTCGCTGGTACAGAATCCGCATCTTGTAGCTTCGAGCGGGACTTCGTTCTTGCAGAACGGGCAGACCTTGGTGGTCGGAGCAGCTTCCGGTTCCGGCTTGCGCAGCTTGTTGACGCCCTTGACCATCAGGAAGATGCAGAGTGCGATGATCAGGAATTCAATGACTGCCTGAATGAAGTTGCCGTATGCGAATACGGAGCCGCCTGCTTCCTGTGCTTCTGCAAGGGTAGCATATTTGGTGCCATCCAGAGAGACGAACAGGTTGGAGAAATCAACCTTGCCGGTCGCAAGAGAGATGACAGGCATGATGACATCATTGACCAGTGAATTGACGATTGCGCCGAAAGCTCCGCCGACGATGACACCGACTGCCATATCCATCACGTTTCCGCGCATGATAAATTCTTTAAACTCTTTTACCATTCCCATAACGAAGAAGCCTCCCTCCTTAAAGAGTGATTAGATATAAAATGATTATCGCAACCAGTATAACATGGAACACGGCGCTTTTCCATGTTAAAATGGTGATGCATCAAAAAATGGTTATGTATCTGAAAATGAACTGTACGATCCGGTCAATTCCGGAATCTGAGTAAAAACTATGAGATTTATGCATATTGCGGATGTGCATCTGGGATGCACGCCGGACGGAAGATGTGAGTGGGCCGGTGAGCGGAAAAGGGAACTGTGGGAGACCTTCCGGGACACTATATCTGACGCCGCGAAGATGAAGATGGACCTGGTACTGATCGCCGGCGACCTGTTTCACCGTACTCCTGATGAGGCGCAGCTGCGGGAGGTAAACTATCTCCTTGGGTCATATCCGGAGATCTGTTTCGCGGTCATAGCGGGCAATCATGACTGCTGCAGTCCGGGGAGTGCGTGGGAGACATTTGAATTTGCCCCGAACATCGCTTTTCTGGGAAGAGAGGGTGTGGAGTGCATCCGTTTCGCGGCGATCGGCTGTGAGGTATACGGCTTCTCCTATGACCGTCCCCAGATCACGAAGGCAAGGTATGACAGCCTGCATCCGGAGAAAAATGAATTCTTCCATATTCTTCTGGCTCACGGCGGTGACAGAGAGCATATTCCGATTGACGCCGGAGCGCTGGAGAAGTCCGGATTTGACTATATCGCGCTGGGGCATATCCACAAACCCACGGTCATACTGCCGCAGAAAGCTGTCTATCCCGGGGCGCTGTCGCCTATCGATGCAGCAGATGAAGGCCCTCACGGATATCTGGTCTGTGAGACACACGGAAGCCAGGTGAGCGTACGGTTTGTCCGCAAGGCGGCGAGAGAGTATGTGACGATGACCGTCACCGCAACCGAAGAGGACACTGTGTTCTCCATGCGCGACAAGGTGGAGAACGCTGTCATGAGCCGGGGTGCAGAGAACATCTACCGCGTGTTCATTTCCGGACAGAGAGACCCGGCTGTCCAGTTTGACCGGGACCTGATCCGCCAGGCAGGCATGGTGCTGGACGTTCAGGACAATTCAGTTCCCGCGCTTCATCTGGAAGAACTGAAGGAGAGCTGCCGGGGACAGCTGATCGGAATGTATATTGAGAGCTTTGAAGGGCATGAGAGATCGCCTGTGGAAGAGAAGGCGCTGCAGTATGGTCTGGAGGCGCTGCTCGCAGGCAGGTCGTAATCAGGCTGTTTACAACACAGAAGCATCGGATCAATTATGGAGATACTGGAACTAAATCTGAAACATTTCGGTAAGTTTACCGACTATAAGCTGCCGCTGCATGCAGGGATCAATGTCATCTCGGGGGGAAATGAGACCGGGAAGTCTACGCTGCATGCTTTTGTGCGGGCTATGTTTTACGGACTGACCAGAAACCGGTCCAGAAACATGGACGAGTATCAGCTGAGAGAGCCCTGGGACAATCCGGCATATTTCGCAGGAAGCATGAGGATCCTTCACGACAGCAGGATCTACCGGATCGACCGCAACTTCTACCGCAGAGATGAGAGTGTCACCATTGTCTGCGAGACGGACGGTCTAAGAATCGAGGACACGCAGGCAGCGCTGTATACATTTACAGCAGGACTGAGCGAGTCAGATTTTGACAATACAATATTCATCAGGCAGGCACAGCCGCAGACAACAGCGCAGCTGGGAGAGCACATCCGGGATTTCCTGGTGAACCTGGAGGAGAACGGCACAGCCAGTACGGATGTCAGCGCAGCCCAGGAATTTCTGAAGAAGAAGAGAAAACAGGTCAGCGCGGAGCGCCAGGAACAGCTTGATCAGATTGAGGAAGAGATTCAGAAGAATACCCAGGAGACAGAATACCTGAACAAGGATCTGGAACGGCTCCTTGAGAGAAGCACCGCAGGCGCGTCTGCCGGTCCGGAGACGTCCGCCTTCCAGAGGATGGATACCACAGTGAAGGGGACTGATTCTCTTTCAGAGGAATCTGCTGTTAATGCGGAAGCTTCCCTGCGGATTGAATATGGTGAAAAAGAGGAAGCTGACCCGCCGGCGGAGCCTGCTGTAAACCGGGATGCCGCCGGGCGGAAAGAGAACAGGGCTGTCCGGGAGAGTGCCGGAGCGCGGGAAGATATACCCGGCGACCGGGAGGAGGAAGAGGACGATTACATCGAGGATGAAGAACCGGGCGGCTTAATGCTTCCGGTACTGGTGATGCTCTCCTTCGTGGCAGCAGGGCTTTCCATAGCGTGTGCGGCTCTCACGACAGACCACCGGATGCGTTATCTTCTTGGTGCGGGAGGCGTGATCTGCATTGCCATCGCACTGTCTCTTCTGTGGAGGATCACTCATCCCAGAACCCGGACAGAGATGGCGCTGAAGCGGGCAAAGCGCGGAGAATTCCTGGACAGGCATCTTGGTTTCAGAGACGATCCGGATGATCCTGCTGCGAGGGCGGACCAGATGCGCAGGGAGCGCCGGATGCAGAGCGCTGTAGAGAAGGCCAGGCAGCTGGACAGAGAGGAAGAAGAGCGCCGGGAGAAGAACCGCCGCATGCTGCTGGAGAAGACACTGCGCCAGCAGGCGGAAGAAGACAGACTCAGCAGAGCCCGCGAGGTGTCGCAGCTGGTGCAGAAGAATCAGGACACCGCGCCTGCGGATGAGTCCGGTGCAGGGTCAGCCAGTGTACAGGAGCCGGGAAAGGCGCTGATGCAGAATGGCCATGAAGATGCGCTTCGAAGAGAGAGGGCAGGCGGACAGCTTGATATCCTGAACAGGGAGATCCGCTCCCGCAGAGAGAAGATTGCGGCGCTGGGAGAGGAACTGGAGAAACTTTACGCCCGGAAAGCTGCGCTTTCTTCCTATGACAGGGAACTGCAGGCGATCGATATGGCGTCTTCCAGGATCCGGGATCTGTCCGGCAGGATCTACCATGAGAGCGGAGACCAGTTCCTGGAAAATGTATCCACTCTGCTGGCAGGTCTGACGGAAGGCCGCTACAGCAGTATTTCCCTGGACGAAAGGATGCAGGTTAATATCAATACGCCGGATCATCTGCTGAAGATCGATCAGGTCAGCTACGGGACCATGAATCAGATCTATCTCGCCCTGCGGCTTGCATCGGCCCAACTGCTGTCTGGAGACGCAGATCTTCCCATCCTTCTGGATGAGCCATTTGCAATGTATGATGAGGAGCGCCTGGAGAGTGCGCTTCGCTACCTTGTCAGTTCAGGACGCCAGGTTATCCTGTTCTCCTGCCAGAAACGTGAACTGGAGATTCTCGCCAGGATAAGAGCCGGTTCTTCTTGACTTTTCATCCCCTGCTATGTATGATTGCCACGTTGCAAAGCAGTTAAGAAACATAGCGGGGGTTTTCTATGATCTTAAGACATCTCTCTGAAGAACTTTCAGCCAGCACCTATCCGGGACGCGGCATCGTTGTCGGACGCTCAGAAGACGGACGATATGCGGTGACCGCTTATTTTATTATGGGACGGTCCGTTAACAGCAGGAACCGCGTATTCGTTGAAGACGGAGAAGGTATCCGCACACAGGCGTTTGATCCTTCGAAGATGGAGGATCCGAGCCTGATCATCTACGCTCCGGTGCGCGTTCTCGGAACAAATACGATCGTGACCAACGGCGACCAGACAGACACGATCTGGCAGGGCCTGCAGGAAGGCAAGACCTTCGGCGAATCTCTCAGATGCAGAGAGTTCGAGCCGGACGCTCCGAACTATACGCCCAGGATCTCTGCGCTTCTGGACACCCGGAACGGTGAGTATGAATACAGGATGAGCATCCTCAAGAGCGCTGACGGAGATCCCTCCTGCTGTGAGAGATTTACTTATTCCTACGACAACCCGAAAGCAGGGGAAGGTCATTTCATCCACACATATCAGTGTGACGGCAATCCGCTTCCCAGTTTGGAGGGAGAGCCGGCCAGAGTCGACATCACAGGAGACATCGATTCCTTCACTGACCTGGTCTGGAACAACCTGAACGAAGACAACAAGGTGTCGCTGTTTGTCCGCTTCATCGATATTGAGAACAGCACTTACAGCACCCGTATCGTCAACAAGAACCAGTAACGGGAATCCGGCGCAATTATAATCCGGCAATTCAGTACGAAAGGACTCTGTAAAATGAATGAACTTCAGTTAAAGTATGGCTGCAACCCGAACCAGAAACCTTCACGCATCTTTATGGAAGACGGCAGTGATCTTCCGATCACAGTCCTGTGCGGACGTCCGGGCTATATTAATTTTCTTGACGCTCTGAACGGATGGCAGCTGGTATCGGAACTCAAGAGAGAGACCGGCCTTCCGGCAGCCACGTCCTTCAAGCATGTATCCCCCGCAGGGGCGGCGGTCGGACTTCCGCTGACGAAGACTCTGCGCAGGATCTACTGGGTGGATGACATGAAGGAAGACCTCTCCCCGCTGGCATGTGCCTACGCCAGGGCAAGAGGAGCAGACAGAATGAGCTCGTTTGGAGATTTCATTTCCCTGTCAGATGAATGTGACGAGGATACAGCCTCCATCATTAAGCGCGAAGTGTCGGACGGTGTTATTGCGCCGGGATATACAGAGAAGGCTCTTGAGATTCTCCGCTCCAAGAAGAACGGGAACTATGTCGTCCTTCAGATGGATCCTTCCTATCAGCCCGCCCAGCTGGAGCGCAAGCAGGTATATGGCGTAACCTTCGAGCAGGGACGCCAGAATCTTGTCATTGACGATGCGTTCCTTCAGAATGTGGTCACGCAGAATAAAGAGTTTTCTCCTGAGGCGATCCGTGATATCAAGATCTCGCTGATCACTCTGAAGTATACTCAGTCGAATTCCGTCTGCTTCGTCAAGGACGGACAGGCGATCGGAATCGGCGCCGGACAGCAGTCCAGAGTGCACTGCACAAGGCTTGCCGGCTCCAAGGCGGATAACTGGTATCTGAGACAGTGCCCGAAGGTGCTGGACCTGCCCTTCAGAGAGGACATCCGCAGGGCAGACCGCGACAATGCGATCGACATCTATATCGGTGAATGGTATGAGGATGTGCTCGCGGACGGAGCATGGCAGAAGATCTTCACCCGCAGGCCGGAAGTCTTTACCGCGCAGGAGAAGCGTGAGTGGCTTGACACCATGACAGAAGTGACGCTGGGTTCTGACGCATTCTTCCCGTTCTCGGACAATATCGAGCGCGCGTACAAGAGCGGCGTGAAATATGTGGCAGAGCCGGGCGGAAGTGTGCGAGATGACGCCGTGATCGAGTGCTGCGACAAGTATGGCATGGCTATGGTTTTCACCGGCATCCGCCTTTTCCATCACTGATCACTGATCCCGTCTGCACTGCGCAGCAAAACTAAAACGACACAGAAAATGCCCCTCAGAGATCAAAACCTCTGAGGGGCATAACAGATTCTGCAGTTTATTTTCTGTCAACACCCATCTTTTTCAGGAATGTATTGATCCTGTCGACCGGATCCAGAAGATCGCTCAGGGAACCGTCATGGTTCAGCGTATCGATGATCAGCGCCAGGAATTTGCTTATATCACAGCTGTGGTAGTAACTTCTCTCGAAAAGTTCCGGCCTCTGGTAGATCAGGTTCGTGGTCAGTATTGAGTGGAATACACCTTCCTTATAAGCCTCGTCGAATTTGTCCAGACCGGTGGAGAAGACACCGAAAGTAGCGCAGATAAATATGCGTGCGGCATTTCGTTTGTTAAGTTCTCTGGCGATCTCAAGTACGGTATCGCCGGAGGAGATCATATCGTCAATGATGATGACGTCCTTGCCTTCCACGGGAGTTCCCAGGAATTCATGCGCAAGGACGGGATTCTTCCCGTTCACGAGCTGCGTGTAATCACGTCTCTTATAGAACATTCCCATATCGACTCCCAGGACGTTGGCCATGTAGACCGCACGGGTAGTACCCGCTTCGTCCGGGCTGACGATCATCAGATGCTCCGGGGAAACATCAAAATCCGGAGCGACTCTGTAGAGTCCCTTAATGAACTGGTAGATCGGCCGGAAATTCTCGAATCCGGACAGCGGGATCGCATTCTGGATCCTGGGATCATGTGCGTCGAACGTGATAATGTTCTCGACTCCCATCCGTACCAGATCCTTCAGAGCCTGCGCACAGTCAAGGGATTCACGCATGGTCCGGCGGTCCTGCCGGCTCTCATACAGGTAAGGCATGATGACATTGATGCGCCGTGCCTTTCCGCCGACTGCGGCGATCACTCTCTCGAGGTCGATGAAATGATCGTCCGGGGACATGTGGTTGACTTTTCCTCTCAGGGTATATGTGATGCTGTAATTACACACATCCACCAGAAGGAAGATGTCATCACCCCTGATCGAATCAAAGATGGTGGCCTTGCCTTCACCGCTGCCGAACCTCGGGGTCTCCGTACGGATCAGGTAATTGTCCCGGACATATCCGTGCATCTGCGCATGGGCAGGGCGCTTATGCTCGCGCTCCGCACGCCACTGAACGATGTAATTGTTGATCTTTTCCCCCATCTCCTCACTTGACGGAAGAGCGATGATACCAAGATCACCGATGGGCATCTCATCCAGGTTCTTGTTGGCGGCCGCTTTGGTGCTGGAAATCTTTTTGCCTGAGAACTTTTTTCTGGAGCTTCTGGAGCCAGCCTGCATGTTGTGGATCCTCCTGAGAATGTAGTGCTGTCTGTATGTCTGAATCTTTGCTTATTGTCTGAGCCTTTTCTGCACGCGGATATCGCTGCCGAATGCCTCGACCAGTGTGAAACTCTCAAGGATGCGTGAGGAGATTCTCTCCGAATAAGTCCTTGACAGTTCCTGGACGGACAGGTTGGTGGAAATGACCATGCCGAGGCCGCGGGAGATCCTGCTGTTGAGAAGCTGGAAGAGCGCGGACCCCACAAAGGAGTTCACCATTTCCGTACCCAGGTCGTCAATGATCAGAAGATCGCAGCCGGACAGGTATTCATCGTCCGTTAGATCTTCCTCGCCGTCCTGCGCTTTCGCGAACCTTGACCTTGCAAGTTTGTCAAACAGTTCCCCGGCTGAATAGTAGATGACAGAATGACCGTTGTCAATGAGTTCTTTTGCGATGCAGTGTGTCAGGAACGTTTTCCCGACGCCCGGACGGCCTGTCAGAAGCAGACAGTCACTCTGCTTTCCGGACTTGTAGTTGTCGGCGAACTGTCTGCAGGACGCGACGGCAGCTTCCATGATCTGCCTGGAACTTTTGCCTGTCTTCGGATGCTTCAGGTCTTCGGGATAAAAACTCATGTCAAGCGTCTGGAAATTCTCATTTTCCAGAACCCCGGCAAGATTGGACTGCGTATAGAACAGGGAGATGACTTCCCTGTCGAAGCAGCTGCAGCGCTTCTGGCCGACCAGGCCGGTGTCATGACACAGGCTGCAGGTATAAACCGGGTCCAGATAGTCTTCCGGAAATGAATGCTCCCGCAGGAGCTTCCTGCGTTTTTCTGCCGGGTCCATGCCTCCTGCCATCTTCCTGAGAAGATCGCGGAAAGGAACTGCTGCGCCGCCTGCCGCGTGTACATCCATCGGAGAGAGAAGCTGTCTCACCCGTTTTGCAGCAGAATTAGCAACCGCCCTGTCGAGTTCCTGCAGCTCCGGGACTGCCTCATAGGCGATCCGGCGGTGCTCCTCCTCGATATGGTGGTTGCTGATACGTCTCTTATCATAGACGCGCATGACCGCGTCATATTGTGATTTAGTAAGTCCCATGCGTTATGACTCCTGTGACTTCCGCATCGGATCTGCGTCCTGAGCCTGCATGACCTGCATGGCAAGATCGTCCCAGTTATTTTCCGAAGGCTCGAAATTAACAAACCTTCCTGCCGACGCAGTGCGTGCAGCAGCCTGCCTGCCCTGCACCTGGCTTGCCGTCTGCGCGTGAAGCCGGTCCAGCTTCTCCACATCCGGAAGAGACCGGACATTGTTCTCATGCCAGCTCCGGAGAATGGAATCGGTATAGGAGAACTGGGCTTTGCCGATCTGCAGGATCGTCCGTTCACAGGCCTTGCAGATCAGGTCTGTCGTGAAAGCATACTCACCCAGCCAACGGTCCATATATTCAGTCTCCGCCGGAGTCGGCACACGGCCCTGGATCCCCAGCGAGCGGAAAATCTCAAAGTATTCATTTTTGAAAAGAGACCCTTCGCTCCTTGCCTGCTCCACGGTACGGATACCTTCCTGGTACCAGTTCTGGGCAACCTTCTGGATATAATGGAAACTGGTATGGTTTTTGGACACACAGTACTCCAGAAGGAAATCGATCAGATCAGCGTCCATCCCCAGATCCGTCATGAAATAAAGCAGCGTGCGCTGTTCGGTCGTAGTCAGCAGGCGCCCCAGATAAGTCTCCGCGACAAAGAACACAGAGCTGATCTCATCCCTGGAAGGAGACTTCTGCGGCTGCGCCGGCCTGAACTCCATGATCTTGCTGCCTGAAGACACTGAATCCGAAGATGCTGCGCCGGAAGACGCCGTGCCGGCAGGAGCAGCAGCCACTGAACCTGAAGACATCACAACAGGACCCGCAGACATCCTGTCTCCGGAATCACTGTCATCATCAAAATCAAGCATCCGCATCCGCTTCCAGTATCCCAGCGCACGTTTCACGTCCGCTTCCGTATAATTCAGCGCATCCGCGATCTGAGAGACCGTAACATCCGTATGCCCCTCCTGGACACAGCGCAGCAGATACAGATATATTTTCACAAAATCCCCGCTTGCAGCGGGCATGAACCGATCGATAAATGTGTTCTCAACCATGGTCATGCCGCCGTTACCCGGCAAATGAACCCGCATGAAAACACCGCCCTTCCTACTCATAGATTCCCCCTCATATCATGAATCTATACTCCGAACGGCCCCCTAAGCCGTGACAGCAGTCCCCGGTCCGGTACCGCTGCCTGACGCTGAAAAGTATAACACATCAGGCACCCCCTTATAAGGGATTCTGTCCACGACTTATCTACAAAGAAATCCACAATGAACAAGTGCCTGTCACTCGTGCAAACCCTCGCGAACCCTCACAAACCCGCGTAAAACCTGCCGCTGTATAGTTATCCTGGCGGAATGAAAACCCCGGCACCTTCACAGTATAAAATGCGCAGGAACCGGGGGTTT
>JAEEGL017256944.1_pt1 | contig 15002 bp, 7 predicted proteins | sample 9134231 | NCBI WGS metagenome assembly JAEEGL01 (sample SAMN16246548, study PRJNA631951) | gut metagenome | biome: gut microbiome; feature: rumen; material: fiber-attached | host: Bos | place: Iran: Karaj | collected 2018-10 | reverse complement strand
TGCCTCGCAAAAAAAAAAAAGGGCGGGGTATCGCAGAGCGAGAGCCGCATTAACCGGGCGGTGGGGGGGGGGGCGTTGCCCCGCCCCAAGGTGAGATGAGACGTGTCGTGACACGTCTCGGCATGGCGTATCGCAGATAGCCATGCCCATATAAAGATTCAGAAAAATTATTTTGCGGTTTCCATGGCCTTTGCGATTTCTTTCTTCACATTTTCGTCTGTAACGGCTTTGTCGAGCGCTTCGAGATCGGCTTTGGTGCCATGAACGGCGATGGCTTTGATGGAGTATTCGCGGCTCAGTTTGCCAGCAACGTCATCTTTGACGATTTCGGAGAGTGTGGCAACGAGGTCTTTGGCATTAAACTCCTTGGCCAATTCTTTCCATTCGTCTTTGGGAGCTTTGGTGAGTGTGCTGATAATCGACCAACCCGGTAAATTCTTCGTGCGCGGTGTTTTCTTGAGATAATCGAGCGTGAGCTGATATGCCTTTGCATCGAATTCTTTGAAGAACGGTGCATAGTACCAAAGATCCATCAAACCTTTTGCACATGTTTCCAGCATGACTTCATCTGTCGAGGTTTTCATGATTTCTTCGATTTTGGGCATGGCAGATGTGTATTTGTTGCTCAAAAGCTCTTTGCATGCGCTCGAGCTGATACGACCGTCTTTATCATCGAGGAATTTGATGCCTTCGTCTTCGATGCCTTCGACGCTGTGGTTGTTGGAGTTGATGATGCCGTACATGGCAGCCATACGGATATCGGCATTATCGCTGGCAGCGTGTTTTTTGTAGGCTTCATAGAAATCGTTGCTGACGGTGAGGTTGTTCATGTTGCTGCGAAGTGCAGTTGTCAGTACCTCGGGGTCTGTTTCGTTCTGCAGAATATAGAGCAGGGCATCGGCTTTTTCGGATTTGCTGCCTTTTTCAAGATTGTAGGTCATGTTGACCATCGGAAGTCTGCGGATTTGGGGATCGGAATGTTTGAGCGCCTTGAGTTCGAACGCATTGCGTTCTTCGTTTGTCATGCCCTTGACGGCTTCGTCATATTTTTTCTTGTCCATGCCGGCGAACGGATCCGCTTCATCGGCTTTGGCATCATCGGCTTTGGCTTCCTCACCGGCAGCATCACCGGCTTTGGCATCGGCGGCAGCTTCAGGTTTGGCGTCATTGGCAGCGGGCTCTTCGGCTTTTTTTCCGCATGCACCGAGTACAAACAGTGAAATCAGAGCGAGCAAAAAGAGTTTTTTCATAATTCATTCCTTTATAGGGCTTATCTTCTTCTCCACAATGGGGAAGGTATGATAAAAAACTGAGCGTTTTTAATACATAAAGAATCAAAAAAGCAACACTTTTGAATCAATGGGTAGCTACAAACAAAACGGGGCTAACGGATGTCGGCATCTATATTTATTTGACAGTCCATTTGGCCATGTCTGTCCATTTGTAGGTTTTGCCTATTGCAGGATCGGAGGCATCGTTGTTGATCATCTTAAAGACGACAGCAACATTGAATGATTTGACTTTTTTGGGCGTAATAATGGCCAGTTTTTCGATACCGATTCGGCAGTGTTCGTATTGGGTATTATGGCCTTCCAGATTCACCTGATAGCTCGGGCGTTCAGGATATTTGGAATACATCGGATAATTTTTGTCATAGGAGCGCGCCAGTTCTTTTGTAAATTTCAGGGATGTATCGGAAGATACAATTTCAGCATACAGGTGTTGATTTGTACCAGTTCTGGTAATCGTTGCGCTGCGTCCGTCTTTTGATATTTTTATTTCACCTGCAGTATCCTTCTTTACGCACTTGTTTAAATATTGTCCGCTGTCATCGTGCCATGTGGCGGTTTGTGCATGGACAGCCCAGCGAACGATTTGTTCTGATTTGAGTTTGATTTCATCCTGCAAAACGACAGTCGAACGATTATCTTTGAACCAGACGCCGCGCGAACCTGAATCAACTGTTGTATAAGCAGTCGACATATCTACGATGGAAATTGCGCTCTTTGCGTCAAATTCATTACGAATAAATTCGCCAACAGTATTCTTGACCTGATCGGGGGTCGTATAGGAAACATTACCAATGACGAGCGTATTCTGACCTTCGGCGCGTTTTTTATAATATTGTTCGCGCTTGTTTCCGAAATAGTTGGGCAGATTATAATTATCGGATCCCAGATCCATCAATATACGTTTGCCGGCAGCATAGAGGATAAAATTGCCGATATCGAGGTCGCCATGACTTGCATTGTTGGCACCGCCATGCAGACCGACGAGGATGGCATTCTTATTCCACGAGGAACGCATCGTGGTGGAACCGACCTGACTGTAATGCGCATCCAGAGCCAGGTTGACGCTGTCGCCGATTTGACCTGGTGCATACCACATTACGTCGTAAACATGCGGTTTTTTAAGGTTGCTGGTGATGGCATTCTGGCGAATTTTGCCCAGGGATTTGTCGCCGGATTTGCGAGCGAACCATGCCTGACAGTTTGTATCGGTTTGTCCGGAGCCGGAATCATGGAACCCCCACGAACCCGCTTCATTTTCAAAGTAGGTTGTGAAGTAGGCTGATTTGGCAAATCCCGGTGAATAGTAAATTCCCTGAGTTGAACCTGTTGCCGAATCGAGTGATGAAATCAGGACATGCATATAATCAGTTCCATACGACCAATAGCCCGGTGATTCGAGATAACCGCCATCGGGTGCATAGCTGTACATGCCTGCTTCATAATCCTGGATAGAATAATTTAGTACATTTTGGGCTGATTCTGCCGCCTGGCCACTATTGGCGTAGGCAATTGCCGCTGAAGTCAAACCACCATTGCATACGCCCGTCCAGTTGTTATTTCCCCAGTGACCTACGCGACCTTCGTAGCGATCGAGTCCCGTTTTTAAACCGAAATCACGGACAGCTATTTCCATTTTTTTGCGTTGTTCCGGCTGCCATTTGTCATATAGCCAGTCGTACGCAATTGCCATGGGGTAGAGTATTTCAGCGGTGTCGAGATAATGATCCGGGTGCCAGTCCTTGAAATTGATCAAAGCATTGACTTCATCCCAGATGCGCGCGGCATATTGTTCATTGTCCGTCAATTTATACAGCATTGCCCATGGTATGATTCGATCCTTTGCCTTGCGCGAAATACTCAAGAGCCGTTTGCCGTCAGGAAGTGAGTATACGACGGGCTTATCTTTGAATTCAGCGGAATTCGGACCATATTTATTAACGAGATAATTGTAGTAGGATTTTAATGTTTCATCCGTTTTCAACAAATTCCGAAGTTCATTGAAGCGGCTTTGAGTCATCATAACCCTGGGATGGACGTCACCCCCAAGATGGTTGTACATCTGAGCTACAGCTTCGGTTGATGTCGGCCGCATAAAGAGCATTTCGTACATGATATCGAGGCGGGTGGTTAAATCTTTAAAGCTCTGACCGGATGTGGATAAATACACCCACTCCATTCCATCTGTATATTCTTTTGTATATCCCATCAGTTGTTTAATGTAACTTTTGGGAGCGAACAAGGCATTGCCTACAGCAACCGGTGTAAAACCAAGTGAAGTTGGTTTTCCGTCGATGGTGACTGAATTTTTGCCGCCTTCAAATTGATATTTTTTCCCGTTCAAAGTCATTTCGAGGATATGTTTTGTGACATGATAGGTCGACTTGCTGTCATATCGGGCTCCCAATACAGTGAGCGGCAGCCAGTAGTCTTTATCCTTTTTGAAGACGCGGGCTGTATCATCGTCATAGCCATTGTTAATCAGCTTGTTATCGACGATGGAACGCGCACCGTTGAGCGAGAATGCAGCTCCCGTGAGGTAGGGAATATTCTTTTTATAAAGGAAGATATCATCCAGATAAATGACGGTAGAAGTCGAGTTGGTCTGGTTCCATCCTGTGCTTGTCAGTACCAGATTGTCGATGCGATTCCAGCCGAGCGGTGAGCGATTGACGCTGAATTGGTTGAGGAGGCCTGTAAACCGGTTCCATCCCTCTTTTTTGAGTTCTATTTTTCGGCCATAATAATCGATGCCATCACTATTATTGTTTTCACTGCCAAAATACATGAAGAATGTCTGGCCAACAGCTTCTTTGGGAACATAGACCCAAAAAGATATTGCATGATATTGCCTCAGATCTTTTGGAACTTTTAAAGTCAGTTTGGATGTTGAGTATTTCCATTCAAACGATTTGCTGCCGTTTTTGGTATATTTTGTCGAGGCATTGGCTTTGTAATCATTTGATGAAAAATCGACGAGTTTATAACGGTTATTTGGTCCCCCTTTGGTGGCTCTCATCTTTATGCCGCCGAGATAGATGACTGTCGATGTATCATTGGTTTGATCCCATCCGGTCGATGTAAAGACAAGCTTGTTAATGTGATTCCATCCAAGAGGTGTACGCGCTGTACTGAAGTCACTGATCTTAAAATCGAAGGTATTCCATCCGCTTTTGGCAAATTTGATTTTTTTGCCGTAATAATCTGAACCATCGGTTTTGGAGTTTTCACTTTGAAAATACATGAAGAATGTTTGACCGACAGATTTTTCCGGAACATAGACGTCAAATGAAAGTGCATCATAATCGGAAAGATTGCGAGGCACCGGGAAGGTCAGGGACGCAGTGGTATAAGCCCATTTTAAGGTTTTCTGGCCATTTTTTGTATATTCTTTCGAAGCTTTGGATTCATATCCTTTTGCCGAAAAATCCGTCAGCATTAAGTGTTTGGCGGGCTGTAATCCTTTTTCATCCAAATAGTAATTATAGACGATATTTTCGGATAATAGTCTGGTTTCAGTCGTATCAATGATGCAGTTTTTCCAGTTTCCTTCGATACAATCGCATTGGATGGCGTTTGCAGGTTTTTTGGCTTCGTCACATTTCTTGTCTTCGGGGAATGTACAGTCCGTCCAGCTTCCATCCACACATTTGCATGTGATGGCATTTTGGGGTTTATTTGCTTCGTCACATGTTTTTGGGGGTTCCGGATTGGGTTTGCATTGTCCGTCTTCTGGATCGCACGTTGTCCCCGGTGCGCAGTTCGAATCGGCACAAATATCTCCTTCGGGATAAGTGCAATTTGCCCAGCTGCCGTCAATGCATTCGCAAGTGATGACATTGTCTGGCTTTTGTGATTCATCACAGTCGTTGTCTTCAGTGAAAATGCAGTTTTCCCAATTTCCGTCCACACATTCGCATGTGATGGCATTTTCCGGTTTTTGTGATTCATCGCAAACGTTGTCTTCTGAAAAGATGCAATTATCCCAGTTTCCTTCAATGCATTCGCATGAGACGGCACCCTCTGGCTTTTGCGATTCATCGCAGTCGCTATCTTCAGAGAATGTGCAGTTTTCCCAGTTTCCTTCAATGCATTCGCACGAGATGGCCCCCTCTGGTTTTTGCGATTCATCGCAGTCGCTATCTTCAGAGAATGTGCAGTTTTCCCAGTTTCCGTCCACACATTCGCAAGTGATGGCACCCTCTGGTTTTTGCGATTCATCACAGTCTTTTTCTTCATTGAATGTGCAATTATCCCAGTTTCCGTCCACACATTCGCATGCGGTGGCATTTTCCGGCTTTTGTGATTTGTCGCATGTGTTGTCTTCCGGGAGATCGCCCGGGGTTTGGTCCTCTGGCTGCGCAGTATCCTTCACACTGTCATCCGAGCATGAAACAGCTGTTCCACACGATGCAATCGTTACACACAGGATAGCACGAAAAAGATTTTTTACCGGACGCATGGTAACCTCACTATATCAGGGAATTATTTTGTATTTCCGCCGTGGTATTGCGGTGCAGCCAATAACGCGTGCAGATGCGTATTTGCTTGAGATTTTTATGTCACAGCGACAGCGACACAAGGGGATCTGTTCCTTCGGATATAGTACAGTTAAATCGTTCCCCGGTCTACCACTAATCTTGTTTAGCCGCTCATTGACAGGTTGTTTTGGGAATGTTTTCTGAGACACTGCGAGCCGTATGTGCCATCGGCACACAGGCGAGCGCGCAGGGCGTATCGAGCCGGGAGAGACGTGCTGCGCCACGTCTTTCCGGCGAGATAGCCGCGCCCCATAATAATATATAATATATTATTCCTTTGCACCCGATTTCAGCAGCAATTCTACAGATTCTGTATAATTGCCGGCTTTGGCGCGTTTTAAAGCCGTATCACCGTCCGAAGTCTTGACATTGACGTCTGCTCCGGCATCTATCAATGCTTTTACGATCTCCGGATCGGAAACGGCCTCCATTAAAGCGGTTTCATGATAAACGGTGACAGGATCGGATGGCGCATCATAGAAGATGCCTTCAACGCTGATAATCTGTGCATTCGGATCTGCGCCTTTGGCGAGCAATTCCGGCACAAATTCAGGCAACTTCCGAATCATCAGGATTAACAGCGGAATCTCATGCGTCGAATTGGTTTCGGAATATTTTAAATTGAGAATCTCACCGCAAGTCGTATGCCTCATAGTTGGGTGACAGTCATTATATCTCGATGCGATCACATCCAGAAATTTTCTGACGACGTATTTTGAAGGACGAATATAGGAGATCCCCATATACTCAACAAATATATTTTGACGGCGGCCATTCAGATTCGCGCCCAAATCCAGCAGATGTATGATTTCTTCGGAGGCTTTGTCCGGTCCATCTTCGGATTCCTGACTCATATTAAGTTGATAAATCTTATCGATGAGAGATGTGGATCCGATTGTGTTGGTGGAGAGATTCACCGTGTCTTCCGTGACATAGAGTTCCCGGAATCTGTCCCGCTGTTCCCTGGATTTAAAGGACAGGCGACGGCTGACGCCAGCCAGCGATAAATCTTCCTGATGCGCTGATCCAAAGCTGCCGATGTCTCCGAGTCCGGGTTTTGCTCCCTGTTCCATCAGAAAAATAAGCATTTCGGTGCGATCGTTTTCACTTAAATCATTCGTATTCATTTGATGGTCATAAGTATAATCCCGGTCGATCATATATGTAACAAGACATTTTTTATATCTATCGATAATATTGAGTTCGGCGCCGTGATCTATCAAAAATTTGGCCATTTCTATCGAACTGACATACCAAATCGGCGTTCTGCCGTCACCGTCGACGATATTGATATTTGCTCCATGTTCAACCAGAAATTCGGCAATTTCCATCGAATTTGTATACGAAATCGCCGTCCTGCCATCTTTGTCGCGTTGGTTGACGTTGATTCCGGCTTCAACCAATGATTTGATGCTATCCATATTGCCGGTTTGAACTGCTTCCAACAATCGCTGATCCTGATGTTTTATGGCCTCAGCTGCGCTTGCATTGAGCAATGCCTTAACATTTTTATTCTTTGCCCGCTCTTCAGCCGTTAGACCATGGTTGTCAAAATGTGTGATATCAGCCCCTGCATCCAGCAGCATCTGCACGACTTCGGTATTATCATCTTTATTATTGACGGCATAAAAAAGCGGTGTCCAGCCGTTTTTATCTGCCTGATTGACGTCAATTCCCTGATCGATCAGATATTTCACGATATCCGGCTGAAGTTTGGATACGGCATCGGCCGCAGCTTTATAATAACACGCAGCGCCCAATACATTCACATTCTCTTTCGAAACGACATGAATATCAGCGCCTGCATCCACAAGTGTTTTAAAAACATTATAATTGTTGCCTGATGCCGCAAACATGATTGGCGTTTCGCCGATACTATTTTCACCGTTTACCGAAAGCCCCTCATGAATAAGCCAGGATACTGTTTCGGATGTTCCCCAAAGTGCAGCATAGTGCAAAACCCCCGTGCCTTTGTTATCGACAGAATGGATGTCTGCTCCCTTTTGAACAGCTTTTTTCATCAGATCCAAATCGCGCACGAGTGTGTCGAGCAGCACCGTGCCATTATCCGCTCTCACATTGACGTCTGCGCCGGCATTGAGCAAAAGTTCAGCTGCTTCCTTATCAAAGACGCGACGGTCGGTTGCAATCATAATGGCGGTATCGTTATTTACGTTGCCCAGATTGAGATCTGCACCGAGTTCAATTAACAGGCGCAGGGCATCTTTGTCAATTTCTGCGCGGTTACTGGCTGTCATGAGCGGGGTATAGCCACTGTATGGGATGTTTTCTTTGTAGCGACTGTATTCATTGATATCGGCACCATGTGCGACGAGTGTTCGGATTGCATCTTCATCGATATCGCTTCGATTGCATGCGATATTGAGAATCGGTTCGCCCCAGCTCCGCAGACTCGCTTTATGCTCCAACAATATATTAATGGCTTCGATATCAATTTTGCTTCGGGCACAAGCCAAAGCCAGTGGTGAGACACGTTGTCTTTTAAGCTTTCCATTGTTAATCTGCGTGAGATTTTCCTTGTCTACATCTGCGCCGAGTTCAAGCAGAACGCGTACGGCTTCGGCATCGATATCGCTGCGGCTGCAAACGACGCCCAACGGCGTAATTTCCTGTCCGCCGACTTCAATTTGAGCATTCACATTTACGCCGGATTCGATGAGTTTGCGCATCTTTTCGATATCGACGTGACTGCTGTTGCAAACCTTGAGCAATTTCAGAATTTGAGGCAACTCTTCATCTGTGATTTCACTCGTCAGGGTGCGAACTTCTTTGCTGCTCAAATCCACTCCCTCAATGTCCGCATAAATGGTCTCACCGTATGCATTGATGGTACCCGGATTTGAGGAGGTTTTTGAGGAACCGGCGCAACCAGCCAATAATATCGCCATCCCCAGCACTGCGATTCGAAACCAACTGCGATTTGTAAACATCGTATGTCCTCATTTTAAGAAAAACATGACAAGCGGCAAAGTATCAAAAATCTCAATAGGGTTCAATCCCGATGGCTTTGGGTTTGGGGGGCGGGCCTATTGTCCTGCGGCCAATACGGCCTCGCTGCGCGGCTATCGGCGCTGCCGATACGCCTGCGCTATAAATTTAGCTTATCGCTTATTGTTATAGAGTCTGAGTGATTTCGAATGACGTCAAAGGCGTTTAAATGTTGACAGTTTTGAACTAAAGCATATAGAGTACCTCGCCCTTATGGCCGGATTGGCTTTTTGGGGTGCCCGATTAACTTAATTTGAAAGCAGCAGACATGGCTAAGAAAAAACGTCAGGAAAAAGATAGTTACGAAGATTTTCAGCAGGAGAATGAACCGCTTGCTCCCGATGAAGAGCCGCTCGACGAGGATGAGGAGAGCGATGATGGCGAGTCTGAGGACGTATTTGCCGAGGACGAGAGCGACATAGCGATGATTCGGAAGCTCGAGGAAGAGGATACTCAAATCGCGCTTTCTGAGATTCTTTTTGATGAAGAGGTCGGGTTTAATCCGATGTTTGACTGGAGTACCGTTTCGGAAGCGGAGCGGAGCCGATTTGCGGCGCTCAAAACGATGAGCCGTGAAGATGTTGAGGCATATTCGTGGAAGCGTTTGAGTGCGTTTCAGCGATGGATGGTAGCTCGTGCGTGCAGTTTGTGCGGTCTTCATGAAATGTTTCGTGAGATTGCTCTTGGCATTATCAAGGCGAGGAAGCGTCCGCCTGAACTTTGCATCGAAGATATTTTTCTTGAGCTGGTTTGGGATTATGTGGAAACGAAAGAATATCCGCAGGCACTTGAACTGGTTGACAAATTTGAGCAGAGTTTTCCGGATGAGCAAGCTGCGGCGCTTCGCGTGAGAGGCTTGATCTACATTGATATGGGAGAATCAGACAAGGGCAAAGCCCTCATCGATCAGCTGATACATCTTCCGTTTAACCGTAATATCAAAGGTTTTGAGGATGACAAATCGTCGCGCGACTCAGACAAGCGCGATGGTGTGATTCAATACGAAATTGGCTATGCGTTGCTCAATATGAAACGCTATGATCTTGCACTTCATTATTTTGAGCGCGCCCGCAATCTGGCCAATATGAACGATGATTATGAGCTGACGATGTCGATTGACAATGCGCGGGCGGAGACGCTTCGCAATATCAATGGGGATGATTGATTACAGAATCATTCGAAAAAAGGCGTCATATGACGCCTTTTTTTTGTTTTAAATACAGATGAATTTGAGAGCGATTCCATGGGCCATCTGATTGGATTTTGCAGCATGCTATGAACGACAAAAATAAAATGGATTCTGTGGAATTGAAGGGAACAGGCACCAATGCTTTTTTTGCCGCGCGATTGTTAAAGATGCTTGTTCAGGGTATTGAGGATAAAAACAATCAGACAAAGATATATACTTCACTTAAGTTTATAACATTTGTGCGATGTATCTATGCAGTGCTCGTACTGATTTATACATTACTTTGGTTTATAGCCGGCAACTATCATGTTCAGGATATTGGAGGTCAGCTTCTTTTAGGATGTGTCATTGAGATATTTGTATTTACGGCGCTATGCAGCATTGCGCTTTTGCGCAAGCGTCTGATCAAACCCATTACCTATCTTGGGATGGTTCATGATGCATTTTTGGCGGCATTTGTCGTGTTGCTGACCGGATATCATACCAGTCCATTTATGTATTTATTTTTAATTATTCCTCTTTATGGCGGGATTATACTGCAGCGCCGCGGAGGAATTATTGCAGCAACGATTGTATCTGCGGTATTGGTCGTCGTTTATCACAGTTCATCTATTTTTTCATTGCTCATTCCGGATGTGGTGGAACCGATTTTATCGATGTATCTGGTTCACCAGCATGATATTTTTAATCGTTTGATTTCGTTGGGACTTTCTGCGTATGGCGTCGGGATTTTGACGGGACAGCTGGCGCATCTGTATGCCAGGGTTCAGGCGAATCTCGTCGAAACAGAGCGCGAGTTTTTGCATTTGCGTGGTATATATGAACATATGGTCAATGCGCTGCCCATAGGCGTGGTGATACTGAATCCTATGTCCGGCAGGCTTTTGTATGCCAATCCGAGTGCGAAGCAACTGCTTTCGGATATGATGGATTCACCGGAGCTCGCTCAGCATTTGTCCCGACCGAAAGGAGAATCGCAGGAGTCGAGTCATTCCTGGATAGTGGAGCAGAACAATCGGTATCTGAGAGTGGCGAGTTTTGAACTGCCAGTGGATGCGCTTGGGAATCTGAGTGGGTATCATATCAGTGATGTAACGGATGTGAGGTATGCTCAGATTGAGCGTAATCGAAGGCAGCGTCTGGAATTGCTGGGAGAGTTTTCGGCCAAGGTTGCCCATGAGATTCGGAATCCGCTGGCCTGCATCAGCGGGTGCAACGAAATGCTTCAGGCCGAAGAATTGTCCGATGAGCGTCGTCAGATACAGGAAATGATGGGCAGCGAAATCGAAAGACTCAATGCGCTTTTGAATGATATTTTACTGTTTTCGCGCAAACCCAAACTCAATATGGTGAAGCTGCATCCGGCACGTTTGATCGAAAGGCAGCGCGATATTTTTTTGAGCGATCCGGATATGCAGGCAATAAAGATAGAGATTGAGGTTCCGGATGAGATCGAACTGATTGCGGATGAAAACTCATTGAGTCAGATCGTTATGACTTTGTGGCGGAATTCCAGTGAAGCAACGGAGGGAAAGGGAACGTTTTGGGTCACGACGAATGAAGACAAGACCGAATTGGTCTTTAAGGATGATGGACCGGGATTATCGAAAGAAGTTGCAGCAAACGTATTTGAGCCATTTTATACGACGAAGTCGACGGGAACCGGGCTTGGGCTTTCGATTGCAAGGCAGCTTGCAATCGACAATGAACTGACTCTGAGATGGGATGAAGTTCAAAAGGGATTTTGCATTGGTTTTGGGAAAGAGCAGCAAGAATAAAATAATGAATAAAATTGATGCGAATGCGTTTTGCAGCGAATGATGAGGGGGGCTTTAATTTTTGAAGGAGTATTTAAATGGCATTTTCACTTAAACGAGTACTTACCCTTGTTTCGGCAATTTCACTGGCTGCATGCATGACCCTTGGATGCGATGATAACGATTCCGATGGTGATGCTGGCAATACCGGCAATACCGGCAACACCGGCAACACCGGCAACACCGGCAATAATGGCGGCGGTGCCGTTACACCGTCGGGAGCGACCGACTGGACCAAGACCGGCAAGTCGGATATTGTTTCATACCTTGTAAGTATTGGTAAACTTGATGCCAAGTATAAAGAACCGGCATTTCTGGATACCCCCAAGGAAAAGCAAATCGTTGGTGCATCATGTTTCTGCTACGGACCGCGCTGCAATTATGCCGGTTATGAACGTCCTGAGCTTCAGCTTGAACAGGCCGACGTTAAGACGAGTGACGGTAAATCCACGAAGGTCCAGGCGGCTCAGATTTTCGGATGCGATGGCGTCGCAGCCGATTCTGCAGACGGTTTGTTTAACGGTGCGGTTCGTGCTTGTTTCAGGAGTTCGAATGTTCCCAACATCAAGCCGGCAATTTTCTTCCCGTATGGCACATGTGCTCTGGCGATGAGCAAGTGTACTCCGGATACGGTGTGTCCGCCGAATGATTCTCAGTGCAAGAGCGAAGCGGATGCCGTTGAACTCAACAACAAGACGATCTGCGGTTTTGCCAAATTCGGTGATTATGAGAATAATATTGATAAATTTGTTGCCTGTCCGGACAACAGTGTTTTGATCGATTTCGTGATGAATATTGAGCTGTCGACGCTTGGTCGTAAGGCTCGTCTGGATGTTCGTGCCTGTTTCCCGGGATGCAAGACGGATGAGGATTGCCATGGCTACAATACGTACGATCCCATTACGAATGAGCAGTCACAGATGAAGTGCGAAGTAACAGAAGCTGCGCCGGATGGTTCTGTTGCAAAAGTCTGCTTTGACAAGCGCACGGTTGCGAAAGAAAATGGCGGCGAGGGTGTCTTCAAGCTGGTCAATGCCGGAGATTGGGCCATTACCAAGTGATTTTTGGTTCAGTTCCGCGCGTTGGATATTTGGAATTGAGAGCCCGCCCGATGGCGGGCTTTTTTTATTTTGATTTGTCAGATTCATCTTTTATGATGTCAGAGGGGAGATTCGTTTCGACAATTGGATGGTGGATATGACAAAGTTACGATTGGCACTCATTATATTTGCGCTGGCCGGTGTGAATGGGATTCCGGGAACGGTGTATGCCGAACTGCCGTGCAAATCATTCGAGCAGACACTCGTTTCGAAGCAGCTTCCTTCTGCATTGGAAGAGATCAGCGGACTTGCCCTGAGCCATACGAACAGTGACTATATCTGGGCGCATGTCGACTCTGATGGAAAACCTGAGCTTTATGTGATTGATCATCAGGGAAACCTCGTCCATACCTATACCGTGGATGGTGCAAAGAATGTGGATTGGGAAGATATTGCCGTTGCTCCATGTGAAGCGGGAAGTGCCAAATCATGCATTTATGTGGCGGATCTCGGGGACAATCTGTTTTCGAGAAAAGACAAGAAAATCCTGATAATCGAAGAGCCTGCGCTCGAGGGTTCACTGACAGCGAATACAGAGCCCATCAAACTGCAGGTCATGAAAACGATTGCAGTATCGTATCCGAAAGCGGACGAAACTGAGGCAAAATTTATCAATCCGGATTCAGAAAGCATCATGGTTCATCCCGAGACTGCGGAGATTTTTGTAGTTTCGAAGCAATCAGATGGTGGCGCTCAATCTCTGTACCGTGTTTTGCGGTCAGGAAAGGAAGCCGGGAACCTTGAAAAGCTGGGTTCGTACGAATTCAAGGGTGGACTGGGCATGTTGTGGGAACGCTACAATGCGACGACCGGCGCAGATTTTTCGTCTGACGGAAAGCATTTTGCGGTGCGAACCTATGCCGAGATATATGAATTTGATCTGTCGGTGTGGCCGGAAATGGGGGAGGCTTTTGTTCATCCGGCTGCGAGATTTCAGACAGCGGAAATACAGGGAGAGGGGGTTGCCTATGATGCAGACGGGAAATCCCTCATTACTTCGGGTGAGAGCGTTTTAGGGAAAGGCGTCGCGACGATGAATATCTTCAGCTGCCGGACCGGGACGGAGAATCCTGATAACCCTGATAATCCCGATAACCCCGATAACCCCGATAACCCTGAGAATCCCGATAATCCCGAAAACCCTGAGAATCCCGATAATCCCGAAAACCCTGAGAATCCCGATAATCCCGATAATCCCGATAATCCCGATAATCCCGAAAACCCTGATAATCCCGATAATCCCGATAATCCCGAAAACCCGGATAATCCTGATAATCCCGAAAACCCTGATAATCCCGATAATCCCGGAAACCCTGATAATCCTGATAATCCCCAACCCCCCGAGAATCCTGGTGATGCGGAGGGACAAGATCCGCCACAGGATCCTGGGACGTCTGATAAACCGAGTGATCCGGGGAATGGCCCAGTTCCCTCTGAAGCTGAACAGCCGGAGTCGGGGGAGTCTTCTGGTTCGGGGAATGCATCTGACGTGGGGAGCGGGAGCTCTTCACAACCGAATGGAGGGGACTCTGGAGTGAATCAGAATAATGCCGGGGGTGGAAGTTCATCCTGCAGTATTGCATCAGGTCTGGTATGGGGGAGTGCGTGGATTGGACTGATGATGTTGTTGGGATGTGTGTTTGTCTGTGCAAGGCGCCGGGGCAGGCGTACTCCATCCGAATAAGTGTTCGCGCGTATTCGCGAAGCGAAAAGCGGCGAACTGCCGGGCGTATTGAGGCGCGAAGCAGCCGAAAAGCCCGGCATCTTTGCGTTATTGGACCGAAGAGGTCCAATTCGCAAAGCCAAACAAAGGAAAAGGGTATCGGTGGATGGGGGAGTATGATCAAAATGTCGTTATTTTTTTCACAGGCCGTTGACAAATCCTAAAACAAAACTAGACTACGCCGTCCTTTTCTTAACGGTTTGAAAAGGCGTTTTGGGAGAATTGGTGGCGAATGATAGAAGAATCTGTGATTAGAACAGTCATAGAGCGAACAGACATCGTTCGTCTGATAGGCGAGTATGTCCAGCTTAAAAGACGAGGCGGGCGATTGATT
>JAEEGL016594738.1_pt1 | contig 15002 bp, 14 predicted proteins | sample 9134231 | NCBI WGS metagenome assembly JAEEGL01 (sample SAMN16246548, study PRJNA631951) | gut metagenome | biome: gut microbiome; feature: rumen; material: fiber-attached | host: Bos | place: Iran: Karaj | collected 2018-10 | reverse complement strand
TACAAAATAGCCGCACGAAGCGGCTATTTTTTGTGCGGTATAATATATCTAATGGAAGAAATAATTTTTGTCGATAAGCCAAGTGGTATGAGCTCTTTTGGCGCTGTCGCGCGCGTGCGTAGAATTTTGTCGCAAAGAGAAGGCCACAAAGTGAAAGTTGGTCATACCGGCACACTCGATCCGTTTGCAACCGGCTTGTTGATACTTCTGGCCGGAAAAGCGACCAAGAAAGCTCCCGAGTTAACCAAGCTAGATAAAATATATGAAGCTACTATTAGACTTGGTGCCACTTCCACAACTGGCGATCCGGAGGGAGAGATCACAATCATGAATGAAAAGCCGAATATCTCCCGTGAACAAATTGAAGAAACGCTCGCTAAATTTACGGGCCAAATCGAGCAGACGCCTCCTGCATTCTCTGCCATTAAAATTAACGGTCAGCGTGCATATAAACTTGCGCGCGCCGGCAAAGAAGTCGAGATGCCGAAGCGCGTAGTCACGATTTATAAAATCGAAATACTCGACTATGGCTCGCCATTTCTAAAAATTCGTACCCATGTCAGTAGTGGCACATATATCCGCGCGCTTGCCGAAGATATCGGTAAAGAGCTTGGCTGCGGCGCATATACCATGGAGCTACGTCGCACAAAAATCGCCCATTACGACATTGAAGAATTACCACTTTTTGATTTACCAGAATGAGCAGAGAAGAAGTAATAAAATATATCGCCTCAGAATATGGCATTACTCCAGAGTTTCTTTGGGATGGCGATAAAATAACTTGCGTTTTTCGCCATCTCGGAACGAAAAAGTGGTTCGGTATTTTAATGATGATTCCGGGCAGCAAAATCAGCTTAAGCTCCGACGAGCCAGTTGATATTTTGAACGTTAAACTTGAACCCGAATTTATTCAGGAGTTACTCGTCGCAAAGAAGGACCAGATATTCCCGGCTTGGCATATGAACAAAAAACATTGGACGACAATTGTATTAGATCCAAAAAATGACTGCGCTCTCACGCAGTCACTAATTCACGAAAGCTTTCGTTTGACGAATTAAACGTCGCCAATATCGTTTCTTAAGCCCAACTTGCGTCCAGACAAACTGACTTTACGCTTAAATGATCTATTAAAGCTCGGACTATTTTTATGCATATAACCACCGTATTGCGCGCGCGTAACGGCCATGTCAGTATAGGAGGCGCTGTCGCATGTCTGTAACGTTAGCATCATCTGTGCAAAACCATAAACTTCGTCTTGGCTCGGCTTTTGGCCTAAATAATTTCCGACTGTCCGTTGGCAATAATCGTAGAAACTTTGACCTGAACCCTCTTCGCCCTTAATTGCCCACTTTGTCGTTTCGTCCATACCTTCGCCAATCATCGAAGTGATTAACTCACGCGTGTCTTCGTCGACATTATTTTGCTCGAGGAAATGTCTCGCATATGCGACATTATATTTCTTTTGTTCTGGTTTGCGACCATCGCGTACTGCGACGCCTTTGCCAATATCGTGCGTTAGGAGTGCAAGGCGCATTAAAGGTAGCATTTTTGCCGGCATCTTATCGGCATAATTATCCTCAAAAACTTGTAATGCTGTTTCGGTATGCTGCTGAACAGTAAATCCTTCCCAGACGCCCGCGCTTGATTCGAAAATCCTATCGTAGCCAGGCGTTTTCTTAGCGGCTTCAACTATATCGTGTGGTTTTGCATACATGTCGCTATTAAGCAATTCCATCACACTGCCTAGTTCGCCACCAGACGCCGCTTCCGGACGTTTGCGCCGCATAAAACCAAACACACTTGCATTTTCTGGGTTCATTTTTCTTGCGACTCTTAATGCGATGCGGCCCATACGATGTTGCATAGTAGTACGTTCTTGCTCGATACGCTGCTCAGTATCAACATCGCTTAGCTCGAACAATAAATAATTATCCAAATCGCGTCCTAATGTAGCAGAATGAACTGGGACTCTTGCGCCGACTGCATCCATGTTCTTGAGCCAATTGCCAATATATTCGCGGTCAATTGGTACGCGGGTATCAGTATTGTGGCCTTCAAAACGCAAATTAATACTAGTATCGCCGTTTACGTAGGCTGCGATAATCATATTTGACATGTGCGGCATATTGCCAAGCAGCATACGTACGTTGCGCGCACCACCTATTTGCTCAGCCATTTCGCGTCGTACATGCAATCTTGAAGCAATCGCATCAATATCTCCAGATGCCGTATATGCACCATATTCACCGCCGCTTCGGAAATCTGACTCTTGAATTCTCGTACCTAAACCAGAAAGACGATCCTCGAAACCGAGTGCCGTGCCCTCAGCGACTGTTGGCAAAGTTTGGCGCATGGCTCTTTTCGCCTCGTTATATTGGTCTGGCGTTAGCGATCGCCAAGAAAAACATTCATCAATAATTCTAGAATCTGGATTGCGCGATCGAATTCTATGTACTTCTGCGCGCGTGCGGCCATTTGCGCGTGCCGAAGCAAAATCGCGAGCGGTTTCTTGTGAGCCGGTGTTTAAGGCCGGAACTTTGTTGATATTTCTGTTTCCAGTTGCATTGCCGGCGTTGTTAAAATCTGCACGAACGTGCCAATCCGGCGTGCCATCGGCGGCGCGACCATGATATAGCGTTAAATCACGCATTCTCGTCAATACGCCTAGTTTTGTAAGCGTCTCGGCGCCTTGATATGCTTCCGCTCTTTCGTTAGAGCGGTCCACCTCGCGCCTAGTTTCTGTAGTGAATGATTCATGACTACGCATAACTATTCATATTATATAACACTAGCACTTTGTTTATCTAAGCTTTTGATATAATTAATAATATGTTTGACTTGCAGAAGCGACTAGATTCGCTAAAACGCGAATTTGATATTGTCTGGCAAAAATTATCCATTGATCAAAAACTGTCAGAGCTTGGAAATCTCGAAGCTGAGGTTGCTGTGCCTGAAATTTGGAACAATCCAGACGTGGCCCGCGAAAAGACAACTAAAGTTGCTAATATGCACGATGAACTTGACCCATGGACTTTGTTGAAGGCTCAGATAAAAGATATTTCGGAATTAATGGAACTGGGCGATGATTCTTTAATTGAAGAATTCTCTGGACAAATATCTGCAATGGAAGAAAACTTATCTAATCTCCGCCAGGCCCTACGTTATACTGGAAAATTCGATCATAATGATGCCATTTTACGTATTACTGCTGGCGCTGGCGGCACAGAAGCGATGGACTGGTCTGGCATGCTTGAGCGTATGTATTTACGTTGGGCGGAGCAACATAAAATCAAAGCTACTATTCTTGATCGCGTTGAGGGCGAAGAGGCTGGCATTAAAACTTCGGTTATCGAGCTTGTTGGAACCAACGTTTATGGTCAATTAAAATCTGAGCATGGCACACATCGTCTCGTGCGCCTTAGCCCATTTAATGCTGATCATTTGCGCCAAACGTCATTTGCATTAGTTGAAGTATTGCCGGTCATTAAAGATGATGCGGAAGTCCAAATTGATCCGAAAGATCTACGTATTGATGTCTATCATTCTGGTGGCCATGGTGGTCAGTCCGTTAATACCACGAATTCAGCCGTGCGCATCACGCATATTCCTACTAATACGGTTGTTGCTATTCAGAACGAACGCAGTCAGCTCCAGAATAAAGAAAAAGCCATGGAAATTCTGCGCGGTAAACTTCAGCAAATGATGCAAGAGCAAAATGCCGAGTCGGTAGACAAGTTGCGCGCTGGCGAATCGGCTAGTTGGGGCCAGCAAATTCGCAATTACGTTCTCCATCCGTACAAGCTTGTTAAGGATACTCGCACTAAATACGAAGAGACCGATGCTGACGCCGTATTGGATGGAAAAATCGATAATTTCATCTCTGCATATCTGGACAATTAATCTTGCTTATGTTAATGTAGTGTCATGATATTACTCGATGACGTCGTCAAGTACTATCCTGGCGATAAAGAGCCAGCGCTTAAGAATGTTTCTTTGCATATTCAGCCAAAGGAATTCGTCTTTCTCGTAGGTAAATCTGGAGCCGGGAAGTCTACTTTAATCAAAATGCTCACGCGCGAGGAAGTCCCTACTTCCGGCAAAATTATGGTGGGCGGCATTGATTATGATTATCTTAAACGCCGCCATGTTCCGCATCTTCGTCGCCGCATTGGCGTAGTTTTCCAGGATTATAAATTATTACCGAATCGTACTGTATACGAGAATGTTGCCTTTGCGCTTGAAATCGTCGGTGTTTCTAATGCCGAAATAAAACGTACCGTGCCAAAAGTTCTTGATTTGGTTGGTTTGGCGGACAAAGGTCATCGTTTTCCAGAAGATTTGTCTGGCGGTGAACGTCAGCGCGTTGCAATTGCTCGTTCCATGGCGCGCCAGCCGAAGATCCTTATCGCCGATGAGCCTACTGGCAACCTCGATCCAGAGACGGCCTGGGGCATCGTTCGTCTTCTCGAAGAAATTAACAACTTCGGTACGACAATTTTGGTTACCACTCACGATGATAAAATTGTCAACCAGCTTCGTAAACGCGTTATTACACTCCGTGACGGTATGATTATTGGCGACCAAAAGAATAACGGTCATTATGATCTTGACGCAACACATAGCAAAATCGTCAAGCGCCCACTCGCAGCCACTCCGCGCACGGCACCGACCGCAACCGAAATTCGCAATGCGACTAACTCACGCCCAGCTGCTCAAACTCCACCAGTGCATCATGCTCCAAAAAGGAGGTTTATAAACTAGTATGGCTACCAAAAAATTAACCAAAGAAGAGCAAGAAGAGCTCAAAAATTCTGCAAAGATTAGTAAAGAGCGTCTTAATCGCATCACGAAAACACGCAAACATCATCTTCGTACTGGCGCTCGCGTGTTGAAATATGGTACGAAGAGTTTCGTGCGCAATACCTGGCTTAGTGTAGCGGCTATCGCTATTATGGCTATTACGTTAATTGTTCTTTCGGCGACTTTAGTTGCTACGCATGCCATGAACACGGCCATCGAGATGGTCGAATCTCAAGTGGACATGTCGATTTATATTAAACAAGGTGCAACCGATGACCAAATTAATGAAATCGTTAAAAATCTCGAATCTCTCGAGTCTGTAACTAGTGTTTCGTCTACGTCGCCAGAGGTTGCGAACAAAGAATCGATTCGCAAATTAATAGCGGAGAGCAATATTACCGATAAGGCATACATCGAGGCGCTCTATGAGGCTCCGAACAAAATACCTTGGACAATCAATGTCAAGCTCAAGAATCTTAACGACACAGCAGAGCTCGAACGTTTTGTCGCCGAGGATAAGTCAGTTCAGAATATGCTCGATGCTCGTCCACCTAGCTTTGCTACGAGCCATCGCGAGACAATCGATCGCATTGCTACCATTATGAACCGCGTCGAAATCTTTGGCCTTGGCGCAGCGGCGGTGTTTGCTCTTATTGCAATTCTCATTGTTTTCAACACGATTCGCATGGCAATCTTTAACCGCAAAGAAGAAATCTACATGATGCATCTTGTCGGCGCCAGCCATTGGTTCATCATGGGGCCATTCGTAGTTGAAGCGAGCCTTTATGGCGTAGTTGCTGCTGCTATTGCCGGTGCAGCAATTTATGCTACGGTATTTGCCATCCGTAGTGGGCTTGGTCCAACTATTGAACCAACTATCGCTCTAATGACAAAATATTGGTATTTTGTCGCAGCTGGTTTGCTGACAGTAGGCATACTAATTGGCGTAGTTTCGTCATTACTGGCGTCACGTAAATACATTAAAACAAAGACCAGTGCAGACCGCGTAAAACCAAAAAAGAACAAAAAAATCGCGGCCCACAAAAAAGAAGCCGAAGAATAGTAATTTAAGATTTGGCAGCACTTGCCAAATCTTTTTGCTTATGCTATGGTAATAAATATGAAAGTATGGCGTAAACTAATCTGTCTTGCCCTCGCTATTACAATACTATTTTCCTGTGTTCTAAATACTACTGTTACGGCATATACACAGCAAGATTTAAATGATGTAAATAATAAAATCAGCGAGCTACGTTCGCAAATAAATGAATATCAGTCGCAAGCTAGTCAACTCGCCGCCAAAGCGAACTCTATCGCAAACCGTATTGCTGTTTTACAAAACCAACAGGCCACGCTTAAAGCTCAGATCGACTTAAAGCAGGCCGAGCACGATCAGCTTGTTATCGAGATAGAGACTGTCCAGCGTCGTATCAATGAAAACTCTGATACGGTCGGATATATCATTGCGCAGTATTATTACAATGATAGTGTTTCCACAATAGAGCGCATTGCTTCTTCTAGTAGCTTTTCATCGTTCGTAGATGAGGAGGTGCGCCTATCCAGCATTTCCGATACTTTATCGGATATTATCGAGGAAAACAAGAACCTCAAAGAAGAACTACAAACCAAGAAAAAGAATGCAGAGCTAATTATTCAGGATCTCAAGACTCAAAAACAGCAGCTCGCCGCCACTGAGGCCGAGCAGGCTCAATTACTAGCTGAGACCCGTAATAGCGAAGCGGCATATATTAGACTCCGCAATGACGTTCAGAATCAAAAAGATGAGTTAGAGAAAAAACAGCAACAAATTTTGGCCGACCTTGCTCGTCAATATGGCGGCACTATTACAGCTGGCGATCCAAATAAGGGCGGTTATCCATATAGTGGCGTTTGTCCGAGATTAAAGGATGCATATGCAGATAGATGGGGCATGTATATCTGCGAGTGTGTTAGCTATACAGCATGGAAAGTTTATCAGACCTATGGTTATATGCCATATTGGGGCGGTAGAGGAAATGCAAATCAGTGGATTAACAATGCTCGTGCGGCTGGTTATTTAGTAACATCCGAGCCGAGAGCTGGCTATGTTGGTATTTCACTTAGTGGGCCATATGGCCACGCTGTCTGGGTAGAATGGGTAAGCGGCGACCAAGTTCACGTTTCTCAGTACAACTGGACTCGCGGCGAGTATTCCGAAATGACCGTTAATAAGCGTATGTTTACCTATATTTATTTCGGTAGATAAACCACCATTTCCAGGCCTAAACATAAGCTTCGTGTTAAAATAGTTCTATGACTAATCGAAGCGAAGAAAAATCTAGTACAACCAAAACAAACAGAAATGAAACTCAGGACTTATATTATCGTAGCCCTGCTTCCGAGAAAAAAGTAAACTTAGCTACGTCTATAATTATCAGCTTCATTACTTTAGCTGTGGGGTTTGCAGTAGGCCTTAACTGGAATTCTGTAGTTGGCGGTTTTGCGCCGTACTTAGGTGGCAAAAAATACACTGCTTCGGATATAGATTTCAGCTCGCTTAATAGTGTTTATGAACGTTTAATAAATAATTATGACGGTACGATTAGTAAAGAAACGGTTATCGAAGAAGCCAAGCGTGGCCTCGTTAACGCTGCGGGGGATAAATATACATATTATATGACCGCCACTGAAGCGGAAGAATTCGAGAAAGATCTTAACGGCGATGTTGGCGCCGGTATTGGCGTAGAAATTGGCGAACGTGATGGTTATGTTAAAGTTCTTCGCACCACGCCTGACAACCCAGCGCGCCGTGCGGGCGTTAAAGCCGGCGATATCATTTATAAGGCGGACGGAGAAGATATTTCCGGTCTGGGCGTTGAGGCCGTTGCTAAAAAACTCCGCGGTGCCGCCGGTACTACGGTCAAGCTTACGGTCATGCGCGATGATAAAGAGGTTGAGTTTGATCTTACGCGCGAAATTATTAACAACGAGAGCGTCTATATTGACTACAAAGGCAAGACGGCCGTTATGACGATTACTCGCTTTGATTTGGATACGGGCAAGCTGGCTCGTGCCAAGGCAAAAGAAGCTATTGAACGCGGCGTTGATAAATTTATAATAGATTTACGTGGCAACGGTGGCGGCTATGTCAGTTCCGCTAAGGAAGTTGCGTCGCTTTGGATTGATGGCGACCTCGTCGTTGAGCAAAAGTCTACGAGTGGCCAATATAGTGAGCGCACTTATGCGGAACGCGGCGGTGCAATTCTCGCTAATTATAAGACTATCGTGTTAATCAATGGTTCAACTGCTTCGGCATCCGAAATCGTCGCAGGTGCACTCAAAGATTACGATAAGGCAACTCTAATTGGTGAAACAACTTACGGCAAGGGAAGTGTTCAGGCGCTCGAACAATTTACGACAGGTGAGCTTCTTCGTGTTACGGTTGCGAAGTGGTATACGCCAAAAGGCCGCAATATTAACGGTGAGGGTATCAAACCAGATAAGAAAGTTGAACGCACTTTTGAGCAAATCAATAAGGAAGAAGATCCACAGCTCGAAGCTGCATTAGCAGAATAATCTGTTAAAATAGAAGTACAAAAGGAGGAAAATGGAATCAGAAAAACCTGAGTTTGACGTATTTCAGTGGGCAAATTCCGTCGACGAAATCAAAAATAACGTATCCGTAGAGCTATTTCTATTCAATAAAAACTATACGCCATACAAAGTTCGCTATAGCGACACCTTAATGCAGGTTATTAAGTCAATGTTCATGCTTGAAGCGGTCGAGTATGTCATCAAAGAAGCTGATAAAGGCCTTGAATGTCGTGAGTACGAACTTTCTGACGGCGAAGATAAAGTCATCTATCGTATTGAGCTCGAAAAAGTCGGTCGCGCCGAAACGCTCATCCATCTCATCGAGAAAGAGTACAAGGACATTGCGTTCTTTAGTGACGACGAATATGAATTTAAACGCATCAAGGGTATCGTCGCAAAGTTTACGTATCCTGGCGATGATGGCCAAAAAACCTTCTATATTGCCAAAAATCTTGCCGCCAGCTCTGCCTTGAAGGGGAAGCTTGGCTGGGAACTCAATGGTGAGAGTTTCGAGCCGCTTACTGCAGATGTGGCGATCAAAGTTCCAGAAGGCAACGAAACTGCAATCGTCGATGGTCAAATCATTATTTTCAACCAGTCTAAGTTTGAAAAATTATTCCAATACGACTATAAGTCTCAGGTAATTTCCGAGCAGAAGGCTAAAGAAATTCAAGAAGCATATAGCCTCAGCTTCCCAGAAGGACTCACGCTAAATGCGCTTCTAGAAGATAAAAAACCACTTATTAAGAAACTCCAGAGCGTCGAAATCGGCGAAATGAAGCAAGATCAGCTTCTAGATTATGCTGATGAAATGCAGTTAGAACTCATGACCGATGACCAGGGCAAAATCATCATTATGGACGATCGAGACCTCAATATGTTCGTTAATCTTCTCAGCGAAGATTACTACGTTTCGCCAGTTAACGGCCGCCGTTACGAGATTAAGAGTAAAAAACTCCTAGACGAACCAGAAGGAGAGCCGCCACGCGGTTAAAAATATATGTTGGTCGATTCGCATTGCCATATTCACGACAAGGGCTTATTTGAGCTCTCCCCAGAGGAGACACTTGCTCATGCGCATGCTAACGGTGTAGATAAATGCATCGTGATTGGCACGGATCCGATTGACTCCCAAAACGCCTGTGAATTCGCAAATAAATACGCTGAAGTTTGGTGGACGTATGGATATCATCCAAACGATTATGATGGCGATACGGCAAAATTAGAGGCCGCTCTTTCCTCCGCAAAGCCTCTATTTACAGATAAGAAGCTCGTCGCCATCGGTGAAATTGGTCTAGATTACTATTTTGACGGCTTCAATAGGGAATTTCAGCGCGATTTATTAGAACATATGCTTCAAATTGCGCAAGATTATCAATTACCGGTTAGTTTTCATGTTCGTGACGCTTTTGATGATTTTTGGCCAATTTATCAAAATTTCCATATTCCTACCTCTGTTTTACACTCGTATTCTGATTCCAAAAAAAATATGCGAAAAGGCCTCGATGAAGGCTTTTACTTCGGTGTAAATGGTCTCGCTACGTTTGCGGACATTGCTCACCCACCTCTAGAGCGAATTATTTTCGAAACTGACGCTCCCTTCTTGACACCAAAGCAATTTCGTGGTACAATTAATATGCCAGGCTATGTGAAGAGCATAGCTGAATGGGCCGCTGATTATTATCAGCAAGATTTCGCGACGGTATCGGATATAACCACCGAAAACGTCAAAAAAATCTTCAACATCTAATCAAAAGGGAGGATTTATGGACGAGCAAGATAAATCGATGTTCCAGATTCCGGTCGACAGCGCTGTTTTGGCAGCTCAAGAAGCCGCCATTGCCGAGTTGGATATTACGCCTGCCACGCCAGTCGTGTTCCAGCGTGCTTTTCCAGACGTCTCTCAAAAAGCCCAGGATCTAGAAGTATATAACGAACTATCCGCGGTGTCAGACGAGGTGATCGCATGCCGAAACTCAATCTTAAACAACATTTATTAAAACAGCCTGAAGCGCCAAATCACAAAGCGCGCGTCTGGGCTGTTGAGCGTAATCTAATTAATGCCGAATCGGCACTTGGCCGTACTGTTTTTGGTCAAGTTCAGCCTGGTCATACGCGCGAATTCTTCTTTCTTAAGAAAAATGTTTGGATTTGGTATGAAGATGGCGTAACTGTACGCTATGAAGTCCGTAAGGATGGCGTGTATAAGCGCGTCAACGAAGAAGAGCGTTATACGAAAATCACTGGCGAAGAATTGACTAATTTCAAGAATGCTACAAAGGCTTATCTAAATCTCATCAAAGCAAGCATCTATAACAAAAAATAAAAACTGGCCGAAGCGCCAGTTTTTTGATGCTCAGTGGGGTATAATAAGCTTATGCTTCAAAAACTCCGCACATTGCGCACGAACGAAAGCATTCTCATTGCCGTAGATACGCTTCTTCATAGCAAATCAGCTTTCATGAATATTTTTTTGATGGCGTTTTTGATTCGTGTGTCAATTAGCGGTTCACCTGTCAGTTTTATTTCGTACTGCATAATCCGCTATTCATTAATGGCGATTTTTGCTGTGGCTCTTATGCCACTCATGAAAAAACACACGCTTGCCACGTGGCGCATCAGTATGTTTTTTTCGGTTGCACAAATAATGTCCGTCATTTTGCTTGATGAGACGGCCCCTTATTTCACCTATGTTATAGCTATCTTCTCGGCCCTTGAATCGACACTCTATTGGCGTCCAAAAATGCATTTCGACGTCACGGAAGTCAGTAACGATCGCCGTCTTCGTTATAAGGCGATGGGGCAGATATTTATAGAAGCCGCCAAAATAATCATGCCAGTAGTTCTTGGCTTAGTAATTGTTGGATCAAGCTATACGCGTGCTGGTACGATTATTCTCGTTATTTCGCTCGTTCAGTTATTACTCTCGATATTATTTCGCCCAACCCACGAAGCTATGCCACATCGCGTCCATTCACTCCGCAAAATATACGCCATCACAGTGCGTCACAAATCGTTGCGGAAAATATTCTATATTCAACTTTTACGTGGCTTTGCTTTTGCTAGTGCAGCATATATCATCATCGCTCAGATTAATGTGTACCGGAGTAGTAGCTCAGATCTAGATTTAGGCATCTATACTTCAGTCGCATCAGTAATAACGATTATTTTATTGGCATTTTATCGCGACATAAAAACACGCGGGCTTCAAAAAGCTATTTTATATTCCATTGCGCCTGCGACGATATTATTGCCAGTTTCGCTTGTATTATTCCCGAACGATATGACTCTTTCGATCGTTTTTTACGTTTTCTCCCAGTCCGTTGTTGAGAGTTTTTTGAATGGTACTGTTTTAGTAACGCGTCTTCAGCAACTATTAGGAAAACATCTCAAAGACGATTCGTATCGCTTCGAAATCGAATCGCTCAGCGAGGTCGCCTTAACCATAGGTCGCGTCGTTGGCCAGAGCTTATTGCTATTAATAATTCTTTTAGGCTATGAAAAATATATGATGTGGTTGGCGATTTTTGAATCGCTCGCTATTATTCCGCTGCTAATGATTGCATTACCAGCCAAGAAGAAGCTGTAATAGTATATAATATATTTATGATTTATCTAGACCACGCTGCGGCTACTCCAGTATCGGAAAAAGCCATCAAGGCTATGATGCCGTATTTTTCTGAGCAATTTTTTAATCCTTCCGCTGCATATTTACCAGCCGTAAACGTTCGTCATGCCTACGAAAACGCAAAAGACGAAATCGCACACGTAATTGGCGCCAAGGGTGCAGATTTGGTTATGACTTCTGGTGCCACTGAGTCAATTAATCTCGCATTTTCGCTAATCCCAAGTAATTCAGATGCGGAAGTACTAATATCTGCCGTCGAGCATGCGGCGGTTCTTGAAAATGCTAAACGGGCGGGGAACTATAAGATTATTAATGTAGATCAAAATGGTCGCATCATTATCAACGACCTAAAAAATAAACTATCCCCGAAAACTCAGTTTATTTCGATATGTCTTGCCAGCTCCGAGCTTGGCACAATCCAGCCGATTTCGGAAATTGCCAGTTTTGTCCGCGCCGAGCGTACACGCCGCGCACTTGCTGGCGAAAAGACGCCACTATACTTCCATTGTGATGCATCGCAAGGGCTTGGGTTAGTAGAAGTTAAACTAAATCGCCTCGACGTAGATTTGCTTACGCTGAATGCTGCAAAAGTATATGGTCCGAAGGGAATTGGAGCATTGTATGTTGGCCACAATGTTCGTTTGCAACCACTTGCAGTAGGTGGTGGTCAAGAAATGGGGCTGCGCAGCGGTACAGAGAATGTTGCTGGTACAATTGGCTTTGCTGCTGCTATTATCGACGCTGAAAAGCACATTAATTCAGAACGTAAGCGTCTCATGGAGCTCAAGGTCCGCCTTCATCGTTTACTCGAAGATTTGCCAAATATAAAGTATCTCGGGAATATTAAGACACAGCTAGTCAATTTTTTGCCAATATCTTTACCTGGCCTTGATGCTGAGAGAATTATCTTTGCACTAGAAGAGCACAACGTTTGTATTTCTACCGGTGCAGCATGTGCGGCAAGCAAGGGCGTTAAGTCGCCAACCCTACGCGCAATCGGTCTTACCGACGAAGAAATCGCTGGCTCGCTTCGCATTACGATGGGGAAACTTAATACCGAACAAGATGTTGAAGAGTTCAGTAAGCTTCTCCACGAAGTTGTTGCTTCTGAGCTAAACAGATTAAATAAATAATTACCAATAAATATCTATATTGCCGCTATAACTTCCGCCGTAGCCACCACCATTTAAGCGATTACGGATATTATTGAGCGCTTCTTGTGGGTTCTGCATATTTTGGATTCGGCGCAAATCATCTTCCGAAACGCCCTGGCCTTGGGTGCCCCCACCTTCACCTTCGCCGCCACCTTCTTCCATGGCATTAATCATGGATATTACTTGGCGACGTTTATTGATGATGCGATCTTTTGAAGAATCGGCGCGCGGATCTTTTCCTCTTTGGTCGTCTCTTTTTTCTGCGCAGTTGTTTTCATACAGAATCGCTTCAGCTGAGTTATATAAGACCAAAGCTTCATCTAATTTCTTATCGTTCATTAAATTGTCCGCTTGCCGTTCTACGCTGAGTGAAAGATTTACATATATTTTGCATAGCTCTGTTTCTGGCGGATTCTCGAGAAGGCTAGCACGGAATTCGTCCTCAGCTTTTTTATATTCTGCTTGCTGGAATAATGCATCGCCACGATCAAAGTACATGATGTATGGTGAGATGATATTCGCAAAACTTTGTACGTCAGCAAAGGTCTTTGCAGAATCATAGAGACCATTATTATACGAATTAGCGAACATAACATTAAAAATGCCCGTTCTTAAGAAGAATAAGCCAACCACAAACAAAGCCAAAGTTGGAATTGCAGCAATCTTTAGAAGACGTTTTCGTTTTAATTTTCTAATACGATCTTGGTCAACAATTTCTGGGTTTAAATTAAGCATGTTTTGCGACCCTTTCTAGCAGAATTTTATTAAACGACTCATAGAAGTCCCAAATTAGAAGACCGAGTAAGATGATTGCTAGGATCCAATAAATATCTATGTAGCCGTCAGCTGATTCGCTCCCACTATATTTAATGTCTTTGCGGATGTTTTCGATAATCTCATCCGGAATTTTATTACTATCGCGGTGATGATAATCTACGCCGAGGGAAGTTGAAATCCTAGTCAGAGTATCTTCGTGTAACTGTGAAATGACACAGTAATTCGAATCGCGTTCATAGACGCTACCGAAGTATTTTATGCAATCATCTGAAACTGTGACTTTACCCTCCCTTTTAACTTCCATTTTATTTATTGTACCCCCATCTTTTGAACCATATCCAAACACTGCACCGCCACTAATTTTTTTCTTAAAAGAGCCACTGATAGAAACCACTTCGTCCGATGTGTCTTCACCATCACTGAAGACAAACATGGCATTCAACAGCTCTGGATTATTCTTACTGTAATTACTAATGCGGCTTACAGAATAATTTAATAGGTTATTGAGATTTGTACCGATGCCATAATAGCTATTTTTTGGCATTAAGTTGTCTGCCGCCGAGCGTGCCGAATCGATATTTGTAGAAATTGGCATCGCAGTGTATATGCCTGTGTCTAGCGCTATCATAGAGTATCGCGATCCCGGAAAAGCGCTAATAATACTGTTAATATCTTCTGAAACTTGTTCAAAACGATATTTCTTTCCGCCATTTTGGTCCTTTACGGCCATACTATTAGACATGTCCACGATAAAGAAAATTGTTAAGTTATTGGTCTGTGCTTCGCTTGCGCCATTTGGAAAACTTGGACGCGCTAATATTAAAGCAATTATCCCGAGCATAGCGATGCGACGGAAATTGCCACGTTTACGCCATTTCTTATTAATTAGGCACGCAATAAGCATGCCCACGACGATGGTGGCATAGACGATTATGAACACTAATGGAATCATTGGAAAGAAGCGCATTACAGATGTAGCCTCCATGCTATTATGACGAATAATAATAATGTTATCGCCGAAACAACGGCCGCTATTTGCGGAGTATCCGTGCGAACGATTTGTCCAGCGC
>JAEEGL016371736.1_pt1 | contig 15002 bp, 16 predicted proteins | sample 9134231 | NCBI WGS metagenome assembly JAEEGL01 (sample SAMN16246548, study PRJNA631951) | gut metagenome | biome: gut microbiome; feature: rumen; material: fiber-attached | host: Bos | place: Iran: Karaj | collected 2018-10 | reverse complement strand
TTCGACTTGCATGTGTTAGGCACGCCGCCAGCGTTCATCCTGAGCCAGGATCGAACTCTCACGTTAAAATAGTTCAATCTTCTCAGAACTAAAGCTTGGCTTTTTGTTCTGTCCGTTATTACTTTTGGTTTGTTAATTCTGAATAATTCTCCATTGAGCGGTCTTGCGAATTGCTTTGCAATTCCCAAGCTTTTGCTATCGCAAAATGAAATCCAAAATAATCAGTTCTTAGCAAGCAAGCTTGCACGACCTGCTTATTTTTGATTTCGCCCTGCTCAATGCTTTTTGGAATTTTTCAGGGTTGCATTACTGTTTATTTGTCAAGGTTCTTGTGTGTCGCAGCTCTCAGCCGCAACTCATTTAGATTAACACACTCTCAAATCTTTGTCAACAACTTTTTTCAAGTTTTTTAAAAAGTTTTTTGAGTCGTTCAAAGAAAACGCATGTTTCCGCGGTTTCTACCGTTTTCGCAACGGGTAAGTAAGAGTATAGCATCACTCATTTAGGATTGCAATAGATTTTTTTATTGTTTATAAAAGTTTTCGATTTCATTAAAAACTAATGCTCTTTATGTACTTTACAAGCCTTATAAATAGGGCTTCAAGCACCGGAAAGATCTGAATTCCTGTGATGAAGGTTATCAGATATATTATGACAAGAGCTTCGATCATTCCAAGGATGGTTCCCAGGAGTCTGTCCATTCCGCCGAGGATTGGAATCTCTTTTACCTTGCGAAGCTGCTCAGCAAGGACGTTCATAACTCTGTATATAAGAAATGCCACTACCAGATAACCTATTTTAGGTATTACATTTCCGAGATTTTTGTTAAGTATATCTCCTGCAATTTTGATTATGTAGTAGACTGCCGCAAAAGAAGCCAAGACAGCAATAAGGCCTGCTGCTTCCGCAAACAGGCCATTGTTAGCTCCATATGACATTCTCCAAAGAAGCAGGCAGATCGCAACAATGGCGATTACAAGCTCTGATATTTCCATTCCCAGCAAAACTATTTACCTCTATGTATCATTACTTAAGTGTCATTGTCTCTATGCTGATATTTGTGACAAGAGTGTACTTATTCCTCATACCTGTTGGAATCATAACTCTAACGGGCGATGTAAACTTACCGCTGTATTTAATATGCCCGTTCATATCCTCTATGAGGCAGGTATCATCGTTGTATATCACAATCTGGTTCTGATCAAAAATGATATCCGAATACTCTATATCAAAGTAAGAGGTTAGAACCAGCGTACCTTTTGTATCATAGACCTGCAGTCTGTACTGGCCTTCTTCAGTATTATTGGCAAAGGTCAGACCTACATAGGAATCATTAAAATACACCGACCTCACCTGCTCATTGCCGATAAGATTCTCAGCCTGGCTGACAGGCTTCTGGTCTCCTGTATAGAACATGATTCTGTCATCCGACACAGCAAAAGCACTGCCGGAATTCATAAACTGCACGTAGGGCACAACAGTTCCGGGGTAATCATATCCACTGACATAATTATCAATAGAGTTCTGACCAACCGTTCCAAAATTAAAGAACGCAACACTGGTTTTGAGCTTTCCTTCATCCGGATAAAGATAGGATACGCACAGAAGCTCTCCGTTTGGCGAAAGGCTCAGACTAATAGGATATCCACTGTCCTTCATTGTGGTCTTAAAGCTTACAAGAGTATTTCCCTTGGAATCATAAAGGTATATCCAGGTAACATCCGTACCATCAAGAACTGCTGCCACTACTCCCTGCGAGGATACGCAGAAATCTCTGATGGGAAGATTTGTGTCGATCTCTCCTAATGCCCCCGAAGTATTGCTTACATAAATATTGTGTCCGTTATAATCTCCCACAGCAACTACTGTATTACAGGTGTGAGCTATGGGATTTTGCATTTCGTAGGTCTGGTTCCAAAGCGCTTTTCCCGAGGCATCTATACAGCTGATACCATCCTTACTGTACTGGACGATGTATCCACCCAGCGCTATTATCTTGGAATCTGCGCCGTTAGTTATTGTTCCTCCAATTGCGATATTGGCTTCAGAAAACTCTTTGTCTCTCCAGCTCACATAGAGTGCCACAACTACAAAAAGCACCACAGCCACAATTGCAACACTACAGACAAAGACCTTGAGCCTGTGATTTCTTATCTTCTCTTTATAATCTCCGGTACTTTTTTCCTCAGCACTTTCAAAACCGTTTCTGTTATTCAGTTTTTTTGCGTATGAACTAAAATCCCTTACTTCAGCCAATATATGCCTCCGAACACTTACATGAACTGATAAACAGTCACTGTATCGTATTCTCTGTCAGGTCCAAAGACAGGATCCGGGAACTCAGGTTCATTAACAGAGTTAGGATAAACCTGGGTCTCTAAACAGAAGCCATCTCTCTTCCCGTAGGATGCGCCGTCTTTTCCGTTCTTGCCATCAAGGAAATTGCCTGTGTAGAACTGGAAGCCGGGGAGAGTTGTGGAACACTGCATGATAATACCTGTATCCGGAGCAGACACAGTTGCAAAAATGCGTCTGGTTCCGTCATAACCATCTACGCAGTAGTTGTGATCGTAGCCGCCAACAAACTTAAGCTGCTGATCATCAGCGTTAATATCCTGTCCGATGGTCTTCTCCTGTATGAAATCAAAAGGAGTTCCCACAACATTTACAATATCACCGGTAGGAATTGCTTCAGAATCGATTACCGGTGTGTAATAAGACGCATTGAACTTCACTCTGTGATCATGTATGCATCCCTTGTCATGACCGTTTAAGTTAAAGTATGCGTGATTTGTCATATTAATAAGAGTCTTCGCGTCGCTTGTTGCATGATAATGAAGAGAAAGTGCATTGTCATCGCCAAGTGTATACGTAAGTTCAAAGACTCTGTTTCCTGAAAAGCCCAGATCTCCATCGGGAGCTTCCAGTGAGAATTTTACGTAGTTGTCGCCTTCCTCTGCGTCCCAAACGCGCTTGTGGAAGCCATTATCCATATCTGTGTGAAGGTTATTTGGGCCATCATTTACAGGAAGAGTAAAGTCCCTGTTTCCGATTTTGTATTTTGCTCCGGCAGTTCTGTTAGCAACAGGGCCAACAGTAGCGCCGATAAAGCTCTCATTGTCAAAATACTCCTTGAAATCATCATAACCAAGAGCAACGTCTACTCTGTTGCCCTCCTTGTCAGGTACGAAAATATTCTTGATGGTACATCCATAATTAAGAACTACTACCTCCATATTTCTGCCGTTAGAAATATGATAGGCATAAACCGGTGCTCCGCTTGGAGCCTCCCCTAAAAACTCTCGCTTAACTGCCATACCTTCCTCCTTATCAACAACGCTTACAATTCCGTTCTGCCCTCCAGGGCTCTCAAAAGAGTTACTTCATCAATGTATTCAAGGTCTCCCCCCACCGGCACTCCGCTGGCAATCCTTGTAACCTTGATTCCTGTTGGTTTTATAAGTTTACTTATATACATAGCAGTGGTCTCGCCTTCAAGGCTGGAGTTGGTCGCAACTATGACCTCATCCACCTCTTGGGTCTCAAGCCTCTGCATAAGTTCGGTAAGTCTGATATCTCCGGGGCCTATTCCAAGCATGGGAGAAATTGCTCCATGCAGGACATGATAAACGCCCTCGAACTTGCCTGTCTTTTCATAGGCAGCAAGATCCCTGGCGTTTTCCACCACCATTATGGTTCTGTGGTCCCTGTTTTCATTGCTGCAGATGGGACATATGTCTTCATCCGTCAAGGTACAGCAAACTTTGCAGTAATGCACGTTTTCCCTAGCATCGACTATGGAGTCCGCCAGCTTTTTTACCCTGTCCTTGGGAAGATTTATAAGGTAAAAAGCGAGGCGCTGCGCGGATTTGCCGCCAATCCCCGGAAGAGAAGCCAGTTCATCTATCAGCCGGGTAATATGTCCGCTGTAAAGATCCATTAGAAAGGAAAACCTCCGCCAAGGCCGCCGGTCATCTTGCCAAGCATTGCTCCGCTGGCTTCTTCTGCCTGCTTCATGGCCTCATTTATTGCTGCAACTATCATATCCTGAAGCATCTCAACATCATCGGGATCTACTGCTTCCGGAGAAATTGTAAGACTCTTTAAAGTCTTGTTTCCAAGTACCACTGCCTCAACTGCACCGCCGCCTGCTTTTGCAGAAAACTCCTTGGTCTCGAGCTCCTTCTGGCTCTCCTCCATCTGACGCTGCATTCTCTGCGCCTGCTTCATAAGATTGCTCATATTGCCCGGCATTCCGCCGCCTGGAAATCCACCTCTTTTTGCCATTTTTTAATTCTCCTTTTCATCTTCTGTAACTATATCAAAATTTATCGCCTGTAAATTCACAAAGTTTTCTTCAAAAACCTGCTGTGGCTCTAAAAATTTGGTCTCAAATTCTATATGTTTGCCGGATATATCATCCAAAAACTGCTGGAGCTCATCCCTCGACTCGCCCCTTCCATATTTATCCGTAATCTGCCTGTTGTCAAATACAATCTGCAGCACGTCGTCATTTCCAAGGCTGAGTCTGGCCTTTTGGAAATATGTCTTCATGGGATTCTCCATGCGCAAAAGATACTTTGCCCAGTTGTTGACGATCTTTTGTATATCCTCAGGAACCGCACGGTCCAGTACCTTCTTTTCTCTGACAACAGCATTCCCCATCGCCGGAGTTCCTGAAGCAGCTGCTACCGCAACCTGACCGCTCTGTATTCCCTTCAAGAGCTTGCCATTTTCCTCATCGTGCTGCTCAAGAATCCTTATCCTGTCTTCAAAAGCACCTTCTCCATCCTCCATCTGCGGCTTGCAGAGCTTGATAAGAGTAATCTCTATAAGAATTCGCTTCTGCGCAGCATATCTGATCTGTGAAGAAAGCTCGGAAAAGACGCTGATATATCTCAGAATTGTATCTGTATCCGCCTCGCTTGCCTGCTCTTTAAGAGCAACCAGGTTGTCAGAAGAAATATCGATGACATCCTCCATCTGGTCAGAAGCTTGTACCAGCATAAGATTGCGCAGATACCAGACAAAATCATTAACAAACTGCGACAATTCTCTACCCTGAATAACTATATCTGACAAAAGAGTCAGCGCCGCATTGATATCCTGGTGATATAGTGCATTAAAAAGTCTGCTGAAGACCTCTGTATCAACTGCGCCAAGAACATTGAGAACCTTGTCATATGTGAGCTCTTCTCCGTAGTTAAAAGCAATACACTGGTCAAGCAAAGAAAGAGAATCTCTCATTGAACCGTCCGCGGTCTTGGCCACATATCTCAGCGCCCTGTCTTCAACCTGTATGCCCTCTGCGTCCACAACTTCTCTAAGCCTTGCCTCAATCGTATCAATAGTAATCCTGTGGAAATCGTATCTCTGGCATCTTGAAAGAATTGTTATCGGAAGCTTCTGCACTTCTGTTGTAGCAAGTATGAAAATAACATATGACGGTGGCTCCTCAAGCGTCTTAAGCAGCGCATTAAAAGCTCCTGTTGAGAGCATGTGAACCTCGTCTATGATGTATACCTTCTTTTTACCTTTGGTAGGAGAATAAGAAACTTCGTCAATGATCTCTCTGACGTTATCCACACCGTTATTGGACGCAGCATCGATCTCAATTACATTCATGCTGTTGCCTGCCGCGATCTCTTTGCACATATCGCACTCACCGCAAGGACTTCCGTCAACCGGATGCTCGCAGTTAACTGCTCTCGCAAGAATCTTGGCAACAGAAGTCTTACCTGTTCCGCGAGTTCCGCAGAACAGGTAAGCATGTCCAACTCTATCAGATTTGATCTGGTTCTTAAGTGTGGTAACTATATGATCCTGGCCTTTGACATCTTCAAAGACCGGAGGTCTGAACTTTCTGTATAAAGCTACATAACTCATTAAAACTACTCCAATGCAAAACTTTTATCTGCGCTTATATCGAAATCTCTTTTTACAAAAGAGCCTTCGTCCCCACTGCGCAATATTCATCACATCTTATAAATCAATCTCCGAAGCATACTCCGAGCATCTTGGCTTCCTTAATGATGCTGGCATCAGGAGAAACATATTTGAGCTTGCCTGCGATCTCTCCGAGAGGAACCTTTACGATTTCTCTGTTCCTGTAGGCAACCATGTAGCCGAATTCCTTGTTGAGGATCAGCTGCCCAGCCTCTGCGCCCAGTCTTGAAGCAAACACTCTGTCGTATGGATCAGGGGCTCCGCCTCTCTGCATGTGTCCCGGAACAGTTACGCGAACCTCATTACCGGTCCTCTTCTGAATCTCTTCAGCTATTTCATAGGAAACTGACGGATACTTGGAATTAGCCAGCTTCTCCTTGTATTCTTTCTTGGAAAGCTTGGCATCCTTCTTGGAAATTGCGCCCTCTGCCACAGCGATGATGGTGAATCTGCTGCCGCGCTTATTCCTGGCGTCAATCGCCTCACAAACCTTATCAATATCATACGGAATCTCAGGAATAAGGATAACGTCTGCACCGCCTGCCATACCTGCATTAAGTGTCAGCCATCCAACCTTGTGTCCCATTACCTCGATAATGAATACACGTCCGTGAGAATCTGCTGTTGTGTGAATGTTATCAATAACCTGAGTCGCTACATCAACTGCACTCTGGAATCCAAAAGTCATATCTGTGCCCCAGAGGTCATTGTCGATAGTCTTGGGCAGTGATACAACATTGAGTCCCTCTTCGCTTAAAAGATTAGCTGTCTTCTGAGAGCCGTTACCGCCAAGTACTACGAGACAATCAAGCTGAAGCTTGTAATAGTTCTGCTTCATAGCCTCAACCTTGTCGAGCCCGTTCTCATCAGGTTCCCTGATCATCTTAAACGGCGTTCTGGAGCTACCAAGTATCGTTCCGCCCTTAGTCAGGATTCCGGAAAAGTCCTTGGAAGTGAGCATTCTGAAATCACTGTAGATGAGTCCTTTATAGCCATTTAAAAAGCCATAAAACTCAACCTGCTCACCGCTGTGCGCAATACACTTAACGACTCCGCGCATTGCTGCATTCAAAGCCTGACAGTCGCCACCTCTAGTCAACATACCAATTCTCATCATTGGGAATAGGCCTCCTTTGAATCAAAAAGCAATATAGCTATTGTACGCAGTTTAAATCAGATTAATTATACAAAATAAAAGGCCTGCTGCCAAGTAATCCGGTTGACTGCAAGTCATTAAAAAAGTATAATATACAATCAGGTTTGGAGTTGTACCCAAGTGGTTGAAGGGTCCGGATTCGAAATCCGGTAGGTCGGCTCGTCCGGCGCAGGGGTTCAAATCCCCTCAACTCCGGTTTTAAGGCTCCGCTACAAGTAGCGGAGCCTTTTTCATGCCATTAAGTGTTCTATCAGATAATCATTCCCAAAAGAAGCTGTACTCCACGAGACAGTGCGAACAATCCCCCGAGAGAAACAACGCTCATCAGCCAGAATGTTGTCGTATTATAGTTAAAGCTCTTCCAGCACTTGGCTACTCTAATGAGTGCGATAAGATAAAATGCCATGAAAGGCAGCATAACAAAAGTCAGGTACTGATATGAGAGTACAAAAAACAAAAAGAAACCAAGCATCGTTCCTGCCCACAATTTGAGCAGTGAATCCTTGGGATGCTTATCAGTCACTTCAAGAGTCTTTTCGGATATCTCATCAACATCCATGTATATCTTCTTGAAGTTCATCGTAAAGCGTCCTTCGTGATCCTTGATCAGCTTGGCTTCGTAATCTACATCTTCACCCCAATTACCCATTCCCATAACCTCCGGTTTAAGAATGCCTTATGCATCCCGTTATTGGTTATAGATTAGTATAGGATTCCCCATAATTCCACTTCATTCTTGCTGTCTTTTTCCTATTTTCAATCTCACAAAATGCTATTCAGTTGCCTGTTCAAAAGAAATGTGATTAGCAACGTGTTTAATGCCTATCGTGGGCTTATACTTCTCATGGAAGGCTGTCTCAATCCTTTTTATCACATTTTCCCCTTCTTCCTCGCTGATTATTGGCAGGAATATCAGAACCTGATCAGATTTGAGCTGAACAATAATGTCGCTCTTTCTGAGATTATCACAAAGAAGTTCGATAAATCCCGGAACAATCTCCGAAACACTTTCATTGGGCTCTTCTGTTGAAATTGCAAATAACACCTTCTCAACACCCTTTTTATATCTGCGAAGGAAGCGCATGGCAAATCGATATGTAAAAGAAAACGTATCTTTTCCCATTACCATGGCTCTCTCGTTCGAGTTGCGCTCCTCGAGAATTGTGCATATCTTCTTCATTTCTGCAGCAAGATCATTTTCCTGTGGTCCGTCATCAAAGAAGATGTCATCCTCAAATATCATGACACCATGCTTTCCATTTTGCTTAACTCTGTACATCGCAGAGTCACTGCATCTGAAAAGAAGCGAGAAATCCCTTGAATGATCAGGCACAAAAGTGACACCCGTCGAAATGCCTATCGGTATATCAAAATCTTCTCCCATAAGCTCAATGCATTTGTGAATAAGCTGAGCATTAAGTCTGTCAGTCAAAGCCTTAACTGCAGCCTTTGAGGTAAGATTTACGAAAAATCCCATAAATTCATCGCCGCCAATCCTGCTGAGAACATCCTCAGCCCTGGTGTTGTGGCGCATTATTTCTGAAAACGCAATAAGAACCTGGTCCCCCATATCATGACCAAAAATATCATTGACCAGCTTAAAATTGTCCATGTCAAACAACATAAGCGCGCCATCTTTTTCGGCGCACATCGAGGCTATTTTCTCTGTTCCGCTCGCTTTATTCAAAAATCCTGTGAGCTTATCCAAAGTTGCCTTTTCTGTCAGCTGCTCAATGGTTTTGCTGTTTTCTATTGTTTTATTGATTCGAGTGATCAGAATTTCTTTGTCGATTGGCTTTCTGATAAAATCTGAAGCTCCATCTTTAAGACCTCGCCTCTCTGTTGCACTGTCACTGTCTCCAGATAAAAAAATAACCGGAGTTGAGCTTCTGTTCTTATCTTCCTCAAACTGTCTGAGCAGACGGAAGGTTTCAAAGCCGTCCATCTCAGGCATGAGGATGTCAAGAAGCACCAAATCCGGTGAATTTGTTTCCATGAATCTCAGCAGTTCTTTGCCGGAGCGCAGACAGCTAACACGAAAAGCCTGATCTCCGAGCAGGTTTCTTGCGTTCTTAAGTTCTATTGTTTCATCATCAACAACGACAATCCAATAACTCATCTGCTTCCTCCATTTTCCCATTGTAATTGTCTCATTAATAAAATTGGATTTCTAGAGGAAGAACAAAATTAAACCTTTTCGCAATCATAAATTAACTATTTTTAATTAAATTTTTATGACAAATAAAGAATTATTTTATCTGCGCAAGCCATTCCCATGGCAAAAAACATAACCAAAAACATCAAAGCTACCCCGCCCTTGTCATAGACAATCTTCTCTTCCGAAAAGTTTGCTGCAAGGACCTCTAGGCCAAGGCTTATCAGAATAACCGGCCACAATCTGAATATCATCTCATAGCTTACAACATCAAAAAATGTGTGGATTCCAAAAAGAACTCCGGATGCGATAAGTGCAAAGCCTGTAGTTATGGTCCCAACCCTATGTGTCCTGATAACCTGCATATTAAGCCTCCTTTACTTCTGTAAGTTCCTCTTTTTCTGCATTTTCAGGAGCTGTTTCGATTGCTGTTTCGGCTTCTGCTTCAGGTGCTTTTTCTGAGTCATCCTTACAATCGGTTTCTTTTTCCTGTGGAATCTCATTAATGTGCGTAACAACCACATTTGGGCTCAGGTCGAGTTCCTTCTTTTTACCAACAATGAGATAGATTCCAAACAGCACAAAGAGGACAGCTACTACGATCTTCGGAACATCCCTTACTACAGGATAGATCATATCCCACAGGTTCTCCGGAATCAGGCGATAAATTGTGTCAGAAAGGTAGTTCCAAAGCTGTGCGATTCCAAGGAAGATCAAGATGACTGCGATCCACTTTCTGACTTTATCGCTTGCAAAATTTATGTGTTTGAAATCAGAGAACTCGTCCCATATATACTTATCTTCCAGCGCCATGAACTCTATATCACTAAGACCCGCTATGTTTCTTGCGTGAAAGAATCCAAAGAACCATATTACTGCGCTTATCATGGACAACGGTCCAAGAATATCAATGAATCCCATCGGTAAAAATGACACAAAAAATATCAGCATAAGTGTCAGTCCATTTTTAAGAAATCCCATATACATCTCAGCTGCGCCGGGAAGAAATGAGAATATGAATGTAAAAAATCTGCTTTTTCTTTTCTGTTTCATCGTAAATACCTCCAACTCAATCAAACAAACTGTTTAGCTTTGTATATATCAACTCTTCTGTCTCTTCAAAGTAGCCTATGCGCTTATCGCCGTTTAAAACTTCTTCTCTTGTCTTTATCTCTTTTGAAAGAAGAACCTCTTCTCTCGATGGCGCCTTGCTGCTTGCAACAACACTTTCCTGCTGCGGCAGTTCCACCTTGAATTCAGGAATATAAGGAACTATGCAGATAAGTGCTATCGCTGCCGCTACCGCAAATCCGACTCTTGCGCAGTACTTGTAGAAGTCCACTGTCTTTTTGCGCTCGCCTGATTCGATTACTGCGATTACTTTTCTATCCAGATTGGCCGGCGCTTTTATAAGCGGTTCTGACTCCACACTGCCAATAAGGTTGTTTAATTCTTCATCACTCAAATAGTGAATCTTGTCGCTCATGATAGCAGTTCCTCCTTCCTTATCATATTTTTCAGCATCTCACGCGCCCTGTAGATATGAGACTGCACCGTCTTGATCGGCGCTTCCGTCTGAGTCGAGATTTCTTTTGCCGTAAGACCATCCTCAAAATAGAGTTTAGCCGGTGTCTTGTATGGCTCAGGCAGGCTCTCGCAGCTTGCTCTGAATCTTTCCATCACATCAGCTGCGATGTACTGCTCAAGTGGGCCGTCACGGCTAAGTGTCTCAGTCTCAGGCATCTCTTCCTCGGAAGTTACGACGGCGCGCCTCTCCGCAGCCTTTAAGTAATCGATACACTTGTTACTCGCAATCCTGCATAGCCACGCCTTTTCAGATTGCCCATCAAACTCGGCAAGATGCTGATAAGCAGAAATAAAGGTCTCCTGAGTGATATCCTCCGCGGTAAAATAATCACCAGTCAGTTTCAGGCATACAGAGAAAACCAGATCCTTGTACTGATCCATCAGCTCTATTAACTTTTTCTTAGAATCGATTTTCCCCTTCATTCTTCCTTTTTTCCTCTTCATTAGATATAACGAATCAGATGAAGAAAAGTCTGCAGATTTTTTCTAAATTATAAAAAACTTTCTCTAAGGCGCTTAGCCAGGTCATCCGAGATCTCAATTATCCCGCCATGTCTCTTTTTGCGCATTCCCATGTCATAACCGTCTGCATCAACCTTCACGAAGTTTCCACTTGCAAGTTTATCTGTCAAAAGAGGCATATATCCGCCATTGGTTGCATACTGATCAAGAAGGAGACACCATTTTCCTTGGTCCTTAAGATAATACGCCTCCGGTCCCTCTACGCCCTTTATCGCTGAAAGCTCCGGGGCATTAACCATTTCATAGCTGTCATTTTCTTCAGGAATGAGATTTTTACATCTCTCCAAAATAATTCCCTTATTGGTTTCGTCCTTGGAAAACCTGTAATACCAGCCATCCTCCCACACTATATCAGTATCAATGACATCATCCTCTTTTTCCATGTATTTAAACGTCTCTGAAAAACTTCTGAAGTCTTTAGTGAATGCTGCATAGATTCTGTGTTTCGCTTCATTATCGCCTTGTTCCTTTACCTTGGAAGCCCAAAATACAAACCAGGCATCTTTTTCCTTGCAGAATACAGCTTCCGGCGCCCACACACATCCGGCTCCCGGTACGCCAACTTCCACAAGGCGCTCGTTATTCCACTGTATAAGATCCTCAGACTCCCACACAAACAGAGACCTGCTGCCGACAGTCACTGCATCAGACCAGCTCATGACTTTTGTATTGAGGTCTGTTGCAATTATGAAATACTTCCCAAGCCTATCATCATAGACAATATAAGGATCCCTGATTCCTTTGCTTCCAAGCTCCGTCTCTATAACAGGCTTATCTCCGCCAAGGTCCTCGTAGTGAAGCCCATCTTTACTGAGAGCAAAAAAGACTTTCTCATTCTCCCCTGTGCTACCGCTCGTAAAATGCACAAATAAATACTCTGACATTCCAACTCTCCTTCTTATATTGCAATTAACGCTGTTCTAAATTTACTCAAGCGCCTTTTTCAAAATAATGGATTGTTACATCCATATAAATCTATTCTAAAATCGCAGGATGCAGACGTCCACTTACAATCATGAAATTCATGTCACTTTCAATTATTTTCCCTTTATCTGTTAAAAACTTCGCACGCAAAATCCAAATCCTCCTCACTTGAAAAGAAAAAGCCGAAGGGCATGCGTCCAATGTAGGTGCAGCCTCCTCAGCTCCAAAAATCTTTTCAGATAGAATCGAAGCTCCGACGATAAGCGGAAGTTTCAATGTTTCAATCTGATATAGATAAAAAAAAGCGTAGCAGTTAATCTTTAAACCGCTACGCTTTTTATTATTTGCGATATTTCAAAATCATTTTGTAGATATTATAAGCTCCCACAATCACTGCTGTGACAACAGAGGCAATGACCATATTCTCTATCTTGAAATGAAGATATCCAAGTGACACGAAGCTAATGAGAAGGAGCATAAGCATCATCCATCCAAATGCTATGGCAACTCGGAGGAAAAAGAGAAGCAAATCCAAAACAACATCTTTTATCTCCAATTTTCCTTCATAATTCTCTTCTTTTGCCTTCTCTGCAGCCTTTTTTAAATTTTCTATACTTGCCAGTTTGTCTTTATTATCCATGTCACTCAACTTTTCTGCTACCCCAGAACGTGATCTGCGTTTTCTCTCCAAGGCAGGTAAATACTGTAGTTTCGACGCTGCTGCCCTCAATATTCATTTTAAGTGCCACGCCTTTGTATGTGTCATCGTCTGTGGTAAGGGTTATGTACGCCGTCTTTTCTTTTGTCTGCCAGGTTCCGGAATATGCCCCTGTTATTGAGCCATCCTCATTTAGCGAGATTTTTTCTACAGTATTGACCTCATAATCTCCATAGTTAAGATTCAGCTTATGAAGTATGATATCATAGTCACCGATAATCTCACTCCGGTCAAGACCTGATTCATTGATGGTTTCCCCATTTGTCAAAAAAGGTGCTGCCACAAGCCAGCCATCTTCATTAACGAAGAGCTGATGAACCTTAACATAGTGTCCCTCACTGCCGTTTGTGGTTCTGGTATGGAAAACAATGTATGCCTTGCCATCATCATCTACAAAAGCAGAATTATGCCCCTGGGCAACCTGACCAACACTCATGCTCTTCCATCTATAACCACCAAATAGCCTTATTCCGCAGCTGTGATTTACATTAAGCGAATATGAGTCATAAAAAGGCGTGTTCCCCACTTCATCTACATATGGGCCATCAGGTTTTTCCGATCTGAATACCCTGATGTTGTAGCCACCCTTTGCCTCAAGATTACCATAAGAGATGAAAAGATAGTAGTAATCACCGATTCTCTGAATGTATGAGCCCTCGCCTGTCACATAGTTTCCGCCTGCAATTAGCTTTCCAAAATAGGCATCGGAATGCTTATCCGTCTCATATGAAACAGAATAATCACGAAGTCCGGTCTTTTCATCAAGCGCAAGCATAAAGATTCCGCCGGACCACGAGCCATAAGTCATCCACAGATTGCCCTCCGCATCATAGAATGCGCAGGGATCTATGCAATTCGGGAATTTATCTCCCCATTTTTTGTTGCCGACTCCATTGATAAGATATCTCTCAGGAAGCTCCACGTCTCCCAAAACCTGCGGAACATCTGTCTCTTTATAATTGGTCTCATCAAAACCGCCATACACAATACTGCCCGCATATTCGTACGGTCCCATAACTTCATCCGCCGTTAAAAGAACTATATTGGATTTCCAGTTATCGCCATTGGCGCTGAGGTAAATGAGATATTTCCCCATCTCCTTGCTGTAAATTATATCAGGCGCCCACAAATATCCATTCCAGTCAACCTTACTGTCATCGTTCCACTGTCTTATCTTCTCTCGGGTCTCTTTTGAAAGAGCATTTTTAAACTCATCATTAAGTTCTGTCCAATCAAAAAGATCTTTTGAAGATGATGCACTTATATGGGTTCCAAATACATAATATGTTCCATCTTTGTCTTTAAATATCGAGGGATCATGACAACAAGCTGTCTTATTAGTCATAGCTTTATCTCCAAATTGCTGAACTACCATAATGAGCTTGAGATTCAGAACACACCTTACCATAGCCTCCTGCCCGCCATAGTTTATCTGCACGTAAGGCCTAAAGCTCACAACATCTGTCCCCGACGTAGCACTTGTATTACCCGGGCTTCCGGAATTGCCTCCCACAAGCTCACCTGTAAGCGTAACTTCTTCACCGCTTCTAATATTGTCAAAAAAATCAGGCATCGATCCTTCACTCTGAGCAACAAGCCCCTTGTTGGTGTAACTGAATTTTTTGCCTGAAATTGTATAATCAGGATTGTTATTCGTAATAGTAAGGGTGTAGTGCACTGTCTCCCCGTCTTCGTAAGAAACCTTATCTGTAGAGAGTGCAACCGAAATGTCGTTTTCTGTCATCTCATAAATGCTCTCCGGTTTTTCACTTTCTTCAATCTTAGTTTCACTATTGCCTTTTGCACCACACCCTGTACCTGCAACCATCAGTATCGATAGTAAACATACTGCAATCTTTATACCTTTTTTCAAAACAAAACCCTTTCCTAAGCGCTTTTCAGCATATTATATTATTGTAGTCAAATACTGGCCAGCCCGCATCATCCCACTCAACTTCCATAAGCATTGTATGCCTGTTGGGATCATAAAGAGG
>JAEEGL012116892.1_pt1 | contig 15002 bp, 6 predicted proteins | sample 9134231 | NCBI WGS metagenome assembly JAEEGL01 (sample SAMN16246548, study PRJNA631951) | gut metagenome | biome: gut microbiome; feature: rumen; material: fiber-attached | host: Bos | place: Iran: Karaj | collected 2018-10 | reverse complement strand
CTGCTGGATATAAGTGGCAATAACGTTCTTACCTACGTTCAGATATTTAGCAGGAATGTGAACCTGTACGGGGTTCTTGCCGTTGGTCCATCCTGAGTTCTTCTGCAGCAGGTGACCGTTTACGTATGTCTCGTAAGTATCGTCGTGACATACATTCAGAGCATAGCTCAGACGAGGATTAATCTTGTCGAGCTCGAAGTCACGACGTACCCACAGGTTGGTATTCTCACCACCGGGCCATACAGTCTTCATCTCGGGCATGTAACCATTGCTGCCGCAAGGCATTTCCCAAGTATCCCACTGCTCGTCGTCGAAGTCGGCCATTGTCCAGGCCATTGTCTCTACACGACCTTCTACATCAGGCCACTTCAACTCTTCAGGAGTAGTCTCGTCTGTCTCCTCGTTGTAGTTGCTCTTGGTCATATAGAAGAAGTTGAAGTAGTGTGTACCAATCCACAACTCGTTGCCATCTTCGTCCTTAATGGACATTTCGCTAATCCTGATGGTATCGTTTCCTTCACCGCCGGCAAAATCGAAGACAAGCTTCATGTTCTTGATAGCATCCAGACCCTCGACTTCCTCATCGAACTCTGTTTCTGATCCTGCCTGAATGTCTGTGTAGCCATCGAATGCTGTGGCTTCAGCCTCGTCGTTGTCGTTGTCGCAAATCTTAACGCGTACAGCAGAGTAATCGCCCGTAGCATTCAGCTTGAACTTGACATTATATATCTTACCGTCGGTAAATGTGATAGGAGTCTTGAAGTGCATCTGCGAACCCCATGCATCCTGGTCAGAGCTGCCGGCCATAGGAACTACGTAAACGTCACCCTCCTGAGCCTCATACAGTTTCTCCCAGTTGTGGAGAGGATGAGGATCATTGTTGGTTTTATAGTTGTATCCGCCATAGGAGTTGAAGATTACCTTACCCTCCCAAGGCTTCACATAACCCATCTCGAGGCCGCCTTCCTGAAGTGTATAGAGACCGCAGTCGGCAAAGGCACCGCCCCAGTTCTGGTGAACATGAACAGCAATTACATTCTCCTCGCCGCCAATGCGGATAAGGTTCTTCTGCTCTTCGGTCAGCTTGTAAACCTCATCGTTGTTCCAACCGTTCTTGTAACGGGGAGTTTCAGAAAGGGTATCGCCAGTCTCTTCATCAATAACATAATCATAGTGGTCAATATCATAACCTGTTGCCTGCCAGACAAGCACACCGTTGATGTAGTACTCGGCAGGAGCATCGTCGTGACCGCAAGCCAAATAAACATCACCGGAAAGCAAGTTGTCTGTGGTGAAGGTACGACGGAAATAGATGTCAGCCATTATACTGGTAGTGGTCCACTGGAACGACTTCATGCCGTTCCATGTTTCATCGCTACTGAAGGGAGCCTGCTGCTCTTCCCAGTGGAAGAAACCATCCTCAGTACAACCGTAATCGTCTGGGGTTGGTGTTGACAAATCATAATCTTTCTCGTACCAAGCATGTCCGTTGGCATCCATTGCAGGACCATCCTCCAGGAAAAGCATGTTGTAGTTAGGATTCGTGTCATCCCATTGTCCATATTCAAACCCAGGATTTACAACCAGAACCATTGCCTTGTAAGGTTCGCTGCTCCACCTTGCTGATTTCAGAATGGGGATGTTGGCACCCACAGAAGTAATTCCCTGAGCGTTTGCAGCAAGTGCCATTATCACTGCTGCCATCGAGAGTAAAATTTTCCTCATAATGTTGTTGTTAATGTTAATATTAAATGTTCATTAGTTTCTATTTGGCTTGCAAATATAGGGAATTATATTTAAAAAGACAAAATCCTACATTACTTAATTTCACAGAAATAGATAAATGCAACAATTCTGTATCAAAGTGACGGGAAAAATGAGCATTCTGTATCGCTGAACATCAGTGTTTTACATATACCTTATGGAATTTGCCTTCCGTATCACTAACAATGTTTAACCCCTTCTGTCTCTTCCTGCGTTCCAGTCCATCCAACGAGTAGATTTTCTTGCTTTGTGCAGGGGTGAATGAAAATGAAGATGCAGGCTTGATACAAGTAGTCAGATACGCATCACGGGCCACACGAAGTGCTTGAATAGCATCTTGCAATGCCGTAAGCTTAGCCTTGGTGATGTTTCTGGCTGCTATATTTTCCCTAACCTCATCAATAAGTCCCTCCAGCAAATCAGCTTCAGCAGAAATTTCAGGAACATAGCGTAAACTCTCCGCCGATGGCGTATTCTGAAAAAGACGAAACTCAGAACAAGAAAACTGAGGAGCACCATTCCGAAGCGTGTAACCGGGAGTGCGCATTACATTGAAACGCAAGTATTTATAATTAGGTTTCCGAAGAAAAATATTACTACTGGTATAAGCCTTGAGGGCATCACCGCCAAAATCGGTAAACTCCGTAATGTAATCCCAGTTGATTCCGTCTTCGCTGGCAGTCACCATCACATCCTGCATACGGTCCTGTATCCCCTCAGTGGAATCATAACGGGGATTATACTGGAACCTGCAGCTCAACAATTCTCTGTTTAACTCCACTTGAATAAAGTGAGGCTGGTTAGGAGGCATATTGTCCAAGGTCTGGTAATATGTATTCGTTTTGTTATCAACAACATACGTAACAGGACAAGATGACAAAGCTCCATCGCATGAAAGGAATCTCGACGCGGCCAGGTTTACCCGTCCTTCCGTATAGGTATATAGGCTATCAAGCAAACCGTAAGCCTCCATGATGGAAGCACGGGCATTGTCTTCGTTAGAAAGAGACCAATAAAGGTCGGCCCATACAGGATGATGGTCGCTCATACGATAGCCATCGTCAGTATAGCTATTGCCCCACTCAAAAGTGGTACACGAAACCTTGGATGTGGCATAAATATAGTCGATGCAATTATCATCGGAACCACTGCAAAGGTTCTTGTACGTGCGACACTTAAAACGCATATCGTTCATAACCAACTTATAATTCTTGATGTAATTGTAATTGGTCTCTTCTGTACGTTTCATATTCATATCGCCCGTCAGCAGATGGGGGAACGTCTGTGTGGTAAATCCTGCACCATAATATTTCTCGCTTAACTCCAACATGTGCGGTTTCATGTACTTTATCTGGGCCTCTTTGACTTCTTCATTCTCATACGAAAGATGGGTGTTGGTATAAAGGAACCTCGCTCCCGTTTGTTTGTCAACCAGCACAGCCCAAGTGGCAATACGGTTGTGACCGGCACCTGCCACACGTGAGACCTTTTCCGGCGTATCGGTTAACCAGTAGTTGCCTGAGGCTTCCACGAAGAAGCGTTCTGTCTTATAGATGATAGGAGTATATTCTCCTTTTTCTGCCGTATTGTCACGCCCGTGTCCCACCATAGCGTAGCCAGGCATACGGTGGAGCAAATCAATAAGCTCGTTGCGCACGGGCTCCTGCCAGCCCATAATGTCCGGGCTGATGCGGTTTACGTATTCTGCCAAGTGAATGGCACGTTGCTCCCACGTATTTGTAGCAGTATTAATATTGCCATAGGGGATGTTGTAGGTCATGATACGAATCTTCTCCGTGCCCGCAGCATCCATATAAAGCACGTATACTGCCAGCAACGCTGGCAGTATACATCTTAGGAAACTATATCCCTTCATCTGTTTCTACTTGATACTTATCTTCCTTCCTTCAATAATATAAATACCCTTCTGAGCACGACTCACGCGCTGACCATTCAGGTTATAGATGGTACCATGCAGGCCGTTACTCGTCTGATTATCTTCCTTCAACTCTGCAATACCATCTTCTGGATCGTTGAAATAGTCGCCACCGTCATTCTTGTAAACAATACTATGAGAACGGTCAAAGACAGGATGCATATCAGAACCGATATTCTGGAACCACATAATGTAATCCTGAGGCTCATTCAGTTTGAAGCAAACCTCACCATTCTCGAAAGCATCCTGCGGCATGGTGTAAGCACCGGTCTTCTCGTTAGTACCATTGTTGCTATAATTATTAATGAAGGTAGCACCACCGCGACGACAGAAGAGGTTGTCGGCATTATCGTTACCCGTAATTGGGGCAATAGACCAACAGTTACTAACCTTAGCGCCAACATTACCCAGCCATCCGCATATCTGAGCAGAGTTCTTACCACTGCCTGAAGAAATAGCTCCCGTACTGTAACAATTGTTGATATATGCAATACTGCCGTTGTTGGCATTACCCATTATACCTGCAGCTGCCTGATAGGTAGCCGTTACGCTACCCTCGTTACCCAGATTATCCAGATATACAGCACCACCCTTGGAAGAGCGACCAATCAAACCCACACGGTCATAACCCGTGATGGAACAAGTCTCATCAAGAATCAGGTTTCTGATGCATGCGCCGGTTGTGATATTACCAAACAAACCAACACCGATAGCCTTAACGGTTCCTTCGAGTGTTCCGTCGATGACCAAATTGTAAATCCGGTGTCCCTGACCATCGAAAGTACCACTATAGAGAATCTGATCATCTTTGTTGGCTGCGGGATCTGCCTCGTTGTATCCAATAGGCGTGAAATCAATGCCATCCATATCAAGGTCGTTCAGCAAAGTACCACTTATGCCCGTATCTCCATCATTAACAAGCATTGCAAATAGGCTAAGGTGCTGGGGAGTAGAAATCTGGAAGACTCCGTTCTTAACTGGAGGATAGAATGCGATGTTAGACATACGCTCTATGTATGCACGAGCCTCCTCGATGGACATAGAACCAGCTACATAAGCCTGTGCTACAGCATCGCAAAGCTCCAATGTTGCGTCATAAGTATCCTCGTCGACAAGACCTTTCTCCCACATCTTTGTAACAGCTATAAGAAGGTTATCTTGCATACTGAAGGCTTCTGTGTATACAAGACGACATTCATAAATTTGCTTGAACAGATCTGAGAACTTGCCTATGAGAGCCATCTTCTCAGCAACACCCTCGGCATTCTGCGCATCTTCTACAGCCTCTGACAATGCCTCTTGCAAAGCAGCAGAGAAATTGGGGAACTTTGCATAATCAAGGTCATAGCTTGGAACAAAATTGTTAATGGTCTCAGCACGTGATACATAACCATTCAAAGCTGTAGCAAGCTTGTCCTGATATTCCTCATTCACTTCATCCGAACTGCCTAAGTAGAATAAACGGAAATTGCCAAAGCCCATCCAGTCCTTTTCTAATCCTGTGCCCGGATTGGCCACACCTACAGTCAGCGTGCCATCCTTTACCTCCACCGCAGTATAGTTGACATATCGGCCGGCACTGAATGCATAAGAACATCCTAAAGGACCCTTAGGAACCCAACCCTCAATCTCGCCATATACATATTGATAATCCTTATAGTCACCTGTGAGTAAGCAATTAACACCATCCTCGGCATCCTCAACAGAAACCACATCTTCTCCCTCTGCCATAGCGAAATTGATATTGTCGTTCAACGAGATTGTACCAGCATACAAGGTGCTTGTAATGGTAGCATTTGCACGGAAAGCTGCATTGGCCTGTAACAGATAGATACCATTCTTCAAACCGGTAAGTGTCTGTGTGAACTTGAAAGTATTGTTCCAACCCTCAACTGCAGGCATCAGTTCCTTGTTGCTTGCATAGTTCATGTTGGTTGTACTCTCAGCATCCCAACCTTTATCGTCAGCCGCAAAGGTAGGATTAACAAGCAGGTTTGTGATTTCCGTATTGGCAGGATAGTCGGCAGCAATGGCAGCTGTAAGCAACTCATTTACATAAGCTGTCTCAGCAGCAATCTCCTCGTCGCTCAGAAGGTGATTCTCCATTATGTATTTGTATCCTCCATTTCGGAATGTCTCGTTAGGTGCATCCTCCGATGTCAGGTAAGAGATAAGGAAATCACGTTCTGGACAAGAGAAATCGTTTTCCTCGAGATATTTCAAGGCATACTGGCATGCTGCGTCGTATGCCGCATAAGCCTTGATAGAGGCATCTACGCTATCCTTCGTAACTTGCAATCCTTTATAATCTTTCAGGAAATCATTCAGATTGTCAATCTCAGTCAATCCCTCCACTTGCTCATTATAGCTATTCAGCAAAGTCTGATATGCAACCACATCCTTAACTTCCTCCTTCAGGACATTCACTTCATAGTCGCGGAAGATATTGTACGTGTTGTCGTCATGTACATCAGCATAGCAGTCTTCTCCACATGAATATACAAGACCACGGGTACTATCCCATCCTGGGAACTTATCCTCACCAATCAGTTGATACCAACTGGGAGAAAGGAACGATTGTCCATTCAGCTTCCACGTAAGGGAACCGCTGCCAATCTCTTCCTCTTCAATCTTTGTCCACTGTTCTCCCTTTACACTATAACAGTTTGACATTGTGTTAGTACCTGATAAACGAACTACATCCTTACCTTCCTGATAGCCTTCCACCTCTGCGGCAACCCAACAGTTTTTGATGCTGGTCTTGGAAGAACCTGCCCAGCCGGAAAGGGCTGCACTTTCGCCAGCTCCAATGATGCTACCAGTAACATAACAGTTGTTGAATGTATATTGCGATTTGCTTCCGTGGTTGCAGCCAATCAGACCTCCGGCATTCTTACCTAAAGTGAACACGCTTCCTTCCATTCCTACATTATTGAAGGTAATGGGGCCATCCTGATTAAAGTCGCTACTACCAACTATGCCAACACTGTTTTCTGTGGCCTTGATAGAACATGTTTCGTCCACAATCAAGTTCTGCAATACCATACCCGAAGCAGCAAAGCCAATCAAGCCCTTGTCACTGCCTTCGACATCAAGAACAAATTCACTGATCTTATGACCCTGACCATCAAAAGTTCCAGCATATCCTTTTCCGCTAACTTTACCGATGGGTTCGAAACGATCCATATAGTCAGACATATTAATATCATCGGTCAGACGGGCATTGGCACTTGTGGCTCCATTGTTCACCAATGCAGAGAACCAGAGCACATCACCACCGTCTGCCAATTCATAAGCGCCACCAACAGGTGTCTTGTATGTGGCATCGAAGAGATTACAATTGATACAGAAACCATGATCGAATACATGATCAGGAATTACACTTTCCTGAGTATTGGAATAAGTAAGTGTACCGGCGAGAGGTGTGCCGTCGCAGTTCAAGGCTCCGTTTCCATATACACGTTTATGGTCGTTCCAAGGAAGAGGTATTGCATCTTCACCCAGTGTCTGATACCACATAATCTTATCTTCTTCCTGCAAGCCGTTTAACTTGTAACAAAGTTCTCCGCTCTCCTTCATATCTTCCGTGTATTCAAGAAGCGTAACACCGCCAGGCAGGGGTTCCACTGTTGAGTAGCAGTTGGTGACAACAGGTGCGTTTCCGTTACGGAAGAACTTACAACCGGCAGGAACCTGGGCAATAGACCAGCAGTCGGATATCTTGGCAGAAGCTACGTTTGTCCATCCGGAAAGCTGACCTACGTCCTTAGCGGCACAGATAGCACCTGTGGTGAAACATCTGGTCATATTGGTAATGGCACCACCATTAGAGTTGCCGATAATACCTCCGGCTGCACTGCTATCATTGCCTGATCCATTATTGGTCACATCGCAAAGAACACCGATATTGACAAGGTCCTGAGTTCCTGCACTGACACTATGGCCTATCAGACCACCTGCGTAAACCGTACTGGTTACTGAACAACTGGCATCAATAATAAGGTCGTTGGCAGAGAAGTTAACCACAGTTCCAAACAAACCACCTGGTACGCCCTCCACTTCAACAATCATATTACTTATTGTATGCCTGCCACCATCCAGCGTACCAGAGAATGGGTGGCTATCGTCACCTATAGGCTGCCAGTTTTCGCCTGCCATGTCAATGTCGGCGGTCAAACGCATCTTCACATTATTCATTTCGCCTGAATTAACTTTGTCGGCAATCCATCTAAATGCTTTGGCAGTACCGATTAAATAATAACCGTCTTCACTCTGGTTCAGCGCACCGCAAACAACACAGAATCCGTCTTCGCCTATCTGGTGAGGATCTTGTATGAAGCCAGAATCGATATTGCTGTAGCCAACACCCTCTGCATCTGTGCCATCGCATTTCTTGTGACCCACAAGGTATACCACATCCTCACCCTCAAGTGTAGGCTTTTCATCCTTACCCAAGGTCTGATACCATACGGGGTTGGCAGGATTACATGCATTCAGATAATAACAGGCCTCGCCTGTTGATAAGGCTTCGTCTTCCAACTTGATAACTTTCGTTACATCATCATCTACGGAATTTGCACCTCCCGTTCCCTTGGCAGTCTCAGAGTTGCAAACAGAGGCCAGCCATACGTTTCCGCCAAATTTGTCTTTATTGGTGTTTGTATTTATAGACCCCACAACAGCATTAACGCCTTTGAAGTCTTCCAGCCCGGAGGCCTCTATAGAACCTGTAACCAGACAGTTCCATACACCTTGGAAGGTACCATGATTCACGTAACCCAGAATACCGGCAATGTTGCCGTTAACGGAAGTTTTAATCTGACCTGACATCACACAAGCCGTAATCCTTCCGTAATTAGCATAACCTACAATACCTGCCTTACTGTCTGCACCATTCTCTCGGATGGTATAGGTACCGGCATACTCACATTTATAAACCTCACCGCCACGCAGCGAGCCTACAATACCGCCTCCATGGCCTTTTGTTTTCTCAGAAAGAATATTCAGTTTACTTAGAATACCCGACACATAAGTAGAATTACAGGCATATCCAATGGTACCGCAATTTCCCTTCTCGTCCACCAACTCACCGGCAATGCAGAAGTCCTTGATGGTTGCTCCTGCAACAAAGCCGAACAAGCCCTCTCCTGCAGCTACGGAAGTATAATTAAAGCCTGTGATAGCATGACCCTGACCGTCGAAAGTACCTACGTAAGGAGTTTCCCTAACACCAATGGGTACCCATTCAATACCTGTAAGATCTATGTCGGCCGTCAATTTGCCGTTCAGTGTAGATTCACCAGCATCCACACGATGGGCAAACTGCAGCAATTGGGCCGGTGTGCTGATTTCCATCGTGAGGGCAGCATCGCCTGTCTGAATCGGCAGTGGACAATCCGGTCCCTGAACCCAGTCGGTAGAGTTCGGTAACATTGCCAACACCTCGCCATTCTTCATCTGCTCGGCTGTCACCTGCGTGGCTCCGTCGCTAACAGCATCTACCTTGTTAATATAATAGCAATTTCTTAATGTATATTTGCCCGGATTTCGTGCAAAAGTGTTAGAGCCTGCATAATTCTCTTCATTCAGATTAATTTCTGCAATGGTAATACAGTTGATGAATGAGGCATCAGAACCAGCCCAACCCAGAATACCTGCACAGTTCTTGCAAGTCTCGCTTGTAATCGTAGCTGCACTGACACAGTTCACGAACACGCAGAATGAATTGTCGCTCGTAAGGTGAGCTACAAGACCGCCGTTAGTGCCATCGCCAGAAACGGTGCTCACGATATTTACCTTGGAAACGCAATTCAGGAACAACGAATTGGCCTGTCCCACAAAACCTGCAGCAAACTTAGCACTGGTGGTAATAGTGCCATCTACAGTAAGGTTCTTAATTACTGAAGGCTGACCGGTAGCATAGAACAAACCTGCCTCGTTTTCTGTACGTTCCTGATTAAGGGTGATAGTATGGCCCTTTCCATCAAGAATTCCACGAAACATTTTCGTACCACCCAAAGGCTGCCCGCTGTAGGAAATGTCAGCCGTCAACTCAGCACGCAAGTAATAGATTTCTTGCTCAACAAGTTGGCCAAAAGCCACTAAATCCTCCTCTGAGCCAATCTGATAAACGTCACCTACTCGATTAAGTGACCAAGCACTGGTACTGAACAAACACATCAGCGCCAACAGGAAAAATGAGTAACTGTTTTTCATAACTTTAGTTTTTTTAAACACTAGATTCATTCTCTTTAGATCGAATATGTCACATTCGATGCTACAAAGATATAAGAAAATCCCGAAACGGCCAAACCAATTTCGGGATTATTTTTTTTCTGTTTATACTTAGTCTGTATTAGAACTGCTCAAGGTATGCAATTCTGCTTTCTGTACTGGGATGCGTACTGAACAGATTACTCATAAAAGAAGTGAAACTGTTTTTGAAGGCAAGCGGACGGATAATGAAGAGCTGGGCCACATCCTCGCGATCCGTTTGCCCCAAACCAGGATCTCCGCTTATCTTACGCAAGGCAGAAGCTAACGCCAGGGGATTACCTGTCAGCTCGGCACCTCCAGCATCGGCCATATACTCACGCTTACGGCTGATGGCAAAACGGGTGAGCAGAGTAAACACATAACCCACTGCGGCCAATACGGCAGCCACCATCAATACCACAATAATGGCAACACCTCCATTGCCCTTACTGTTGCTGCTGGTCCTGCGGCGCCCGCCTCCGTAGATAAAGGTGTTCCACACCATACGGACAGCCAGCGACATGATGGTGCCCATAATGCCCACAAAGATAATGCTGACAATAAGCAAACGGGTATCACGGTTACGGATATGTGTCAGCTCATGCCCTATCACTCCGGCCAACTCATCATCGTTCAGCCGGTCGCAGATGCCCGTTGTTACCGTTACGGTATAACTGTTGGTATCTATTCCGCTGGCAAAGGCATTCAACTGAGGGTCGTCTATTACATTAATCTTGGGCATAGGCATACCGCAAGACATGGTAAGGTTCTCAACAATATTATAGACACGGGGATTCTCTCTGCGCTCCAAAGGGCGGGCACCTGTGGCATGACGTATCATAGCCGTATTGGAGAAATAGGCTATAACAAACCAGATGCCGACAATAATGATAACCCAGGGCAGGATATGCATCATCTCGTAGTTCACATAGTCCCAATCTACCCTACTGACTGGTCCGTAAGCATCTTCATAAGCATAATCCGTTACACCCAGATAATTGATGATTACCAGGAACAAATACACCATCCCCAACATAATGCAGGGAAAGAGCAGAAGCAACAGCAGGCTCTTGAAGTTATTGGTAGCCTGCTGTGTATGAATACCTACGTACTTCATTCTGTGAGTTGGTAAGTTTTTGAGTTTATAAGTTGGTAAGTCTATGAGTCCGCTAACCGCTAACTCCTAACCGCTAACCGCTAATTCAGAACTTTACTTCAGGAGCCTTCTGAACAGCTGCACGCTCCTCCTCGGGAACCTCGAACATGGGCTCCTGATGGAAACCGAACATATTGGCAAACAGCACAGCCGGGAAACTCTGAACGCCAGTGTTCAGTTCCTTCGTAGCACTGTTGAAGAAACGGCGTACGGCAGCCAGCTTGTTCTCGATGTCGGCCAGCTCGCTCTGCAACTGCATGAAGTTCTGGTTAGCCTTCAGGTCGGGATAAGCCTCAACGCTTACCTTCAAGCCAGCCAAAGCACTGCTCAGCGCATTCTCAGCCTCAATCTTATCGTTCAGATTCGTAGCACCCATAGCAGCTGTACGAGCCTGAGTGATACGCTCCAGCAAACCCTTCTCGTGCTCGGCATAGCCCTTAACCGTATTTACAAGGTTAGGGATAAGGTCGTAACGCTGCTTCAGCTGAACCTCGATATTGGCAAACGCATTCTCGCGGTTGTTGCGAAGGGCAACCAGATTATTATAGATACCAATCACCCAGAAAATAAGAATTAGGACAATAACGCCTACAACAATTAATGCAATCATAATTTTCTCTTTTTTTACTTGTTAAACATATTTTTTTATTGCAAAGATAGTGATTTTTCTAAATACAGATAACAAAAACACAAAATAAACAACATTTTTTGAGGAAATTTTAAAACATTTCAGAAAAAAGTTCTATCTTCGCACGCTAAAATAACATAGTAAGGTACAAAATGAGACAACTTAAAATCACAAAGAGTATCACCAGCCGCGACAGCGCGTCACTGGATAAGTATCTGCAGGAAATCGGACGTGAAGGACTTCTAACCGTTGACGAGGAAGTAGAACTGACCCAAAGAATCAAGAAAGGTGATCGCCGTGCCCTCGACAAGCTGGTACGTGCCAACCTGCGTTTTGTGGTTTCCGTTGCCAAACAGTACCAGAACCAGGGACTCTCCCTGCCCGACCTTATCAACGAAGGCAACGTAGGCCTTATCAAGGCAGCCGAGAAGTTCGACGAGACCCGTGGTTTCAAGTTCATCTCCTACGCCGTATGGTGGATTCGTCAGACCATTCTGCAGGCCCTTGCCGAGCAGAGCCGTATCGTACGTCTGCCCCTCAACCAGGTGAGCGCTGTGAACAAGATAACCAAGGCAATGACCAAGTTCGAGCAGGAGCACGAGCGCAAGCCCAGTGCCGACGAGCTGGCAGAGCTGGTAAACGAGTTGCCCGAGAAGATCAACGACTCCCTGCGTGCCAGCGGCCGTCATGTCAGCGTGGATGCCCCCTTCGTGGAGGGTGAGGAGAACAGTCTGCTGGATGTAATGACCAACCCCGATTCTCCTATGGCTGACAAGAGTCTGGTAAACGAAAGCCTGGCAACAGAGATCGACCGTGCCCTCAGTATGCTCAACGAGCGCGAGAAGGACATCGTAGAGATGAGCTTCGGCATCAACCATCAGGAGATGACCCTCGAGGAGATTGGCGAGCGCTTCGGCCTCACCCGCGAGCGTGTACGTCAGATTCGCGAGAAAGCCATCCGCAAGCTCCGCAGCGGCAGCCGCAACAGCCTCCTCCGCTCCTACTTAGGATAAATTTATTTATCACAGAATAACAAAAAAGGCACCCATCAGAATGGATGCCTTTTTCTGTGTTAGTAATAATATAGTTCTATAGTATTTCTCTTGCAATCCAAGCACAAGCCTCTGCGTCTGCAAGGGCGTTGTGATGGTTCTTTAAACAGTAACCACATTCTTCGGCTACAGTCTGGAGTTGGTGATTACATAGGTAAGGGAAAACTCTACGTGAGACACACAAAGTGTCGTAAAACTCATAATCGGGGTAATCCATCTGATAAACACGGAATACGGCTTTCAGGCAGCTCTCATCAAAAGGGCGATTATGAGCCACAAGAGGTAAACCTTCTATCAGAGGTTCTATCTGCGCCCAAACTTTGGGGAATACTGGTGCATCGTCAGTATCTTCATGACAAAGACCATGCACCTGGCTACACCAATAATTATAATAGTTCGGCTCTGGTTGAATGAGAGAGTAGAACGAATCTACTATCTCGCCACCACGAACAATGACAATACCGACAGAGCATACGCTGCTGCGCTCGTTATTGGCCGTCTCAAAATCTATTGCTGCAAAATCCTGCATTATACTTATTTCTTATTTCTGCTTCGCACAAAAATACGATTAAGTGAGAGAAGAACAAAATAAAATGATTATTATTTTCCCCGAGCACTGGCTTAATTATCTGCCAGTAACGAACTTGCCGTCGTCTGTTACTCCTTCTGCTGAGATAATCATGTTGGTACAGGTGGAGTTATTCCAGAACTCTACATGAGCTTTTCCGTCCTTGTCCGTCCATACATTGGGATTCCAATAGAGTGTGCGGCGGAAATCGTTCATCGGGGGCATCACGGAATAATCCTCTGTCTCGAAAACTTCCACTGGGTCATAACCTTGGAATGTTGTATAGCGTATTCCCTTTAACTTGTTCTTTACCTGATTCTGGCGGGTGTAGCAGTACAAGACGTATGGCTCTCGGCTTTCTATCCGGGACGAGGTGGTTAAGTTCCTGACAAGGACATTATCCTTTGACAAATAAATGGATTTTACGTCTTCCAGCAATTCGGGCACATCTATGGGGGCCCTTCTTATTTTCTTCATTACCGGTGCTCTTTCTACACGTTCTTCTTTAGGTAAAGGCGCCAGATTTGTGATAGAACAAAACAGGTTATTAACTATCCATATTACAGGGCGATTGTAGATTGCCAGTCCGTCCCTCCAAATACGAACCCAGTTATTAAAGGGTGGATCTTCTTCATCGAGAGTATAGGGATCCTCTATTTTTTTTCTATTATCTTCCGGCCTTGTTTTAGTGTTATTGGCATATAGATCCATAACATCAATAATTTGTCCAGCGTAATATTTATTTTCATCGTAAGGAGTTGCATTCCACACAGCTTTCTCGGAGAGGTTGCCGCTACCCTTGAACATCGGGTGTTTTCCCATGAGCCATTCGGTAAGGGTGGGCGGCTCTTCACCACGGTCAAGGTACTCCTCCACCGCTTGTTCGCAGTCGTAATAAATCTGGGAGGTTCTTTGTGCATCCCTCTCGTCGGTGAATCCGCTGTAGTCGAAGTTATCGAGCCTTTTATGCTTTACCGTCAGTTCGCGCATGGTTGTTCCCTTGGCATCGAGGAATTTCTTCCATACCTCTTCGTCTTCCTCAGGAAGGTCCCAATGGTGTATCCGTAAGTCGCCCTTGGGAATCTGCGTTGCCTCAAACGCTTCGGGGTGTCTGGCTATGGGCGAGAAATGCCGGTTTATGGGGATAATGTATTTGTCAGAGATACCCTTCTCGTAAGCCGAAATGCTCAGGGACCATTCGCCTTGCAAGTCAGGAAATACAAGGACATAGTACCCTGTGCTGTCTGTAACAGCGGAGACGCCAATATTTTCGTTTCCATCGCTCAGTGTGGCAGAAACCTTAACCCCATCAACCTTGGCTTCGGTTCCCTTCCTGGCTCTGAGCCGTCCGTCGATGGCAAGTTTGCTTTCGTAGGGCTGAAGTGATTCGGGTTTCTTGTAACCGCTCATCAAGTCCCAGTCGTAACGTCGCCATCCCTGAATCATCATCAGCAAGTCCGCTGCCTTACGGTGTTCTGCATCGTCGCTCTCGAAGTAGTATTCAGGATTGGCAATATATCCCCTTATGTCGCTTCCTAAAAGCATCCATGTCTTGATGTCCCCTATCTTCCCGTTTACCACGCTGCTGGCATCCATAGCTGAGAAGGACAGTGATGTGTAGGGCGTGGATGTGATATCCATTG
>JAEEGL011958632.1_pt1 | contig 15002 bp, 10 predicted proteins | sample 9134231 | NCBI WGS metagenome assembly JAEEGL01 (sample SAMN16246548, study PRJNA631951) | gut metagenome | biome: gut microbiome; feature: rumen; material: fiber-attached | host: Bos | place: Iran: Karaj | collected 2018-10 | reverse complement strand
TTGTTAAAAATCGTGGCCCAAAAATGGCCCAAAAATGCTCAAAGGTGAGCGAACCCGTTTGCAAAGATACGCAATAGAAAGCACTCCTGCAAGGGTTTACGAAGGGTGTTGTACTTGGTTTACGATTCTCGTCCTCTCCGCTGAGAAACCGCTGTAATCTACTAAAAGTTAGTAAGTTACAGCGGGTTTCACTTTTTATCACCCAAATATTCACCCAAATTTTGGGTTATCGGCGTTTTTTTCGCCCTAAAATCTCTGGGTTGTTTGCTAAGTAGTTGTCCAATCGTTCGCACTTAAATTTCCAGTTCTCATCGACCTTAAACTGAATTTTTGCCTCCTTCAAGACGCCACTGGAAATTCCGCTGTAAAGTGACCCCCTACGTCCGCTCTCATCGTGACCCCCTGGACTTAGGAATAGAAACCTATATAGAATGCAGGCTGGAGCGGTTTTTATCCTTCCTGCCTGCATTTCAGATTCTGATGAAAGAAAAAGATAACGGGGGTCAATTAGGTGCGGATTGAGGAGGTCAGTTTAATGCGAATTCTCCAAACAGACGCTTAGACTATCAAGTAGCAACTATGGCCAGGTGCTGAGATATTGGTGATATTTCAAAATATGCTATATTTGTTATGTCTAACGCAGATATTATGAAACATTTTCTTTCTGTTTGCCTGGCCATCTTTTTGTCGACGGTCTTGTTCGCCCAGTCTATCAATCTCACCCCTTACGAGAAGGGGCGGAAAGACATTGCAGATGAAGCGCTGACAATGATCTTTGATGCTATGTCTGAAGCAGATCAATTAGCTTTTGGATATAGTTTTTTTGAAGCCATTAATAAGACGAACGACATACATGAACAGACTGCTATTGCTGAAGACTTTGTCTTTGGATTGTGCGGCATAGGAGATATGTTCAAAACCGAGGCTAATTACTTGGCAGAATCGATATTCCCTTCACAGGCATATAAAGGGAAGACACTTCAATATTTAAGTTCCGTTGGAGAATGGTATAAAACCAAAAGATCGGAGCTGGAAAAAACAAAAACGGCTGAGGATTCCGTACGCGAGATGGCAAGACTTCAAGCCAATAGTGGATGGGGGCGTATCATAAAAGAAATATCAAAGAGTTTCTCTAATTGGTATCAGAAAGGCGAGTATGAAACGACCGCCCAATACAATAAAAGAATTGGCTCACAATCTCAAAGCACATTGGATTTCATTTGTTTTAATACTTTAAATGAGTCATGGAAAAAAGGCGTTACATTGTCAAGGGATAAATACGACGCTGATAATATGGCTTTATGCCTTCTTCTCAATTATTCAGATGCAAATGATATCGTTCGAGATAGTTATTTGGGATGCATCAAGATGTCTCCAGCTGTCGCAAAAGATTTCCGCATGAATGGAATAGATCTAACCAAAAGCATCGCCTTAGGTATGGTTAGGCAGAAAGGTCGGCTTATACCTTCACATATTCGTTTGGCATATAAACCCGATATGCAAACACTCTTTCACTTGATGACACTTAGTCAAGAATCTCTTCTTACCATATCCATCGATGAATTATCGGGCATCCCTAATTCAGCTGCAGAATCCCTTAAAGATTATTCTTTCAATTATTCTGATTATGCAAAGAATATTTCAACAATGGACGATGTGATGGCTCGAATGTACGAGATTCAAAGCAATTATCAAGCAGCATATCCAGATACCCCAGAAAACTGGTTCCCCTTGGTTAAAGAGACCTTTGGCTTATTCTTTACATCAAATAAAGAAGAATTCTTTAAAAGTGAACAGTATTGTTTATCTCCTGCCGAAACAAGTACAATTCTCCAAAGGTTTGATGACTATTGCTCTGCACAGGTGTATGAATGGATTATTAGAGGAGATACTGACAAATTGATTGTTCCGTCTGATGGTGCCGAATCTTTTTTTAAAGCGAATAATGTTGAAGAAACGATAGCTTTTATTATTACGTGCGCGAAGCATTATGCAGAAAAGATTGCCCCTGAGTATAACGAAGACTCTATGAGAAATCAACAAGGTAACGTGGAGGCTTTAATCTATTTCGTCGGCAGTATGGCTTACCGATTCCCAGATAGAATAACAGTAAAAGAGTGCAATGATGTGGCTCAAGCTTTCGTGGAAGCTAATACATCGCTTAGCAATAGCTACAAAAAATGGGTCATGTCGTCTGAATACAAATCAAAAGTTAAGTTAGCAAAGAAGTATGCGGATTCTGATCCTGACTCATATAATCGTATTACTCAAGCCCCGTACTGGGTATATGTACGAGGCTTTTAATAGATGGATTCATAGTCCTAAATATAGGTGTTGAACGTATCACCAGCATCAACACCTATCCGGATTTCTTTCCGATGGCGGTATTTGTTACTTTCGTCAACAGGTAATTCCGTTGCAGCGTGACCCCCTACGTCCGCTCTCATCGTGCCCCCGTCCGCTTGTAAATGACTCTTTGGAATTAAGAACAGAAACCTAGATAGAATGCAGGCTGGAGCGGATTATTATCCTTCCAGCCAGCATTTCAGATTCTGATGAAAGAAAAAAATAACGGGGGTCATTTTACCTGTTTCTTTCTGAAGGCAAATAAACGAAACGCTTTTGGAAAAGCGATTTTTGGGAACGAGTCCGTTAAATCAGCCCATCAAACTTCGTTATTGAGCTCGTTTTAATCGAATCCACGATATCGATGTAGGGCTTCATGGCCTTGTAGTCGGAGTGGCCGGACACGGCTCGCTATTCAAAAAGATCCTCTACCCTCCGATCTGCCGCCGGACCGCCTCGAGATAGAACCCGCGCCGCTGCGCCTGCGTGATCCGGTCCCGGTTGACCAGATCCTTGTAGCCACTGCCCAGCAGCGCAGCGAGCGTGATCTGGGCATACTGCTCGAAGAAGCAAGTCCCGTATTTGCGTGTCGTCGCCATAATCTCTCACAAGATAAGAATAAAATGCTGTCATTCGTGCAAGGATGATTATCTTTGGACTTATGAAACAGCCCGCATCCTCTCAGCGCCCCATCGTGCATTGCTCCTGTCGTCAGCAATGGCGGGACTGGTTGGCGGAGCATTTCGAGTCGGAAGACGAGATCTGGCTCGTTTTTCCTGTCAAAGCTTCCGGTGAGGAAGGCGTCTCCTATAATGATGCGGTAGAAGAAGCACTCTGCTTCGGCTGGATCGACAGTACAGCCGGCACACTTGACGCCGACCATCAGCTCCGTCGTTTCACGCCCAGAAGGAAGGGGAGCGGCTACTCCCGGCCCAACATCGAGCGACTGATCTGGCTGGAAGCCAACGGCCTGATCCACCCGAAAATCCGCGAGACCATCCTCGATCTCATCCGCGCGCCCTATGTTTTCCCGAAAGACATCTTGGCCGCGCTGCGGAAGGACAAAGCGGTATGGCGCAACTATTCGTCCTTTTCAGAACCTTACAAACGCATCCGGGTGGCCTATATCGACGCCGCGAGGAAACGCCCGGAGGAGTTTGAGAAAAGGCTCTCCAACTTCATCCGGCACACGCGCCAGAACAAGCTGATCGTCGGATACGGCGGAGTGGACAAGTATTATAGCTCTTCGAGCTGATAGCGGACTTTCGGGGAAATGTCTTCCTGGGCCTTCTGCTTGCCGTTCCAACGGTAGTCGTTGTCTTTCGAGCCGAGGTTCTTCGCAGCGGAGCTGTGGAGGGCGAAACCGTTGTTGTACTGGATCTTGTTGTGCTCGATGACCAGATTCTCCGACGGGGCAGCCAGGTAATCGATGAAGACGCCGCAGGCGTCATTCGCCTCGATCAGGCATCCGCTCACAGAAAGCTCCCGGCTATTCGAAGCCGTGATGCCGTGCCAGCCGTTCCGGGAAATCTCGCAGCCTTCTACCCGGACGCCCGAGCAACTCTTCAAAACAAGACCGGAACCCTTGAACGAGCAGTCGAGTCGGGAATTGACAATCTCAATGTCCTTGCATTGCTGGAGGAGCAGGTTGTGCTGGAGGCGCTCGCCGGGAACGACGAGGGAACCGTTCTCTGTGAAGTCGCAGTTTTCGATCCGGAGGCCTTGCGTATCAGAGAAATACACGCCGTTGCGGGAGAAGTTCATTACCGTGAGGTTCCGGAGGGTGATGCGGGCATGCGGCTGGTCCACATCTCCCTGGCAGGTGAGTCCGTTCAGGCAGTTGCTGAGCCGTGCGGTGCGGTTGAATCTCCCGGTATTGGGGTCGTATCCAGGCTTGTGGTCCCAGGCTCCGTCGATCACGAAGTCGCTGAGTGTGATGTCTTTCTGTCCAAAGCCGCTGAAGGCGAAAGCCGAGTTGAAGATCGTAGGCTCGCAGACGAAGACGGTGCTCAAGCCTTCCCCTTGCAGGTGGATGCCCGAAGGGATGTTGTAGGTCTTGGCAACCTTGTATTCTCCGGCCTTGAGCAAGATCGTCTTTCCGGAACCGGCATAGGTGTCCAGGATCGCTTGCAGATCGTCTCCGGGCTGCACTTCTATGGCGTCAGGCACGGATTTCGCGGTTTTTTGTGCTCCCACCATATAGGCTATGGGTGAAGGAGCGATCGGTTTCAATTCTGCCGGTGCTTCGGGGAAGGAGACGCTGTGGGACAGCAACGAGCCCATGACGTCGCGGGTCCCGTTTTCTGTCGCTTTCCTGAGCCAGGGCAGGTCCACGCCCTTCGAAGTGTAGTAGTTGAGGAACCAGGCATAGGTTTCGGAGACCGGGTCGTTCCGGTTCCGGAGGGTGGGCGGACCGTAGCAGTCCACCTCCTCGCCGCAGATCCATTTCGAGATGTACTCAAGGCCGAGAGCCAGCCGCTTGTCGGCCGCTTCCAGCAGGTTCACGCCCTGGTTATAGGCAACTCTGGCCGCTTTGGCAAACAAGCGTTCGCCCATCTTGACATGGCCCATATCCCGGGTCATCTCCTGGCATTGTCCGTTCGGCCAGATATACTTCAGCAAGCTCCCGTTGCCGGGTCCGTGGAGGTAATGGTACACCGCATTGTCAAACAGTTCACGGTTGTCTGTAAAGACGGCTGTGGACAGGATCGCTTGGAGCAGGGCACCTTCCCAGTTGCCGTTCGCTTCGGAGAAGTAGAAGCGAATATAGGGGAACAGCGTCTCCATAAGCAGGGTGTTGGCGCTAGCGGTCTGCGCATCCGTCCATCCCGGGTAGGTGTGTTTCAAGATTTCAGCGGCGCTGCAGAAACTCGGAAGCACCAGCCCGATGATGAGTTTGGTGTCGTTCTCGTCGAAACTGCGTAGTTTTCGCGACCAGGCATCGATGATCTCGATGCCTTTTTGCGCATAGGCCTCCTCTCCTGTGAAGTACCACAGGAGGGCACAGGAATAGGCCCGGTCGCCGCTGGCGCTGAATTGGGACGCGCCGATGTCGGGCTTGTTGTAGGGACCGCGGATTACCCGCGGCGTGGGCTCGGGGACAAAGTCGAGCACGCCTCCCTTGAGGTCTTCGACGTATCCTTTCCAGGGCTCTTCTCCAGCCTGGTATCTGGCCTTGATCCAGTCCAAGTCCGCCCGGGTGACATCAATGCCGGGATGGACAAATCCGGAGCGGGTATTCTGGTCTGTTTGGCAGGAGATGACGGCGAGGGCCATCAGGAGCATCATCAGTCGTTTCATATCATGATTTCGTTTCGTGATCTCGATTCTGTCGTTAAAGATACGGTTTTTCTGATAACCGTTCAAATGCAGTCTGCAGACGGTTTATTGCAGGCCGCGGAAGACTTTGTCGATGACTTTTTTCTTTTGGTCCAGGTTGGGATGGACGTAAAGGTTGAGGGTCGTGCCGATGTTGGCATGACCGAGGAGGACGCTGACGGTTTTGTAGTCGCAGCCGCTCTCGATGCAGCGAGTCGCGAAACTGTGGCGCAGGCCATGGAACTTGATGTTCGGCAACCCTAGCTGGCTCATAAACGATTTATAATAAAGACGATAGGTCTTTGGCTCAAGCGGTTTTTCGGAATTGCTGAGGATATAGAATGTGGGATTCATCAGTTTTGACAGCGGCTTTACCATCCGGATCAGATCCCGCAACATCGGGATCTCGCGCACCGCATTTTGCGTTTTAGGCCGGCCGACGACGAGTTGGGAATGTTGCCCGACGCTCTCCGGGATGTAAATGCGTTCCAGCGTCTTCTTGACGCGGATCACTTCCTTCTCCATGTCCAGATCTTGCCATTGCAGGGCGCAGACTTCTCCGATCCGGAGTCCGGCCGACAGGCAGATGTAGATCCCGAGGTTGCGGCAGGTGAAATTGCTCTTGATATGATCGATGATCCGCTTGTGATCCTGTTTGTTGAGTACCGTGATGTCAGAGACGTCTTGCTCTGTCGGATAATGGATTTTCCAGTCCGGGTAGGCCCAGCAATCCATCTTGGCCCCGAAGCGGATGACCATTTTCAGGATCAGGAGGAGTTCCCGCACACTCTTGAGGCTCATCCCTTCCTCCAGCTTTTTGAGGGCGAAGGCTTGTGCGTCGCTTTCGGATACGGAAGTGGCGTTGCCAAAGGCGGGCAGGATGTGTTTGTTGAGCAACAGGACATAAGTCGAGTAGCTGGCAGCCTTGACATACTGTTTTTTGTCTTTTTTCCAGAGTTCGGCAATCTCCAGAAAGGTTTTTTCGTTCAGCGTCTGCATGATGGTTATTAGTTTTAAAAGAAAAGCCGCTCCCTTCGCAGAGAGCGGCTTGAAGGTTTTAGTCAGAATCAATTACCAGACAAACTGGAAGCGGACATCCACCGGGATGCGGGCGCGCTTCATCGCCGCGAAGTCCAGCAGGAGAGACTCGGACGCCGTTCCGTAGTCGGAAATCAGCGTCGCCGCCGCTTCCTGGTCGCCGCTGCCTTGGATGGTCAGGACCTTGGAAGCCAGTTCGGTGACGGCTTGCTCTGTCTTGTCGAAATCGACTAGATAATGGCCGGTCCGGTCGATGGTGAATGCCTCGTGCTCCTTGAGGTAGTTGTAAAGGATGATATTGGCGCGTCCCAGGGCCGTGGCCTCGCCGAAGCGGGCGGAACGGATCGTCGAGACGACGAAAGTTGCCAGGGCGTCCGTGCGTCGGAGCATCGGGTCGTTCTGGCCGGATGCGATGGACTGAAGGTTGAGGAACAGTCCCAGGGCGTTGTCTTTGATCTTCTCGATCGTCAGAGCCGCATCGCCCAGCGCCTCGGTGACAGAGCCTTTCCCGGTCACGGTCTCCTTGACGCCGATCCCGTGCGCGATCTCGCGCATGACGGTGTTCCAGAAGAAAGCTTTGCTGTTGAGGTTGGCATTCTGCTCCCGCGTGATCAGCAGACGGCCGGTCGGGAGGATGATCTTGATGTATTTGGCATGGATGACGTTGTTGAAGACAGCGGTGCGGGTCCCTTGCGCGGCTTGGACTTTCAGGTCATAGGGACGGTTGATCGCAATCTTCTTGACGCCGGCATTGGCGGCACCGGCCGCGTAGATCATGTCGTAAGCGTAGATTGTAGATCCTGCCCCGGGCTCGAAAACCTTGTATTCTTCCGCACAAGGAAGTTTCTCTTGGAAGGTCGGGATCAGGGCGGCGAAATTGTTGATCGTGGAAGTGAGCTCCAGATTCTTGAGCAGGACATAGGACTCATAGGAGGTCTTGACGCCGCGCAGGCGGTCGTCTTCCGTCTCGGCCGGACCGAGGATCAAGTCCATCTTGCTGTCCTGCATGGAGAGCCAGATCATGTCGCTGGGGTAGTAGTTGTCGGTCTTGAGGGCCTCGATCTTGGAGATAAGGTACTCGCGCACGCTCGGCTTGATCGTATAGTTGGCCGCTGCCATCAAGTAGTTGTCGATCTTTTCGATGCGGTCCTTGTAGGCATCGTGGTACCAGACGGTCTTAAGCTCGCCGTTGTCGCCGCGACGGACCAGTGTGTAGGGACTGTTCTTCTCCGGGTTCTCCCAGGCCAGGAACTCCTCTTCTCCCATGTCTGCGGGATAGAAGTTGGCTCCGAGCGGGCGGGCATCCCAATCCGGGACGAAGGCCTGGCCGTCGACGCGGCTCCAGGGGCCGTAATTGACCGTCGCAAACTCCCGCTGGGCGCGTGGCAGGTTGCTGAGCAGGGCTTTGTCACCGAAACTTTGATCCCAATAGATATTGTCCACTTCGGCGGACGCGAGCCGGAAGTAGTTGAGCACTTCACGCCCGTTGTCGGAGATGCCCTCGACGAAGGAGGATCCGATCTGGATGGGGGCGAACTCATCCAACTGTTCCTGCACCCGGTCACCTTGGGAGGAACATCCGGCCGCCACGGCCAGACAAAGGATAGGAAGTATCAGTTTCTTCATATTGCAAATATCGTTATTTCAAAGCTAAAAAGCAATTGGAGACCCCGTTGCGACGGGCCGTCAAGCGAAGGCGAACAGGATCATCAGTTGGGCGGCGAGCACTCGCATGAACATCGTCAGCGGATAGACGGTCGCGTAGTTGACGGAAATATGTTCGGCTCCGTAGGCGTCTTGGGCGTAAGCCAGGGAGGCCGGGCTGGTCATGCCGCCGGAAATCAGGCCGCAGATCTGGAAGAAGTTGACTTTCAGCAAGCGGGCGATGACCGCGATCAGCAGGCAGGGGATCACCGTGATGAGGAAGCCATACAGGATCCACCAGTAACCGCCGGCAAGGAGTGAGGAGACAAAGGTCTCTCCGGCGCCGAGGCCGACAGCGGCCAGGAAGAAGCTGATCCCGATCTCGCGGATCATCATGTTGGCACTGATCGTGGTGTAGGTGCTGATCTTCCATCTCGGGCCGAAGGCGCCGAGGATGATGGCGATGATGAGCGGGCCGCCGGCCAGACCTAGTTTGACCGGCTGCGGAATGCCGGGGAAGTGGATCGGGATGGAGCCGAAGAGCACGCCCAAGGCGATGCCGAAGAAGATGAACACCAGGTTGGGGCGGCTGAGAGAGTCGGGATTGTTGCCCACAGTGTTCTCGACCTGCTTGACGCCTTCTTCGGGGCCGAGGACTTGGAGGATGTCGCCGGTTTGGAGGATGACTTTCGGCGTGGCGACGATCTCCAGTCCGGTCCGTAGGATGCGGGATACCTGGACACCGTACTTCGCACGGAAGTTGAGGTCGCGCAGGGTCTTGCCGTTGATCTTGGACTGGGAGACCGTCAGGCGGCGACTGACCAGATTGACCTCATGCTCTTTCCAGTCGCTCAAATGGAGCGGCACTTCCTCGCCGAAAATAATGCGGATGGCGTCCACGTTGGGCTGGGAGGTCACGATCAAGACCTTGTCACCCTGCTCCAGAATGGTGTCGGAGTGGGGGATGAAGATCTCGTTGCCGCGCATCAGGCGGGTGACGACAAAACCGTCGTTCATGCCTTTCTTGACTTCCGAAAGGGTCTTGCCGAAGACGGCGGGATTCTCGACTTCACAGTGCATGCGGCGCGCCTGGCTGGCGGCCGTGTCGTCGTCTTCTTCCAGCAGGGCCCTCTCCTTGGCGACATCTACTTTGAGAAGAGGCCGGATCAGGATCAGGACCAGGATGACACCCAGCACGCCGAGCGGGTAGGCGATGGCGTAGGAAGAGGCCAGGCTGGCGCTGTCCAACGCGGCTATTTCGGGTGCCGCGCCCTCGGCAATCTGGATATTGGCCAGGGTCTGTTGCGCAGCACCGAGACCGGGCGTATTGGTCACGGCGCCGGACATGACTCCGACCATCGTGCCGAGTTCCTCGCCGGTCACCCAATGGATGACAAGCGTCGTCAGGACGGCCAGCGCGACCATCCCGACGGCCAGCAGGTTGAGTTTGATCCCGCTGGAGCGGAACGAATGGAAGAAGCCGGGACCGACTTGAAGGCCGATAGAAAAGACAAACAAGATCAGGCCGAAGTCTTTCATAAAGGCAAGGACCGTAGGATCGACACGGAAGCCAAAGTGGCTGAACAGGATACCCAGAAAAAGGATCCAGGTTGCGCCGATGGAGACTCCTTTGACCTTGAACCGCCCGACCCAGAGGCCGGACGCGATCACGACGGCAAAAAGGAGAATGCTATGGGCGATGCCGGTGCCTGTAAATAAATCATGCATAAATTGGCAGTCAAAAACGTGTGCAAAGATAGTAAACCTTGCCGAAAAAGCCGTATTTTTGCGTCTATAAACACTATGAGATAGCTTTGAACCGGAAACTTACCCTGATTTTGCTTTTGTGCTGCGGCATCCTGGTCCCTTGCTCGGGACAGGAACAGCCCGGTTTTTTCAAGCGCGTCCTCTCGCGCATTTTGGCCCCTTCACCCAAGCTGGACAGTGCCTACATTTATCAGCCGCGCCCACACTGGAACGTCTCTCTTTCCAATTCGCTGCGCCAGACCGGTGCCTTCCAGACCAACGAGTTCGAGGTGGGCGGGGAACATGTTACATTGAATTCCAGCCTGCAGGAGAGGCTTTACAAGGGCATCGGCGTCAATGCGGGTTATGGCTCACTCCAGTTGGGTTTCGGCCGCGAAGTCGGGCGCAAAAGTGCCGAACACAACAAGTCCAATTCGTTCGCCTATTCCGTGGCGGGCGTCAGCGTAAACGTTGATTATTACGACATCCGGCAGCCGATGAGTTACAAGCTGACCGTGACTCGACCGGAGCTGGATATTTTCGAAGAATCGAGCGGCGTTTCCGAGTATCCGGGGCGGATGAAGATCCTCGCGGTGACGACCTTTTATGCGCTCAACCACAAGACCTTCTACTATAGTTCCGTGTATAGCGGCCACAAGATCCAGCGCCGCTCGGCGGGATCTTGGGTGATCAGCGGCAAGTACCTTCAAGGTGAAGTCAAGGCGGATCCGAAGGAGAAACTGTCTGATCTGGTCTATGGCCTGACCCGACACGCGACGGCCCAGGCCTCGCTCGGCGCAGGCTACTCCTACAACTTCGTACCTTACCATCGCCAGCCCGGGGCGGCATCAGACCTTAAAGGCCTGCGCAACCTGACGATCAATGTCACCGCCATCCCGATGCTGACCCTGTATGACCGGCATTATTCGACGCGTTACGTCCTTGATCCGAAGACAGGGACTTACAACTCGAAGGAAACTCGCCCGCTCAACTCCTCCCTGCGCTTCCATTACTTCACGAACGTGGGAGCCAGCTACTCCTGGGATCGGTTCTTCCTGAGCCTGGCGGCTAATTATGACATCTTCACCTTCAAGGGTACGACCAAGGTTTTCGACTCTACCACAGCCATGGATATAAAAACAACGGGCCATTTCGAAAAATGGTCCGCCGTTTTGATGTTCAACGTGAAGTTCTAGGCTTTCTTGTCCCGGAACTCCTGGATTTTGGCTTTGGCCTTGACAGTCGCTTCCGCGACGTCTTCCTTGGCCTCGGCATAGACTTCCTTGGCCTTCTCGCTAGCCTTGCCGTAAACGTCCTTCGCCTTGTCGGCGGCTTTGCCATAGACATCCTTGGCTTTCTCCGCGGCCTTGCCGTAAAGCTCCTTGGCCTCGACGGCCTTCTCGGCGGCTTCCGCTTTGATCTGGTCCATCGCCTTGTCGATCTTTTCACCGGCCTTGTCAGCGGCATACTTCACCCTTTCACTCAGGGTCACCTTGCCATCTCCATTGAGATCCATAGGATTTTTCACGTTTTCTTCGCTCATGTTATTAAGATTTAATATGGGTTATTCTTTGACTTCCGTGACGGCGACTTCAGTCTGGCCGGCTTCGCGCACGGCCACTGCCAACGCCGAGCAGGCATCCCGGTCCTCGAAAGGGCCGACTTCATAGATCACGGCGGCACCGTCCTTGGTACGGATGATATCTTTCTCGCACTGGTTGCGGATCAGCTCCAGGATGCTTTCCGGCAGGCTGGCGCCGTTGGATGGCCAGATCTGCAATTTAAATAAGGCCGGCGCAGCGGCTTCCCGCTTGCGAGCCTCCGGGATCGAGATCATCTTGCCGCCTTCGGAAGCGACGATCATTGCGTTCTTGAAGCCCCTGGCTTTCACTTTGTTGAGATGGGAAAGCACGTCGGCGTAGGTACGGAACAGGCCGACCGAATAGACGTGCTTGCCGCCGGCACCGATGCGGTGGAAGACGGGACTGAGACCCTTCAGTTCGTGTTCCGTGACTTTTTTCGCTGCGGCGAAAAGCTGGATCTGATAGACCAGCCCTTCGGGCAGGGTGTCATCCTCGGCAAACTGGCCGACATCCAGGATCTTGAATGAGTAGTCGAAGGTCGGGGCCGGGCGCTCGATCTCCATCTGGAGGGCGGGGCCAAGCGGGTTCTTGGAGAAGACGTAGTTGGAGGCGGTGCCGATGGCTTCGCGGTCGGCTTCTGCCTGGAGTTTGTCGGGATCGATGACGATGCCGCTGGCGAGGAAGTCCATCTCAATCTGCTGCAACTCCTTGAGCGCCTGAGTGAGCCGTTTCTGGCGGGCCGGAAGGGCGAGTTCGCCGTCAAGGATCTCTTGGCGGAGGGTCGCCTGCCGGGTCGGATCTTCCTCCTCTTTCAGGGCCGTCCGGAGTTGGTCCAGACTAGCATTGAAGCGAGAGATCGAGTCGCGGATGAGCCGGACCTGCTCCATCGCAGCGCGGTATTTCCGGACATTGTCATCCTCCTGGATGCCCTGGGTGTGGCGGCTCTCTGTCCGGGGGCGGGGGCGCAAGGCGCAGAGGGCCTTCAGTGCGTCCACGGTCTCGATGCTCTTGCGGACCGGCATACTGTCGTAGGCAAGCACATAGACCCAGACGCTGTCGGGTGAGCAGCCGCGGTTGGAGGCAAAGACGGAATACTGCCCATCCTCGCTGTGGGCGAAGAGGAAGTCATCGTAGGGCGACGAATAGGGAAAGCCCAGGTTGACCGGCGGATCCCAGTCCCGGGTGGACTCGTTCCATTGGGAGACATAGAGATCATATCCGCCCATGCCATAGAGACCGTTGGAGGCGAAGTACAGGGATTTTCCGTCCCGGGTAAGGAAAGGAAACACATCGTCGGAAGAGGTGGTCACGTCCTCGTTGATCAACTGAGGGACGGACCAGATCGAGTCTTGCAGGGAGGTATGGTAAAGGTTGCGGATCCCGTCGGCATCCCGGGCGGAGTAGTAGAGCTCGCGGGCGTCCTGCGGGACATAGGTCGCCCGGATCCAGTCCGTACCGAGCGAATCCAGCGGGTTAGGGGTCGGCCGCCAGGCCTTGGGCTCCATCGGATAGTAGAGGAAAAAGTCCTGGAGTGAGAAGCGGTAGCGGGCGACGACCTCGGGCTGGCTGCAGTAGCGGGTCATGCTGAGACCATTTTGGGAAAGGATCAGTTCCTCTTCGAGGGGACCGAGGCGGGTGGAATCGGTCGTCTGCATCATCGCTTCGCACCAGGCCACGGCTCCGGAGAAGTCATAGGCCTTGCGCAGGGAGTCCGCGAGGGACTGTGCCGCGGCGTTCCAACCCCAGGCTCCAGCACCCCAGAGGGCTGCAGCGAGAAGGAGGGAGAATAGGTGTCGGATCCGGTTCGTCATGGTCAAAGTAGATGCAAAATTAAGAAAATAGTGGTATAAAATTTCTTTCTCCGGAAAAAAATAGTAATTTTGCGTCCTATTTTGCCGCACTGTGCATTGTAGTGAATTGAAAGAATAACAAATATAAACCAAACAACAGTATGCAAAGTAAAGGTGCTATCAGGCTTGTAGCCATTCTTCTGGCCTTGGCCTGCCTATGGCAGCTTTCGTTCACTCTGGTGACCAAGATCCAGGAGAAGAAGGCTGTCAAGTATGCGGAGAATGTGGCTTCCGCGTTCCAGAATTCTCCGGCTTTCGCCCAGGTCCCTGTTGCGGACCAGGCTTATGTCCTTGACTCCATCCGGGCTGAGCAGAACCGGAAGTACACGGACTCCATTTCCGCGGAAAAAGTTTATTTCGGCTATACATTCAAGGATGTCAAGGCCAAGGAGATCAACCTCGGTCTGGATCTCAAGGGCGGTATGAACGTGATGCTGCAGGTGCAGCTCGCCGACCTGGTCAAGGCGCTTGCCGAGAACAACCAGAGCCCTGAGTTCCTCCAGGCTATCGACCTGGCCAAGGAGCGCAGTGTCAACTCCCAGGCTGACTATATCACCAATTTCGGTGAAGCTTGGAAAGAGGTCTCCGGTGGCCAGCGGCTCGCCCAGATCTTCGGTACCTACGAGATGCGTGACCGGATCAAGCCCGAGTCCACCGACGACGAGGTCCTGTCCGTGATCAAGGCTGAGGCTGAGAGTGCCGTCGCCAACTCTTTCAACGTCCTGCGTAACCGTATCGACCGTTTCGGCGTGACCCAGCCCTCCATCCAGCGTCTGGGCAATACCGGCCGTATCCTGGTCGAGCTTCCGGGTGTCAAGGAGCCGGAGCGTGTGCGTAACCTCCTGCAGGGCACGGCGTCCCTGGAGTTCTGGACCACGTTCACCTATTCCGAGATCTATCCTTACCTGGTCGAGGCCAACACGCGTCTGGCTGAGCTCCTGTCTGCTGATGAGCCCGTAGCCGAAGAGGCTGAGGCTGCTCCGGCTGCCGAGGGTTCCGTCGTAGACGAAATGCTGGCTGAGCAGCAGGTCGAGTCTGCTGATGTCGAGAAGTACAAGAAGGCCAACCCGCTCTTCGCGGTGCTGACTCCTTCCCAGATGAACACCAGCGCTTGTATCGGCTACGCCAACGCGGTCGATATGGACAAGGTGATGCGTTACCTCGAGATGCCGGAGATCGCCGGTATCTTCCCGGCTGAGTTCAAGCCCATGTGGTCCGTCAAGCCGACGGAGTATGTCAAGGGTGCCAATGTCTATGAGCTCATTGCGATCAAGTCCACTTCCCGTGACGGCAAGGCTCCGCTCGACGGCGGTGTCGTGACCGACGCCCGCGTGGATTACAACGGCCAGCAGCATGGCGGCCAGCCCGGCGTCTCCATGACCATGAATGCAGAGGGTGCCAATATCTGGGCCCGCCTGACCAAGGAGAACATCGGCCGTCAGATCGCCATCGTGCTCGACGGTACGGTCTATTCCTA
>JAEEGL011709896.1_pt1 | contig 15002 bp, 12 predicted proteins | sample 9134231 | NCBI WGS metagenome assembly JAEEGL01 (sample SAMN16246548, study PRJNA631951) | gut metagenome | biome: gut microbiome; feature: rumen; material: fiber-attached | host: Bos | place: Iran: Karaj | collected 2018-10 | reverse complement strand
TCTTTCAAGTGCAAATGCCATGACTGATGACGGTATCCTGGTAAATATCGACGGTAATTCAAACCGCGTTTCTGCAATAGCACAGGGACCTAAAAAGGTTATCTTCATAATCGGTATGAATAAGGTCTGTTCCGATGTTGATGCAGCGTTAAAGAGAGCGAGAAATGTAGCGGCACCTGTTAATGTTCAGCGTTTCGGACTTGACACACCATGTGCCAAAACCGGAAAATGCATGGACTGCAAATCACCCGATACGATATGCTGTCAGTTCCTCATCACCAGGTTTTCAAGGCATAAGGACAGGATACATATAATACTTGTCAATGACAGCCTTGGTTTTTGAATTTCATACGTCTGATTTAATGAAAGATCCGGTCAAAAGACCGGATCTTTTTAGTAAAAAACCAATTTTTGTAAAACGTTTTACCAAAGTTAGCAAAGATTGATAATTTTCGGGCAAATAATAGCAATATTTTGAATTGACCATTTTTAGTAAAACGTTTTATAATACCCTCATAGGAAAACGTTTTACCATCGGTTTTTATTGATGGAAGGTTCTTTTTCAGGGGGTTTCATGAATAGAAGAAAAGTCAGAGGCTATAAGGAATTTCTTATGATCCTGCCTTTCCTGATACTGGTAGCAGTATTTTCTTACTATCCTTTGTACGGATGGGCTTATGCATTCTTTGATTATAAGCCGCCCGCACCTCTTTCCAAGGATATTTTCGTAGGATTCAAATGGTTTTCATATATGATGGACACCGATGTCAAGAGAAAGCAGATCGGTCAGGTACTGCTAAATACTTTTGGCATCAGCGGACTTTCAATGCTGTTCTCATGGTTCCCCATGATATTTGCGGTATTTCTCAATGAGATCAGATGGAAGGGATATCGTAAGTTTGTTCAGACAGCAACAACGCTTCCCAACTTCATAAGCTGGGTGCTTGTTTACTCAATAGCATTCTGCGTTTTCAATACCACAGGTGTTGTTAACAGCCTTCTCCAGGACTGGGGGCTGATCAAGACTCCGATAGCATTCCTTAAATCTTCAGAGCATATCTGGTTCAAGATGTGGCTCTGGCTCACATGGAAGAATGCCGGATGGGCAGCCATCATGTATATTGCTGCGATCTCCGGTATTGATGAGGAAATGTATGAGGCAGCCAGAGTAGACGGTGCAAACAGGTTCCAGATCATCCTTCATATTACGATACCTTCGATCCTTCCGACATACTTTGTACTGCTGTTCCTCAACATAGCGAATTTCCTGTCAAACGGAATGGAGCAGTTTTATGTATTCCAGAACTCATTCAACAAGGAATACATTCAGGTTCTTGACCTTTATGTTTACAACCTGGCAATGGGTAACAAGGGAGGCGGATATTCACTTGCTACCGCCATAGGAATCCTTAAGAGCGTAGTCAGCATCATATTGCTGTGCGTGACCAATACGATTTCGAAGATCACAAGAGGGGAGGGCTTTATCTGATGAGTAAACAGACCAAGACCAAAAGAAAAGTCGATCCCGCTGACAGAGTATTATCGATCTTTACTTATGTAATATATACATTCTTCACTTTTGTATGTGTATATCCGTTTTATTACATATTCATCAACACAATAAGTTCGAATGACTTAAGTGCCAGAGGTAAGATAACTTTCTATCCCAAGGAGTTCCATCTTACCAACTACATAAATGTTTCACACATACCTGATCTGCTTAATGCAGCTAGTGTCTCAGTCAGGAGAACCGTGATAGGTACAATATTTACGGTGGCGACATCAGCTTTTCTGGGATTTATGTTCACACGTGAGACTATGTGGAAGCGTAAGTTCTGGTACAGATTCATCGTAGCGACGATGTACTTTAACGCAGGTATCATACCCTGGTTCATTACAATGAAGAACCTGGGGCTTTACAATAACTTCTGGGTATATGTACTTCCTACGGCGGTCTCTCCTTTCTACATAGTTTTATGTAAGACCTTCGTAGAGTCGATACCCAAGGAACTTACAGATGCTGCAGAGATCGACGGTGCAGGAACGCTGAGGACATTTTTCTCCATTATCCTTCCGGTAATAAAGCCGATCCTGGCTACGGTTGCAATATTCAGTGCCGTTGCCCAGTGGAACTCTTTCCAGGATACACTGCTTCTGGTAACAGACCAGAAACTGTATACGCTGCAGTACACACTGTTTAACTATATCAATCAGGCCAGTTCGTTAAAATCACTGGTCAACAGTACGTCGAATGCTTCATCCCTTGCTGCGAGCCTTGCACATGCAGCAACGACAACCTCTATCAGAATGACGGTTACCATGGTAGTCGTATTCCCTATCATTCTTGTTTATCCGATATTCCAGAGGTTCTTCGTAAAGGGTATCATGATCGGAGCAGTCAAAGGTTAACTTCAGTTTTTCCAAAGCGATGCCGGGTGTTTGACATACGTCGGATGTCCGGTGCTCGCACAGGAGAACTGCAAAAATAAAAGGGAGGTAAAAACATGAAGTTAAGAAAAGTAACAGCATTACTTCTTGCAGGTGCTATGGTTATGGCTTCATTGGCCGGATGTGCCGGTCAGGGCGGAGCAGGCACTGCAACCACAGGCGATGCAGCAACAACTTCATCGGATTCTGGAGCAGCAGCAACAACTACAGATACTTCCGGTGACACAGCTGCCGCATCCGGTGACAACATGGTCTTTGAGATCTATGATGCAGCTGCAAACTATCAGGGAATGCAGTCTGGTTGGTTCCAGAAGGTGGTTAATGACCGCTTCGGAGTTGACTTAAACATCATTGCTCCTCAGGTGGCAGGCGATGCTATCTATCAGACCAGAGCAAGTTCAGGAAACTTAGGTGACATAGTTCTTCTTGATGCAACTGATTTCTCTGACTGCGTTAAGCAGGGTCTTATCAAGGATATCAGTGCAGACCTCGGCAACTATCCTAACCTTATGAAGTTTAAGGAGCAGATAGACGTTTATAACCAGGGTCTTGAAGGCAACGCAGGTGAGATCTACGGTATTCCTACAGAAATGATGGATACTTCTCCTTCATCTTATTCACAGGACGTTATCTACTCAAGTCCTCTGTTAAGATGGGATCTTTACAAAGAACTTGGATGCCCTGAGATCGCTGACCTTGACGGACTCCTTGATGTCCTTCAGCAGATGATGGAAGCTCATCCTACAAATGATGCAGGAGATCCCTGCTATCCCTTCTCTCTTTGGGCAGACTGGGACGGCGGTGACGGAATGCTCGGTATCGCTAACGTTGTTCAGCTTACAACATGGTACGGCGAGAAGTTAAGAGGATCTGTGATACTTAAGCCCGACGGAACATTCACTCCTTTAACGGACAAAGCCGGTTCTTACTACAAGATCCTTAAGTTCTTAAACAACGCTTACAGAAGAGGAATCGTTGATCCCGATTCAGGTACCCAGGACTGGAACACAGCTTGTGCCAAGATGGGTGCAGGTCAGGTTTACCTTATGTGGTACAGCTGGCAGGTTGGTTTCTGGAACAGCCAGGACAGACTTGATAACGGAACAGCATTCATATTCGTTCCCGTTGATGATCAGAACTACTACTGTGATGCTGATGCATACTTCGGATCAGGCCGTGTATTCGGTGTAGGCTCTCAGGTTGATGATGCCAAGTACCAGAAGATCATGGAATTCCTTGACTGGTATGCTTCACCTGAAGGATGTACTTTCGAGCATGCAGGTATCAAAGACTTTAACTACACTGTAAATGATGACGGTACTTACACAGCTATCAACACCAACGCTCTTATGGATAACCTTCCGGTTCCCGAAGAGTACGGCGGAGCTGGTTACAACGACGGTAACAACGCTATCAACCAGTGGATCGTAAGTTCTAATGCTACCAACCCTGAAACAGGTGAGACCTACAATAAGGAATACTGGAAGTCATGGAAGGAAGCTACCATGACACAGATGAAGAAGGAGTGGCAGGAGAGATTCGGCGCTTCAGAGCCTGTTGACTGGATGAAGAAGAATAACAAGCTCGTTATCAGCCCTAACGTATCAGTATCGCTTGATTCAGATACAGCTGATATAGCAGTTATCCGCAGTGAGTGTAACACAACTGTATGTGACTACTCATGGAAGATGATCTTCGTTGATGATGATGCTTCATTTGATGCAATGTGGGATGAAATGACCACTACACTTGAAGGTCAGGGATTCAAGGATCTTTGCGATTTCGATACAGCTAAGCACACAAAGGAGCTTGAAGCAAAGAATAAGTACAAATAAATAAAACCATTATAGTTTTAAGATATTTGTTATTGATTAACGGAGGGGAGCGTGGTAATGCGCTCCCCTTTGTGTTTGAGGGGTTGAAATGCTCGAGGTTAATAAAGGACCAAGTACAGCAATAAAGGACTATAAAACAGAAAAGAACGGGATATACCTGAACTCCGATGCAGTTACATTATTTGCAGGTGCGGTCTCGGATAATATAGTTCATATTAGATACAGTACCGACGGGATACGTGAACGGGAAGGATATTCATTTGTTACTGCAAATGAGCTGAATCCTTCAGGAAGTATGGATGTATCCATGGACGAGGACTTCGCATATATAAAGCTTAAGGATCTTCATCTTAAGATAAACAGAGCAAACTGTGCGATAACATTTACTGACACTGATGGTCATGTTCTGCTTTGCCCGGACGAAGAAGATCCATTCGATCTGGACAGATATGAGCTTTACAGTGCCGATCAGAATGACATGACGGTTGAAAAGGTAGAAACTCCGGACGGGATCAAGGAAAAGATCATTCCCGGAGCGAAAACATTTGACCGTAATACATACAGATGCAGATATTCATTTAAATTTGACGATAATGAGAACCTATACGGACTCGGACAGTTTGAGGACGGATACGGTTCGTTGAGGGGCCAGAGGCTATATCTTAATCAGGCCAACCGCAGGATCATAATACCCTATATGATATCCACACGCGGATATGGACTGCTTTTTAACATGCATTCGCCTTTGATATTTAATGATACGGCTTCGGGTTCATATATATATTCAGTCTCTTCTGATGCCATTGATTTTTACTTTGTTAACGGCGGTGACATTGCCGCTGCGCAAAAGGCCTACAGATTCCTTACTGACAAGGCTGCCGTTCTCCCTAAATGGGCATACGGATACATGCAGTCACAGGAAAGATATGAGACTCAGGAAGAGATAATAAATGTTGCAAAAGAATACAGGAATCGCCATATAGGTCTTGATACGATGATACTTGACTGGTGTTCATGGCCGGAAGGACAGTGGGGGCAGAAGACTTTTGATGAAAGCAGATTCCCTTCTCCCGAAGATATGATCACTGAACTTCATGATATGAACGTTCACTTTATGATATCTATCTGGCCGAACTTCCATGAGAGCTCCGCCGATTACAGGGAATTTGAGAAAAAAGGACTTCTGTTAAAAAATTCAAACACCTATGATCCGTTCACAGAAAATGGAAGGAAACTGTACTGGAAACAGGCAAACGACGGATTATACAGCAGGGGCGTTGATGCCTGGTGGTGTGATAATTCTGAACCTTTTGACCCGAGCTGGACACAGAAAGTAAAACCCGAACCTTCAAAACTTTTTGATGATTATGTGGAAGAAACCTCGAGGCACATGGATATTGATTATTCCAATACCTACGGATATTTCCACGCGATGGGTGTGTACGAAGGCCAAAGACAGGAAAATGCCCATATAATAAATTCCGAAGATTCCAAGCCGGTTCTCTGGGATAAGAGAGTAGTAAATCTGACCAGAAGTGCATATCTGGGATCGCAGAAGTTCGGTACGATACTATGGTCAGGCGATATAGATGCAAAATGGAGCGTTCTAAAAAAGCAGATAGCAGCCGGATTGAATTTCTGTGCGTCGGGCATGCCTTACTGGACTCTTGATATAGGAGCATTCTTTATTAAAAAGGGTGATTTCTGGTATTGGAACGGGGAGTATGAACGCGGCTTCGACGATGAAAAGTACAGGGAACTCTTTGTAAGATGGTACTGGTTTGGTGCATTCCTTCCCATTTTCCGGGGTCATGGGACAGATATTCGAAGAGAGCTTTTCTGCTGTAAGAACGGAAAACGTGCGTATTATGATTCTCTTTTAAGAGCCAACAGGCTCCGTTATGAACTGTTCTATTATATATACTCGTATGCCGGCAGATGTTATGTTGAAGATGAAAACATCATCAATCCTCTCGCCGTGGATTTCGGTACTGATGAAAGAGCATGTGCAATCTCTGATCAGTATATGTTCGGTCATGAGATTATGATATGTCCCGTCTATGAACCGATTGAAGAAGGTAAGGATACGGTATCAAGAAGAATTTATCTTCCCGAGGGAAACGGATGGTATGATTATATGACTAAGTGTCGTCTGGCAGGCGGTCAGTATATTGATGTGGACGTCCCGATAGACAGTATTCCCATTTTCGTCCGTGACGGATCGATTATTCCCAGAACAGATCCGGACGGCCTTGAAGTTCTGTCTGTTGAAACATTAAGAAAAGAGATCGAACTTGATGTTTACGGTAACGGAAACAGAGGTTTCCTGTTTTATGATGATGCCGGAGACGGATACGGATATGAGAGCGGGCAGTATCTGCTCAAGAATTTTGAGTATGACAGCGACAACGGCCGCGTTAACGAGAACATAATAAACGACGGATTCAAGTCAGAGATCAGGGTCACACATATAAACTTGATTTAGCATGCTTTTAGTGCGAAAATAGTTTCTATGAAAAAAGTTTGTTTATGTGTTACAGCCCTTATATTGATGCTGGGTGTATTTGCGGTTCCGCATTTAAATGCTGATGCCGCACCTACTCCGACACCCAGTGCACAGGGTAAGAGCGTCGAGGAACAGCTCTATGAGTATTATACGGTACTCGCCCAACAGGAGCAGGCAAAAGGAAACACAAAAGCCGCATCCGAAGCCAAAAAGAAAGCAGAGGAATATGCGGCTATTGTTAATGCACAGAAAAACGGAAATTTCAAACCCGGCACCATTGCAACGCCCCGTAAGAGTGTTCTGGATGTTGCAGCATCATATTATGATATGGGCAACGGATGGTCATCATCTCTTGACGGCATGACGTTTAAGCATAATAAGACCGGAGAGATCTATTACAGTTATAAAGGCCTCACCACCGATTATCCTGAATTCGGCAAGTTTGTATATACAGGGGATACATGCAAAGTCATGGTATGTGCCTGCTGTGAAAGATTAAAAAGATACGGGATACTTACTTATGAAAATGCATGTGAGAAGATGAAGGCGGAGGGTTATTCTTTAAGGAGTGCCGACAAGAGGGCGCTGATCCAGTGGGTTGATCCAAACGTTACCCAGGTCAGATTCACTCACAATGCCATGATTTGTGTATTTGAGAAGGATTATTCCCTGACTCCGTACGCAACACCCGCGGAATACTTTAACGATTCGTATTTATACACACCCAGTCCTACGGCCAGTCCGTATCCTTATGATTATAACGAAAGGACGGATGCAACTCCTACGCCTACTGCAACAGTGACTCCTGCGTATACGCCGACAGCCACGCCTTACAGTGTGCAGGATGCCGAGAGATACAGGGTGAACTGAACTTGAAAAAGAAGACCTCTTTAGCATATAAGATAATAAGATCCCTCGTATGGTTTTTTTATCCGAAAATGAAAGTCTGCGGCGCAGAAAACCTTCCTGAGGGACCATTTATTGTTGCGGGCAACCATTCCCAGATGAACGGGCCCATCGCCTGTGAACTCTATTTTCCGGGGAGACATTATATCTGGTGCATTTCTCAGATGATGGACATGAAGCTGGTCCCGGCATATGCCTACAAAGATTTCTGGTCCGGCAAACCCTTAAGCATCAGATGGTTTTATAAGATACTTTCATATATTGTTGCACCATTGGCACAGTGCGTTTTTACCAATGCGGATACAATACCTGTCTATAAGGACAGGCGGATAATCAAAACAGTCGAACTGTCTTTAGAACGTCTTGAAGACGGTAACGGAGTCATTATCTTCCCGGAGGATTATACGGAACACAACAATATAGTTCATGACTTTCAGCGGGGATTTGTATCCATAGCCAAAAGATACTACGCAAATAACGGAAAGTGTATTCCTTTTGTGCCTTTGTATATATGTCCTTCGCTTAAAACGCTTTATATCGGAAAACCGGTAACATATGATCCCGACCGCCCGATAAAAGAAGAACAGGAAAGGATATGTAATTACCTTATGGACGCGATCTCGGAAATCGCATACGAACTTCCAAGACACAGAGTCGTTCCATATCCCAATATCTCCAGAAAAGAATATCCATATAATGACAGGCTTGAAATAAAAGATGAAAAAACCGGTTGTTGATTACAGAAAATTTCGCTTTTCAAAACTGAATACTCCCGAATTTAAACACCTGTGGCTGATACTTGGATGGGTATGGTATCTTATCATGTATGTTATCACAGACAGACTTATCCCTTTTGAAAAATGTCACGTGGTTCACAGTGTGGTAGATGATATCATTCCGTTTAATGAGTATTTTGTTATTGCATATACATCCTGGTATCTGCTGATCGTGGGTTCACTGCTGTATTTTCTGCTTTATGATACTCAGGGATTTGTAGATGCACAGAAATTTATCATACTTACCCAGGTGATAGGGATCTGCACATATATAGCCTGGCCGACCATACAGCTTTTAAGACCGGAGATCTTTCCAAGGGACAACATTTTTTCTTCGCTGCTGGGATTCATTTATTCGGTTGACACGCCGACAGGTGTATGTCCTTCACTTCATGTAGGCTATTCGCTTGCGCTGCTTTCCGTATGGCTGAAGAAAAAAGATTTCGGTATGATTTTCAAATTTGTCATGACAGTCTGGGTCGGTGTAATATGTATTTCGGTATGTTTTGTTAAACAGCATTCATTTACCGATGTTTGGACAGCAGCGATCATGTGTCTGGTGATCGAACTGATACTTTACGGAAAGGGATTCTACCTGCCTAGATTGTATGGAAGAAAAGAAACGGAGAAACGTTTTGAAAGTTAAGAGAAGACTGGGGGATCGTCGTGACGGAACCCTTATAAGAGATATTGACGGCATGCACTACGTTATGCCGCTGATGTATCCAAACAGGTGTGATAACGAAGCCTATATGGTGTTAAATATCAGTCTTGATAAGACTGAGGATTTTATCAGGCAGAAGAACAGGGAAAATCCGGAAAACCGTCTGACCATGTTCATAATCATTATCACGTCGATACTGAAGACTATATCGTTAAGACCGCAGCTTAACCGGTTCATTGCCAATAAAAATGTCTATCAGCGAAATGATATTTCTGCAGCGTTTACTGTTAAAAAGGATTTCAGCGATGAAGGCGATGAGACCCTTGCGAGAATTAATGCAGGTCCGGATGATGATATTTATTCAATTTCGAAAACAGTAAATGAGCAGATAAATCTGTGCAAGACAGGTACCGATGAATCCACAGACGCTATGGAGATAATCAAAAAACTGCCTTTTAAACATCTGATCGGATGTATCGCCAGATTCCTTGACCGTCACGGATGGATGCCAAGATCAGTCATCGCCACGGATCCCTATCAGTGTTCAGTTGTTCTTACAAACCTTGGCTCGTTAGGGATGAACATAGGTTATCATCATCTGATGAACTGGGGGACGACGTCGCTCTTTCTTGTTGTAGGTAAAAAGCATAACAGGGCGCATTATGATCAGGATGGAAGCGTGACGATGAAAAGGGAGCTTTCACTGTCTTTTACGATTGATGAGAGGATATCAGACGGTTTCTACTATGCGAGATCTTTAAAACTTCTTAAGAAACTCATAGAAAACCCGGAACTTCTTGAGGCTCCTCTTTCAACAGAAGTAAAATACTGACCTCGTCCGTTCTTTTTTGGCGTGATTTATAGTAAAATGGTTAAATAAATGATAAATGATCAGGAGGTACTGAAATGGGTTTTCTTGATGATGTAAGTGCATTTGGCAAGGGTTTGTCTCAGAAGACAAAAGACATGGTCGATGTCACTTCCAATAACAGCAGGATCGCAGGCCTTGAAAAGCAGGTCGATCAGGCTTATATGGCGCTTGGAGAAAAATACTTCGCCGAAAAGGTGAATGATCTTGAAGGACCTTATCAGGACGAACTGAATGTTATAAGAAATCTTATGTCGCAGATCAGTGCGATCCAGAGCGAGAACAAAGCCATTGAAGAAGCACAGGAACAGGCTGCTTTGGCCGCCGCTGAAGCCAAGGCTCAGGCAGCACAGGCTGCTGCTGAAGCAAAAGCCGCCAGACAGGCAACTATTGAAGCCGGTGCCGATGCCGCCAAAGAGGCTGAAAAGCAGGCATTTATCGCATCAGGAGGAAGGATCTGCCCCAATTGCGGAAAAAAAGTATCTGCCGGCAATTTATTCTGTACCGGCTGCGGTACCAAAATGGAATGATCTTCTAAATGAACGATTCAAAAAAGAACAATATGGTTGTCCAGGCGGGCATACTGGCATTTGCCGGGATCATTGTCCGCGTTATCGGGCTGCTGTATAATACCCCTCTTGTACATATAATCAAAGACGAAGGCTTCGGTTACTATGACAGCGCATATGCGGCATACAGCATTGTGCTGTTAATTTCGTCTTATTCAATACCGTCAGCCGTTTCAAAAGTTATGGCTGAAAGGCTGGCAAGAAAAGAATACAGGAATGCATACAGGGTATTTGTGTGTTCCCTGATCTATGTGATCGTAGTCGGAATTGCTGCTTCATGTTTTGTTTTCTTCGGAGCAGGGATCCTTGTCAAGATGGAGAGTGCGATCCTTCCACTTAAAATACTTGCTCCCACCGTATTCCTGAGCGGGATTCTCGGAGTATTCCGGGGCTTTTTCCAGGCACAGCATACCATGGTGCCCACATCGGTTTCACAGATCATTGAGCAGATCTTTAACGCCGTTTTCAGTGTAGTGATGGCATATATCCTGGTTAAAAGCGCTACAGGTACCAGCCCTACCTACAGGGCATCTCTTGGTGCAGCCGGCTCGACGATAGGAACCGGCATAGGAGTTCTGTCGGCTCTAGTATTCATTTTTATCATATACTTCTATAACCGTAAGAATGTCATGGCCAGGATAGCACGTGATGAGACAAAGACACTTATGTCTTATCCGCGTATTTTCCTTATGATCCTCGGAGTTGTCACTCCGTTCATAGTCAGTACCGGTATCTATAATCTGAACAATTTCCTTGATAAGACCATATATCAGATCATCATGTTAAGGGGAAAGGAGATTGCGGAATCTGTAGTGGCATTTGATATTTCGGCAATAGCCAAGGGAACAAAGATAGCAAATATACCGATCGCGATGGCATCGGCAATGGCTACAACAATGATCCCCAAACTGGCTTATCATGCAGCCGGCGGTGACACTGAGAATGTAAAGGATACAATTACAAGGGCAACAAGGGTTACGATGTATATATCAATACCCGCAGCTATGGGTATAGGTGTGCTGGCTAAACCTATCATGAGAGTTATCTTTCCCCAGCCCGAATCACTGTCACTTGCTTCACATATGCTGATCATACTTGCCGTAACAGTCATGCTCTACGGATTATCAACTATCACACAGGCAGTTCTCCAGTCAATAGGAAGAATGCATGCTCCGATCTTTAATGCAGCATTGTCAATAGTTCTGCATGTGATAGTAATGGTAGTCGGAATGCATTTTGTTCCTGCAAACAAATGCATCTATGTATATGCGTTTGCCACCATATTCTATGCGTTCTGTCTGTGCGTTCTAAACGGGTTATCCGTAAAAAGACATGTCGGATATAATCAGGAGATCGACAAGACTTTCCTTCGTCCCTTAATATGTGCAGTTGCAATGGGACTTCTGACGCTCGGAACTTATTATCTGATCTATCTTACTTCAGGGATCAATATAATAGCGCTTCTGGTTTCCCTCGTAATAGGGGTATGTTCATATTTCGTACTTTCGATCAAATGGCAGGTGCTCGGAGAGGACGAGCTTCTGGCACTTCCGAAGGGAGAATTTCTGCTTCGCGTCGCAACGAAATTAAGACTTATATAATGACAGAAAGATAAGACCGGAGTATTTTGCTCCGGTCTTCATTATTTTATCTGTGTAAGATTGGAAATGTCTGAATCGATCAGCATCGAATAGTTTGTGTAGTAAACCACAAATCCCGGCTTTGATCCGTTAGGATGCTTGACTTCCCTGCGGCGGACATAATCGACTTCGATCCTTGAATTACCTTTGGCCTTTGAATAATATGCAGCAAGCCTTGCAGCATCTTCAAATACGCTGTCCGGAAGTTCTTTACCCTCGGTCTTTACTATAACGTGAGAACCGGGGATCTTTTTTGCATGAAACCACCAGTCATTTCCGTTGGCAAGGTCGAATGTGATGTATTCATTCTGAATGTTGTTTTTCCCGACATAGATATGGAATCCGTCCTTGGTCACATAGTGAAGAGGTTCGGATTTAGCAGAAGAGTTCTTTTTTCTGTCGCTGCGTTTTTTGATATAGCCGCTGTTTATAAGTTCTTCCCTTATCTGGGACAGGTCGTTTTCGGTCGTTGCTATCTCCAGGGAATTCTGAACCGACTCGAGATGCGATATTTCTTCACCGATCTCGGCCATAAGATTCTTTGCAGCTTCCTCGGTACGCTTCATTTTGTTATATTTTTCGAAATACTTTTTAGCATTATCTGTTGAATTGAGTTCCGGATCGAGAGGAATGGTAATGTCCTCATTCGTGTAGTAGTTCGGAACGGTTATCTCTTTATCGCCTTCCCCGGCACTGTATCCGTATGTGTTGAGGAGTTCTCCGTATATTCTGAATCTGTCTTTTTTCTCACAGTCTTTTAGCTGACGGGTATGTATGTCTAATTTTTTAATGTCCTTTTCAAGCAGTGTCTGGACGATCTTTCTTAAGTCGGCTGACTTTTGATGAATTCTGGAAGTGGCGGCTTTTTCCCTGTAAAAGTCACTTAAAAGAGTGCTTACTGAATCATAATCCCTGCCTTTTTCAAACCCTTTTGCAGCTATATCGATAACGATATATTCAACGGGAGAGCTGTTCTCATAAAGGATATTAAAATGATAATCCCCGTTTTTGACAGCATCCATCAGACGACAAAAAGACCGATAAAGAAGATCCGCATCGGGGCTGTCGGAACAGTCCCCTGCATCTTCAACGATCCTTTCTGCCATGAAAGGAGATATTCCGGAATAATTTGAATAGATCGCCTTTGAGGGCTCGAAAGGCATCTGAGACAGGAAAGAAGCAAATTCCTCGAATGTAGTGTTTAAAGGATCGGCTTTTTTAATGGTCGAAGGAATAAAGTATTCCCTTCCGGGGAGGACTTCCCTTAATGAACTGGTGTTGATACCGACATGCTTAATGGAATCTATGATAAGGTTATCATCTCCGGTGAGGATGATATTTGAATGCTTACCCATCAGTTCCGCCTTGAGAGTTTTGACCTTAAGGTCGCCCATCTCGTCAAGATGCTCGATGTCGAAATTTATTATCCGTTCATTGGAAGGCTGGTTTATCGAAACGATCCTGCCGTTCTGGATATGCTTGCGCAAAAGCATGCAGAAAGAAGGAGCGGTCTGCGGACTTGTTTTGTTATCATCCGTAAGAAGGACCACAGGCAACGATGCATTGGCGCTTATGATCATGCGATATGTACCGCTGTCGCTCTTAACGGTGATAAGCAGCTCATCGCTTTCCGGCTGTGCGATCTTGTATATCCTGCCGCCCAATATCGTGTTATTAAGTTCGTGCACTATCGCGCTTACGGTTATTCCGTCAAAAGCCATTGTTTTACGTCCTTTATACGGAACAGTATATACGAATTTAATTGCAAAATCCACACCCATAAACTATAATAAAATCTGTATGTAAAGTCGTGAAAATCAACGTATGAAAAGACGACTTTCGGAAAGGGAACAATATGATAAAGAGCATGACAGGCTTCGGAAGGTACGAAGTCCAGGAGGGAGACCGCAAGATCTGCGTCGAACTCAAGTCGGTCAATCACAGGTATCTTGATGTAAACCTCAAGATGCCTAAGAAACTCAACTTCTTTGAAGCCGCTATAAGAAGTGAGCTGAAGAATTATATCGAGCGCGGCAAAGTCGACGTTTTCATTACTTACGAGGATTATTCCGAGAGCAATGTCAGTGTCAAATATAATAAGGACATAGCTTCGGATTATTTCAAGTATCTTAAACAGATGGCAGAGGATTTCGGCCTTGATGATGATGTCAGGGTATCAACACTGTCAAGATATCCCGAAGTATTCTCAATGGAAGAACAGACAGTAGACGAAGATGCACTCTGGGCACTTCTTCTTAAAGCGATCAAAGGTGCTTCCGAGAGCTTTGTGAAGACCAGGATCACTGAGGGTGAAAACCTTCGCAAAGATCTTTTGAACAAGCTTGATACGATGCTTAAGCATGTTGAATTCATTGAGGAACGTTCTCCCCAGATAGTCAGTGAATACAGGCAGAAACTGCGTGACAAGGTAGCGGAACTCATTGATGATTCCAAGATCGATGAGTCAAGGCTCATGATGGAAGTTACGATATTTGCCGATAAAGTCTGCGTTGATGAGGAACTGGTAAGGCTTCGTTCCCATATTGAAACGATGAAGGATAATCTCATCGAAGGCGGTTCGATAGGACGTAAGCTTGACTTCATGGCTCAGGAGATGAACAGGGAAGCTAATACGACTTTGTCAAAGTGCAATGACTTAAGTGTTTCGCAGTGTGCGATCGAACTTAAGACAGAGATAGAAAAGGTACGTGAGCAGATCCAGAATATAGAATGATGAGGCGATTATGGCAGAAAGAGGCGTTTTGATCGTTGTTTCGGGATTTTCCGGAG